>Ga0163219_100006_pt1 | contig 56237 bp, 43 predicted proteins | sample MSEWel2016_04_06_FD_113150 | JGI IMG/M metagenome (GOLD analysis project Ga0163219, IMG submission 113150) | Subsurface microbial communities from deep shales in West Virginia, USA - MSEEL Well Study Marcellus 3H_2016_04_06 ...
AAGAGTTTTTATTCTTTAAAACTCGTAGGTTTGGTTACTTTTTCATCAAGGAAAAACGTAACCCGCCCTTAGGCGGAACCTAATAATTTGTCTACTTTTTAAAAAGTAAAAGTGTCGCAATATATCCATTAAACCTCAATAGCTACACTAAAATTTAACTAGCCTAGTATCTTGATCTCATAGATTTATATTTACAAAGTAAAAGCGAGACCATAGCCTCGCCTAAATAAAACCTCTAATTTATTAAATTGCTATTAAAAGTTAATGGATTGTCTAACTCCAAATGACCTACCAAAGTCTGTACCTTAACACCCTCAACCAAGATCTGCACCTTATCTATCCCATCAAGAGCAGTCAAAGTATTGACAATAGAATAAACAGTAATTGTCTCTCCAGTGCTCCCTCCCCAGTGCTTGGTCTGTATCTCTTTACTAAAGTTTACTATAGCTATCCGTTCCTTAACCTCTACCCCCAATAATTTAGTTTGAGTAGGAATGGTCATCTCTAGTTCCTCAGATTCTGGTCCTTCAATTAGCTCTTTAACTACATTATCATATAAATTGTTAGTTTTTACCTTCCTTATCTCAGCTGTCAAGTATTGAGCCTGAGCATCACTAAAATATAATTTAACCTCTTTAGTTGTAAAAAACTTAGAAAACAAAATAATCACTAAAATACAAAGTCCTACAACAATATATAAGCTTATATTCTTACCTTTTAACATCAGAACTCCTCCTCTGCCAATAGCCTAAAGTAATTATTGATACCTTTGTATAAAGCTATAGCTGCCTTCTCTCTAAACTCTTCACTCATTAATAACACTTCTTCTTCTTGATTACTTAAAAAGGCTATCTCATTTAAAACAGCAGGCATATTTGTGGTATCCAATACCTTTAGATTATTAGCCTTCACTCCACGATCAAAAGTACCTAATTCCTTAAGTAACGCTCTTTGAGTAAGATTTGCTAACAACAAATTTGCTTGATCATAATTAGGTCTTATATAAGTTTCAGTACCATTATACTGCTCATCAACATGTGAGTTAAGATGAAGGCTGACAAAGATATCAGCATTATTATCATTGGCTAACTTAGACCGATCTGTTAATTCGATATATTCATCGGTCTTTCTAGTCATAATTACCTCAGCTCCACCATCCTCTAATAACTTTTCTAATTTCAGAGCCACATCCAAAATCAAGTCCTTCTCTCTAGCCCCAGAATACCCTATAGCTCCAGGATCACGACCTCCATGCCCTGCATCTACCACTATTACTTTATTCTTTAAATAACTTCTAAAGCGTTCTTCTATTATATCTACTTCTATCTTATCGGTTATACTTTCAGACTTAATTTCAAAATCTAAATCCTTCTCTAGTTCCAAAGCAACCCTGACCTGCTTAGGATCAGTAGAGTATTGACTAACTCTAATATCCTTAATTATACCACTAACTTTAGGCAGTTCAATCTGATTGAGATCAACTATAGTATCAAAGATATCTATTACCAAACGATTGGGATTAACTAGTTTATATACTTTATACTCCCTAGCCTTTAAAAGAGAGAGCTTTAAAGTTTGCTTTAACTTCTTCTTCTCCAGATCAACTCCAGTTAAATTATTAACCAATTTCACTTGAAGGTTATTGTCTTTCCATTCCAGTTCATAAGGTACTAATTTAGTCAAATCAACTACTACTCTTGATTTCTCTTTATTAAACTGAGAAACTCTAATCTCCTCAATCAACTTATCATCTATCTGCAAAGTGTGTTCTTTAATATTATTTACTGTCAAGGGGAAATCAAAGACCAATCTATCCCCATTAAGCAACGGTAACACCTCTGGTTCTACTTGATTACTCAACCTAAATATTAGACCTTCTTCCAAATCATAATCTATTGCCAACAGTTGGCTACTTAGAGGTAAAATCTCTAAGGTTCCTCCATTATTTTCTACTTCTACCCTAGTTTCACCTTCTAAATCCAAGACTGCCCTAACTATATTATATGGCTTTGTCTGAAATTGGCTCAATCTCACCTTATTAATGAACTTATCCTCAACCTTTAGATCTGTTGCCTTCTCTAAGGCTGCATTTTTAATATCAATAACTACTCTGCTAGGATTTGACAGATAACTGACCTTAGTAGCATTTAAAGGTCTGGTAGCTCCAATCTTAATCTTTGAGCCATCATATTTGATAGAATTAATAATTGGACTAAGCTTTACTAAATATTTATATTCATCTCCATCTCTTTTCTGTTCAATATTATAATCTATATTATCATATAAATCTATTATTACTTTAGTATTATTATCTAATTGGGAGATATGATAATCTTTAATCAAATCACTATCAACTTTAGGCTTGTCCAAATTAGGAGTGATTGTGGCCCCTTTAATATCTAAGACCATCCTAAGTGGATTTGAGAAAAATTGAACATCATAATCTACCTCTTCTGTTATTAATAACTCTAAGCCTTCATAATCGTCAGTCTGAGGATAATCTACATCCTTTATCTCCCCCTTAGTCTCAGAGATCTTAACAATTCTCTGCTCGGGATAGGACTTAATGGTCAACCCTAAAGCATCACCCATATCCTTTATAGGAACCATAATCTTCTCATTGATTGAAATTACTTTAGTATCCATTTTGATGATCTGATTATCAACCTGCAAGTGCTTGTCGCCAACTCTAAATTTGATAACCTTACCCTCTTTGTCTAGTTGAATAGTATCAATAGATGTGAACCACTTCATTTTAATCGAGAGATTATCTGTTAACATCTCTAAAGGAATCAGTATACTATTATCTACTATCCTATAATCCAATTGATCAGTGATTAAATCACCATTAATCATTAGTCTAATATCATCATCTTCTTCTGCCCTAATAGATATAGATGTTATTAGCAAAAATATTAAAGTCAATACTAATATCTGTTTTGGCATATCACTTGCCTCCTAAAATTAGACTATATATAAATTATTTATCAGTTTATCATTAATATTCTTATTAATTTTATAAAGTCCTTTTTCAATTAGTTTTTTTCTTGATAATATTTTTCAATCCCTGCCACAATTCCCTCAGCAACCTTCTGCTGGAAATTATCAGATTTTAATAACCGCTCCTCAGTAGGATTTGATAAGAAGCCTGACTCCACTAAGATAGCTGGCATCTCAGTATTTCTTAATACAGAGAAGTTGGCAGCCTTCAAACCTTTATCACTTAATCCAATCCTCTTAATCATCTCACTTTGTACATACCAAGCTAAAGCCCAATTATCCTTACTTGCATTCCAATGGGCATAAGTTTCAGTTCCATTAACGGAAATTCGTGGATGGGAGTTGGCATGGATACTTATAAATATATCTGCATTCAAGGTATTAGCTATCTCTGCACGACCATCCAATGGAATAAATCGGTCATTATCTCTAGTCATAACAGTATTATATCCCTTTCTTTTTAACATACTATTTACCTTATGAGCTATTTTAAGATTCACCTCTTTCTCCATAACGCCCATAGGACCGATAGCACCAGGGTCATGCCCACCATGGCCTGCATCTATAACTATCTTCTTTCTTGATAATTTTAACTCTTCTTTGAATTTAGGTTCACTAATAATAGAAGAAGTAGCCACCTGTGAGTTATTACGGATATTTAAGATTAATTGAGAACCTTCTTCACTCAGATAGTAACTACTCATTGAGTTAATATCGATTGTAACCCTTACTACTGCAGGATCAAAGCTATACTGACTGATTCTGACCTGCTTAATTATACTACTGTTGACTGAAATTAGATTCTTAAGCACATTTAATCCTACATTCTTCACATCTAAGACCAACCTAGTAGGCTGATGGTATAACTTCAAATTATACTGACTTAAAGAGTCCATATCTATAATTACTTGTGAGGTCTGATTTGAAATCTTAACACTAACATCATTTACCATGTTCTTATGATAATTTATTGATTTAGTCTCACCATCCCAAGCCAAGATTCCACCATATAGCTTCGTCAAGAATCTCAAAGGTACCATAACTTGTCCACCAACTAAGGCCGGTTGTACATCTAGGGGAACAGGCTTATTATTGATTAAGGCTATTCTATCATTTATTTTAAGGATAACATGAGCACTATTACTATAGATTTCTAAGGTTTTCTTATTATTATCCCAATTTACCCTATCTCCAAAGTAATCGGAAATAAAACGAGCCGAAATCAGTGTTCTTCCATTGACAACCTTTATAAATTCAGAACTCAACTCCTCACCATCTAAGATAAATTTAGGACTTTTAGCCTCTACCACTAAAGATAGAAAAATCGTTACTGCAACCAATAGTGCAATTATACTGTATTTATTTTTCATTATTTTTTCTCCTTCCAGCTATGATTAATGCTACGATGTAATAGTGTGATTTAATGGTATAATAATTCCTCAATCAACCTTGAAGGTAGTATCATATAATAGTTTATCGTGACAATCTATAAATTTAAAGTGTAAAAGTCCTTTTGTTAGTAATTTACTCTTCTTTACCTTGACCAAATCATAAGGAACATTGACCATCTCCAAAGTAAAGGTACTACTACTTGGAATTAACCTTTTAGCCTTAACAATAATCTGATTACCCTTCTGTTTGATCTTATCTATCTTTACTTCACAACCTCTAACATTATTTCCACAAATTGAAGCATAAATCAAAAAATATTTACTATAATCTATATTTAAATCTAAAGACTTCTGATGATACTTAGGCAGCTTAAAGATATGATCTCTTCTTGTAATCACCTGAAAGTCAACCTGGCAGCTACAATCATCCTTTTCACATAGCTCTTCATCCTTCTTTGGCAATAAGTGTTGAAAAGGAATAAGACTTTTATTATTTTCATTGTTAGATATCAACGATTTTAATGGAAATTTAATCATTTTACCACTCCTTAATAAAAAAAGTGGGGAAAGCCTTTCCCACTTTACTCTTCATTCTAAACTTATTATATTATTATCTTAATAATAATTATGACTGTAAAACGACTAAATTAATAAATAGGAATTTTTTTCTTTATCTTACCTTAAAATCCCCTTTCCTTCTGTAATATATTTTCAAGATTATTGACTAAAACCCTTTATGTAAATTTAATTATTGATAACTTAATCTGGCAATCACCCCTTTATAATAGACAACTAGATACAATATAATAGTACTTCTTTTACTTTTTTATGAATATGTTATTTTATAGTGTAATCATTAGCAAACTTTAATTAATAGATAGGAGGATCTGATTATGGAGATTGATATAGTTTTGCTTTTACAACTAGGCTGTGGGCTATTCTGGTCTTTAACCTATATTTTAATTATAGTTAAAGGTTTCCAGGATAGGACTTACGGAATGCCAATGTTAGCTATCTGTGCTAATATTTCATGGGAATTTATCTTTTCTTTTATTATGCCCCACCCTAGTCCCCAAATTTATATTAATATTATTTGGTTTCTTCTTGATTTGATTATCTTATTCCAATTTCTATACTTTGGAAGAGAAACTTTTAAAGAAATTTTCTATCAAAGCTTCTTTTATTATATCTTCCTAATCACATTAATCATAAGTTTTTTAACTATCTTATTAATTTCTTATGAATTTAATGATAACCTCGGTAAGTATGCAGCCTTTGGACAGAATCTAATCATGTCTATCTTATTTATAACTATGTTAGTAAGACGTGGTAATATCGCTGGACAATCAATCTTTATCGCCCTATTTAAATTATTTGGAACATTATTCGTCTCTATTGCCGCTTATATAATCGAATATTCCCCACTTATAACCTTCTTCTCTATAGTTACTTTCTTCTTTGATTTTATCTATACTTTATTACTATATAACTACCATCCCAAAAGTAAAAATCAAACTTCATAAGATATTGGATAAATATTCTATAACTTTTTCTGAGTTTAACTGATAGAATTAGATTAGATAATATTACATAGTGGTATTAATTGGATTGATATAATATAGAGATAATGCGACACTTTTTTATTAGCTACTAGCTGCTGGCTTCTAGCCTTTAGCTTTTAAGGTCTTAGCTAATAACCAGTAGCTATAAGCTAGTAGCAAAACTGTCGCAATCTCCCCATTATGAAATAAGTTCAGATAACAAAATAACCAATATTAGTAGTAAAAATAACTATAATAAAATTTATAAAAAGGTGTGATCAAAACTATGAAGAAGAAGCTCTCAATATTTTTAATAGCTATACTTATGACCTCTTCAATTACTACTGTTTCAATAGCTAAACCTAAAAAAACAAAACATAACCAGCAAAAACAACATTCTAATAGCAAGATTTCAATTGATAATAACTTGATGAAAAGAATCTTTAACATCGAAGATAAAGAGATCAACTATTTTAAAAAATTTAATATAGGAACAGAAGAGTTAAGTCTAATCTTATATCTATACTCCCTCTCCAACAAAACTATTACCGCTAATGATATCGACTTTATTGTTGAAAATAAGGATAATATGGCTAGATTAACTTGGTATCTTGGCTTACCACCAATTATCTTTGAAGATGGAATCATCACTTTGCGCCATCCAAAGTTAGATAGATCCCTCCCTCCTTTAGGTCAGAGAGTCTATCAAAACAGACGCAAAGGACCAATTAAGGAAAAAATTGATATAGATGATAATAAGTATGAATACGAATATGATAATAAACCTGCAAAGATTAAAGAGAAGATTGAAATTAAAAGTGATAAATATGAATATAAATATCAGAATAGACGCTTAGGAATAGAGGAAAAATTAGAGGTAAAATACCCTTCTTACAAATACGAATATCATTATAAGAATACTAGAACGGGAGAAAATATCAAAAAGGAAGGTAGAGGTTATCCTCTCAACCCTAAATACTTCTACCAAAAGCTAAAAGATAAAAAAGAGGAGCAATCCAACTTTAATGTATCTATAAGGATTAATATCAACTTGTAAAAATAAATAATACCTAGAATAGAAAAAGATACGGTATCTCTACCGTATCTTTTTCATCTTAATATATTACAAAATTAAATTTTCATCCTTTTTAGGACGAGCATCAAACTTCTCTTTCATCTCAGCAAAACCTTCTCTTTCTAACACACCATAAGCATACTGCTTACCTAACTCTACACCAGGTTGGTCAAAGGCATTGATATCATAAAACTCTCCCATAAGTGCAGTAGATAATTCATACATATAGAAGAATTGACCGATAGTAAATGCATTTACCTCTGGGAAGGTAACTGTGCAGTTTAATCTATTATTATCAACTAATGCTAACTCAGTAGCTTTCTTTTCAACAGTTAATAATTCATTGAAAGTGTGTCCACCTAAATAAGATACTCCAGAGATATCTTTATAACCAGGAGCAATCTCTAAGGTTTCTTTATAGTTATCTACTTCTAGGAAAGTAACAACCTTATCAAAAGGACCTTCCATATATAATTGAGCTTGAGAATGCTGGTCAGTAGCACCTAAGGCTTTAACTGGAGTAGGTCCAACATTTACAACTTTACCTTGACGGTCATATTTTTTACCTAAGGATTCAGCCCATAATTGACGATACCAGTCAGCAAGATCTTTTAAATCATGAGCATAAGGCATCATAACAGACATCGGCTTACCATCTTGGTCTGCTAAATATTGTAATACTGCATTTAGATAAGCTGGGTTCTTCCATAGATCATCTGTATTGCAGATTTCATCCATATAAGCTGCCCCTGCTAATAACTCTTCGATATCAATTCCAGTAAAGGCAGCAGAGATCAATCCTACTGGTGTCATTACAGAGAATCTTCCTCCAACATTTTCAGGGATATAATAAGTCTTCATACCCTCTTCTTTAGCAATCTTAATTAGATTACCAGAATGCTGACTTGTAGTAGCGATAAAGTGATTACCTACTGCATCTTCACCTAACTCTTCTACTACCATAGCACGAGCAGTTAAGAATTGGCTCATTGTCTCAGCAGTACCACCAGATTTAGAGATTACATTAAATACGGTTCTTGATAGATCTAAAGTCTCTAATAAACCTTTTAATCTAGTTGGGTCTACATTATCAGGAACAAATAATCTTGGATACCCATTTCTAGCTTCTTTGTTTAGATTGTAGTATGGATGATTTAAAGCAGTCTGTAAGGCGATATTACCTAGTGCAGAACCACCAATTCCTAATACTACAAAGTTATCATACTTATCTTTATTAGCATCTGCATACTCTTTAATCTCTTTGGCAATAGCTTTATGGCTTTCAGGTAACTCCATAAATCCTAAATCTCCAGCCTCTTTAGCTGCTCTAATAGCCTTATGACCAGCTATTACTCTTTCTTTCATTGAATCTACATCAGCTTTAGTATAGCCATGCTCTTCACCAACAGTTTCAGCAAACATATTGTTTACATCTAACTTGATGCGCATAGACTCTTTCCATGAAGCATCTTCATATCTTTTTGTCATTTCTTAAATCCCCCTTATATTATTATCTTCTTCTTTTATGTATTTTATCCAAAGCTAAAATCAACAGATTAGCTTAAGATAGGATAAACCAAATTCAAATTAAAGTAAAATTATGTAATTAGCTAAAATTATCTAAATCGTTTCCACTAAGTATTTTGCACACTCATTAACACTATTCTACTAAAAATAGATCATTCCTGCAATAAATTATTCAAATTAGATTCTATCTTATTTCAAAGAAGAAATATCTTGAAATAAGATTATATCTGAATAGTTTTTTTGCAAATAAAAATTCTAGCAACCCAGTTAATAGGTTACTAGAATCGATTAACCATTTCCTAACATATAGGAATATACATGGGAATATACATAAAAAACTATTTAGTTAATTTCAAATAAGCCTCTGTATCCCTCAAATATTCATTCTCCTTTACATAATCAATAGCTTTTTTTCCTTTATTATCCTTAACATTAGAGTCAGCACCTAACTCTAGTAGCTTAATAAGAACTTCAGGATTTTGACTATATTTAGCAGCAAAGATTAAAGGAGTCCAAGAATAATCTGTCCTAACATTGATATTAGCTCCTTTGTCAACCAATAACTCTATTATCTCTGGATTAGAATTATATTGAGCAGCATACATTAAAGGAGTCATTCCATCCCAACTCTTAAAGTTTATATCTGCTTCATTATCCAACAATAAAGATACTAATTTAATATTTTGACTGAACTTAAGAGCATAGATTAGAGGTGTTTCTTTCTTTTTATCAAAAGCATTGATCTTTGCACCATAGCTTATTAAAGATTTAGTAATTTTTAACTCATCCTTACTTATAGCCAACATCAAAGGGGTTCTACCAACTCTATCTCTATAGTTTAAATTAGCACCATCTTCAATTAGAATATCTATTATATCTAAATTCTCATTCTCTACTATTGCATACATTAAAGCAGTCTTACCTCTGTTATCTGTAAGATCTATCTCTGCCCCATTAGCAATTAATGCTCTTATCACTTCAGGATTTTGATTAAATTTAGCAGCATTAATTAAAACAGTGCTTCCGTCAACACTCCTCAAATTAATATCTGCACCAGCTTCAATTAACTTTATTATAACTCTGGAATCACTGTTTCCTTCTGCTGCATAAAACAATAAAGTTTTACCATCTTTATCTTGTGTATTAATATTATCTACTTGGTCGATAAGAGGACCTACTAACTCTAATTTATAGTTTTTAAGCAGATACATCAATGGAGTAGTTTCTTTAATATCTTGCCGATTAATCTCAGCGCCGGCATCAATTAGAACTTTTATTATTTCAGAATTTTTATTGTACTTGCTAGCATAAAGCAAAGGTGTCTCTTTCAAACTAGTTGCAAAGTTAACCTCAGCCCTATTTTCAATTAATAGTTTAATTATCTTAGGATTATTACTATATCTAGCAGCCCACATCAATACACTAGCACCATAAGGGATTCTGTCATTAACATCAGCTCCATATTTGATTAGAGTAGAAATAATCTCGAAGTTATTAGTATATTCAACAGCATACATCAATAAGGTCTGACCACTTTTAAACTTAAGATTCAATTCTGCTCCATTTTTAATCAGAAGCTCCACTAGTTTAGCATCCCCTCTGTTAATAGCATAGACTAAAGGAGTCTTATCCTGCTCGCCTAACAAATTTACCCCTCCCCCTTGCTTGACTAACATCTCCACTACTTTAGGATTTTTATTGTATTTTAAAGCATAAAACAGAGCAGATTCACCATAAATATTGGTATCATCAACCTTTGCTCCATTATAAATTAAAAATTTGATAACATCTTCATCATCATTATATTTGGCAGCGAATATTAACGGAGTCTCACCATCAATATTTTTAGCATTTATATTGGCACCATTGTCAATTGCTAATTCAATCCTAGATAAACTTCCATATTTACAGAGATTATGAAAACTATTAGCTGAAACTACACTACTAGAAAGTATAATTATTAAACTAGATATAATTAAAATAGAAAATTTCTTCATTCAAATCCCCCTTTTTTATTTTATAACCATAATTCTATCGATGTTAATAATAATCTTCTACTTCTCACTATAAGAATCCTGTTAAGTTAAATTCAAATTAAACCTAAAGACTTATAAAATTAATTTGAATTATAAAATTTAAAAGATTATTAGGTTGTATTCCTATAGATAAATATGATAAAATTATGATAGGTAATATCTAACCGGTTAGATTTTCATAAAATTTAAATGACATTATATTAAAAAGGAGTTGGAAAATATGAATAAGAAAGAAAACACATTAAACTACCCTAGTCCATTAATCGAGCAGAGAGCAGACCCTTTTATCCACAAGCATACTGATGGTTATTATTACTTTACTGGGTCTTACCCCGACTATGATCGTATTGTGCTAAGAAGGGCTAAAACTATTGCAGAACTTGCTGAGGCTGAAGAGAAGGTAATCTGGTGGAAGCATGATGAAGGCATCATGGGGTCTTTTATTTGGGCACCAGAAATACATTTCGTGGATGGTAAATGGTATATCCACTTTGCTGCAGGAGAAGCGGGAAAAACCCCTTCTACAAACCGTCCATATGTCCTAGAATGTGCTGATTCTAACCCGTTAGAAGGAGAATGGGTGGAGAAAGGAAAGATTAATTTATCCTTTGAAAGCTTTAGTCTTGATGCAACTACTTTTGAGCATAAAGGAGATAGATACTTAATCTGGGCACAAAAAGATGTAGAAGAGATCAACTCAGACCTTTATATTGCTAAAATGAGTAATCCATGGACAATTTGTACTGAACCTGTTATGATAGCTACTCCAGAATATGACTGGGAAAAGATTGGTTTCAATGTAAATGAAGGTCCTGCTGTAATTAAGAGAAATGGTAAAGTATTTGTGACTTTCTCTGCTAGTGCTACCGATGAAAACTATTGTATGGGGCTTCTAACAGCTGATACAGACAGCGATTTATTAGATGCAGACTCTTGGACTAAAACACCTCATCCAGTATTTGAAACTAGTGAAGAAACTGGTGAATATGGTCCAGGTCATAATTCCTTTACCATAGCAGAAGATGGTACTACTGATCTTCTTGTTTATCACGCACGTCCATATAAAGGCTACTTAGAGGGTAAGGACCCACTTAGTGACCCAAACCGACATGCTAGAGTAAAGGCTTTTTCATGGAATGAAGATGGAACACCAAACTTTGGTATTCCTGGCTCTACAGAAGACTAATATAAGTGATTATAAAAACCCCCTAGCTATTTTAAAAATAGCTAGGGGGTTAAAATTAGCTCACCCTAATATATTCTTAGAAGCTTTAGAAAGCTCTTCTAGCTCATCTTCAGAAAGCTTCCATCCACCAGCTGCAGCATTTTGTTCTGCCTGCTTGGGAGTCTTAGCACCTACTAAAGCTGTAGTAACTCCTTGTTGTTGACGAATCCAGTTAATAGCTACATTAGGTACAGGTTTTTCATGCTTATGGGCAATCTCTTTTAACAGATTAATTAGACTTTGAGTCTTATCCCAATAAGGATTATCATAAAAAGGATAAAAGGTATCTCTTTTATCATCTTGACCTAAAACAGGCTTTTGATTGTATTTACCAGTTAATATACCACCACCTAAAGAACCATAAGATATCACGCCAATATTATTTTCTATACAACAGGGTAAGATATCCTCTTCAATATCTCTAGATAACAATGAATATTGTGGTTGTAGACTGACTATATCAGTCATCTCAATTATTTCAGATATTAAATCTTCATCAAAATTAGAGATTCCTAGATACTTGAATTTACCTTCTTTTTTCAATTTCAACAATTCATTGACACTATCCTCTAAAGGTGTTTCTTTATCAGGCCAATGAATTTGATATAAATCGATCACTTCTACATTTAACCTAGTAAGAGAATCTTCAAGCTGCTTTCTAATAAGTTCTGGCTTTAAACTCTTAACAAACTCTTCTCCTTTACGATAAGCACCACACTTAGTAGCAATAATAACATCATCACGACGCCCTTCAATAGCTTTCCCTACAACCTCTTCTGAATGGCCACCACCATAAGCTGGTGCTGTATCGATAAGATTAATACCAGAATCTATCGCTTGTTGAATTGTCAGAATAGATTTAGAATCTTCAGTTTTACCATAAAAGTCACTACCCATGGCCCAAGTTCCTAACCCAACAACAGATACCTCTAAATCACTAGCTCCTAGCTTCTTATACTCCACTTTATAATCCCTCCTACTATAATTAATTTATAATCTTATATTAAAATTTGTATAAAAAGATAAGATCTCCTTCATAATGGTAACTATTATTATTAATATAGTAGTATTAACCAATAAATTAAAGTTATTCTATAATTAATTAACAAAATCTACTTTGATTAACTGTAGGCAGGACTTATAGCCTTTAAGTGGTTATAATAGTTTTAGACATATCTTATAGATTATCCTATAATGCAATTAAGGAAGTTAATAAAGATATTAGTACTCTTTGGAGGTGTAGATAATGTTTTTTATTGATTTTCTATTTGTGTTAGTTTTTGCTATTTTATTCACTGGAATCTTTGCTAGAGGAGTTAGCAAATATGAAACTAGAAATGACCTATTTATTTTCTTTATCTTGATCTTATTAATAACCTGGTCTGGAGGGAGGTGGATTACTCCAATTGGACCTTTATTATGGGGGGTTCCATGGTTATCCTTTATGATAGTAGGTTTATTCTTCGCTCTATTATTAACAGCTATCAACCATGGACGATATAGAAGCTATAATAATAGAGATAAAACTAATGAAAAATTCCACGCTAAAACCCAAACAATTTATGCTTTAAATATCTTCTTCTGGATTTTAGCTTTTGGACTATGTTTATCTATTATATTGGCTTATATCTAAAAAGATTAATATAAAAGGAAAAGACTGTGGTCTTAGACCACAGTCTTTTTATGTAAATTAAAAGATTAACTTGCAAAAAATAAAATTGGCACGGGAAGCAGGACTTGAACCCGCAGCACCCGGATTTGGAGTCCGGTGCTCTACCAAATTGAGCTATTCCCGTGCGATAGATATTTAGTTTAAATTTGCTTAACAGCATAAATTATTATATATTAAAGCTAATAATTTGTCAAATAAAATTTATATTTGGTGGAGGTGGGCGGAGTCGAACCGCCGTCCCTACAAAGCTTAACTAGAGGTTCTACGAGCGTAGCTTGTAATTTAGAATCATACCTTAATCTCATACAAGCATGATATTAAGGTACTAGCTTGTAAAGTTCCCCACTATCCTACAAGCATTAGAAAGTGAGTAGTCTGCTGATTATGGTACTTATAAGACTCCACAGACAAGAGGCTTATAAGCATAAAGCTGGTGCTTACGCAGCAGCTAAAGTATAATTATTATCGTTTGCAGATAATTTTAAGTTGCTACTAGTTAACGAGTTAATAGCAATCTCGGCTCGCTGTCTCTGCCGTACTTTGCAGGTCGAGTACCAATTACACCCCCATAGTAACAACAGTGATCAGTTAATAGTTAATAGTGAGTAGCAAGACCTAAAATCTTTTAACTACTTACTTGTTACTCGTCACTCATTACTGAATTTTAATATCTTCCTACTTGACTATCCTTAAAAGCACGTTGTATCTCGCGCTTAGCACTTTTTCGTTTAAGGTCTTGGCGTTTATCATAGAGATTCTTACCTTTTCCTAAAGCCAATTGTATCTTAACCAATTGACGTGTAAAGTATATCTTTAAAGGAATAAGAGTATATCCTTCTTGTTGAGTTTTACCAATTAATTTTCTAATCTCATTCTTATGCAACAGTAATTTTCTAACTCTTTCTGGGTCGTGATTATAACGATTACCCTGTTCATAAGGAGATATATGAAGATTATATAAAAAAACCTCATTGTTCTCTATTCTGGCAAAACTATCTTTAAGATTGACTCTACCTGCTCGAATTGACTTAACCTCTGTTCCTTGTAAGACAATCCCAACTTCATAGGTCTCTTCAATATGATATTCATGCCTTGCTTTACGGTTTGTAACAACTGTTTTACCCATTAGTTTCACCTCTTTAACGGACGTGCATCTATTATTATAACAATTCTAAATGAAATGTCAAGGGTAAAGTAGTAATTAATAGCTATTAATTGGCAACCAATAATAGCCAGCAACAATTAATAGCTATTCCTTAACTTTCTAATCACTCATCTATAACCAAATCAAAATCAATCTGTTTATCTTCTAAATTAACCTTGACTAACTCAACCTTTACTTTATCACCCAATTGATAGGAATTACCTGTTCTCTCACCGATAAAGGCATGTTTGTCTTCATAATAATGATAGTAATCATCACGCATAGCACTAACATGTACTAAACCTTCTACAGTATTGTCCAATTCTACAAAGAAACCAAAGGACATTACACTACTGATTATTCCTTCATATTGCTCTCCTACCTTATCTTCCATGTACTCAACCTTCTTTAAGTCCAAAGATTCATATTCAGCATCCATTGCCCTTCTCTCCTGTACAGAACAATGGTCTGCGATATTAGGCAACTCATCCATCAACTGTGATATCCTCTCTTCTGATAAGACACCTTTATTGATTACCTCTTTAATGATTCTATGGATCATTAAATCTGGATATCTTCTAATTGGTGATGTGAAATGACTATAATATCTAGAGGCAAGTCCAAAGTGGCCAATATTATAAGGACTATAGTGGGCTTGTTGCATACTTCTTAACAAAACAGTACTGACAACCCTCTCTTCTGGTTCGCCCTTTACCTTATCTAATATATTCTGTAAGGCTTTGGGATGTATCTCTTCTCCTTTTAACCCCTTGATATGATAGCCTAGATTATGAACAAAGCTATTTAATGATTCTAGCTTCTCCTTGCTAGGCTGTTCATGAACACGATAGATAAAAGGTATCTCTCGATGGAACATATCCTCAGCTACTACTTCATTTGTTCTAATCATAAAGTCCTCTATCATCTTCTCGGCAATTCCTCGATTGACCTTGATTATATCAACAGGTTTACCTTCATCATCAAGGATTATCTTGGCCTCTGGAAAATCAAAATCAATACTTCCATTTTCAAAGCGATTCTTCCTTAAAACCTGAGAGAACTCCCCCATTAACCTCAACTCATCAATCATATCATTATACTCTTCTATTAAATCATTGTCCTCATCTATTAACATCTTATTGACCTTAGTATAAGTTAAGCGATGATTAACTCTAATAACACTCTCTATAATTTCATGTTTTAATAGCTTTCCTGTCTTTTCTTCAAAACTCATCAATACAGTCATTGCTAATCTATCTCCATCAGAACGTAAGCTACACATATTATTAGAAAGCTTCTCTGGTAGCATAGGAATTACTCGATCAACTAAATAGATACTAGTAGCTCGATTAAAGGCTTCTTTGTTCAACGCACTTCCTCTTCTAACATAATGGGTCACATCTGCAATATGTACTCCCAATCTAATCTTGCCATCAGATAATCTTTCAATAGATACAGCATCATCAAAGTCTTTAGCATCCTCTCCATCTATAGTTACCATCTTAAGGTCTCTTAAATCCCTTCTCCCTTCAATTTCCTCTTGAGGAATACTATCAGGAATTGCCTCAACCTCATTTCTAACATCTTCTGGAAAATATTCAGGCAACTCTAACTTTTTAATAATTGCTTCTATATCAACGCCAGGCTCACCTTGATAACCTAAAATCTCTACAACTTCCCCCTCAGGATTTCTCCTCTTTTCAGGCCATTTAGTTATCTCTACTACCACCTTCTGCCCTTCCTTAGCACCTTTAGTCTGGGATTGAGGAATAAAGACATCATAAGAGATTCTATTATCATCAGGAACTACAAAACCAAAATTCTTGTTATCCTCATATTTTCCAACTATCTTCTTATTACTTCTCTCTAAGACCCTAACAACTTCCCCTGAGCTACTTCTACCATCAGCCTTATTAAATTTTCTGACAAGCACCTTGTCATTATGCATAGCACCTTTAAGGTCATTGGCATGAATATAGACATCCTCTTGATTGGGGTTATCTGGGATTAAAAAGGCAAAACCTTTAGCATGCCCCTGTAATCTCCCACTAATCATCCCCATTCTCTCTGGAACACCATAACAACCTCTACGATTTTTAATAATTGCCCCTTGCTCTTCTAGATTTCTTAATAGATCTAATAACATCGAACGCTGATCCCTACTTATATCCATAGCTTTTAATAGCTCTTCAGCAGTCAATGGCTTGTAAGCCTGTTCTTTCATAAAATCTAATATTCTATTCTTAATACTCATAATATCCCTCCAAAATTCAAATATAAAAATACAATTTATCCTTTATAATGTATTCTGTCTAAATCTCATAATAAGTATACTTTTATCAAAAATTAACCTATGTAAATATGGAATTTATTCTAATAAAAAATTTAAAATTATAGATAAACTAGGAAACCTTCTCTTTTAGGTGATTAGATAGTTGAGTGGACTGTTTAAATACAACTAAGTAAAATGTATAAACTAAATTCTTACTTATTCAAATTCATAAATGTTGTAATAAATTCAATAATAGATATTCTTAGCTATCACTCAAAAGACTATCTAAAATAAAGACAAAACTCTTAGTGGAACTTATCCTACTAAGAGTTTTACTATACTAAGTTATTGTACTGCTGCTATTATCAAAGATAACACCATAAACAAGATAGCAGCAACTGTTGTTATCTTACTCATTACAGAATCTAAAGCTTTACCTTGAGCTCCTAACAAAGCAGAAGCTCCTCCATCCATACCTGCAAGACCTCCACCTTTACCTGATTGTAATAATACACCTGCAATCAAGGCAACTGATACGATAATTAGTAACACTTTAAGAAAGACTAACACCTATCTGGCACCCCCTAATTACAAAATAACATTATTATTTTAACATAACTTGTCTTAAAAAGCAATTATATTAAATTTTAGTGTAAGTTTAAGTATGATTTTAAAGCAGATCCATTATTAGCAAAGCCATACTTAAACTTAAACCAAATAAAAAGTGCAGGGAAGCCCCTGCACTTCAAATTTGAATATTATAAGTTATAGAAGTTGTTTAAACCATTATACTGAGCAGTTTCAGCTAATTCTTCTTCGATTCTTAATAGTTGGTTATATTTTGCCATTCTATCAGATCTAGAAGCAGAACCAGTCTTAATTTGACCAGCATTTGTAGCAACTACTAAGTCAGCGATTGTATCATCAGCAGTTTCACCAGATCTATGAGATACAACAGCAGTCATGTTATTTCTCTTAGCTAATTCAATAGCATCAAGAGTCTCAGTTAATGTACCAATTTGATTTACTTTGATTAAGATAGAATTAGCAGCACCTAATTCGATACCTTTAGAAAGGAATTCAGTGTTAGTTACAAATAAGTCGTCTCCAACTAATTGAACTTTATCTCCTAATCTTTCAGTTAGTTTTACCCAACCGTCCCAATCATTTTCACCTAATCCATCTTCAATAGAGATGATTGGATACTTCTCAACTAGGTCTGCATAGAAGTCTACCATTTCATCAGAAGTTCTAACTACACCTTCACGCTTGAAGTTATAGTTACCATCTTCATCAACTAATTCACTAGATGCAACGTCTAGAGCTAATTTAATTTGCTCTCCTGGAGTATATCCAGCTTTTTCGATAGCATCTAAGATAGTGTCGATAGCTTCTTCAGTTCCGCTTAAGTCACGAGGAGCAAATCCACCTTCGTTACCTACTGCAGTTACGTCTCCTCTTTCTGCTAAAATAGCATGTAAAGCATGGAAGATTTCAGCTCCAGCTCTTAAAGCTTCACTATAGTTGTCAAATCCAACAGGCATAACCATAAATTCTTGAACGTCTACAGCAGAGTCAGCATGCTCTCCACCATTTAAGATATTCATCATTGGTACTGGAAGCTCTTTAGCATTAACTCCACCAATATATTGGTATAAAGGAAGACCTAATTGCTTAGCAGCTGCCTTAGCTACGGCTAAAGATACACCTAAAATAGCATTAGCACCTAAATTACCTTTATTTGGAGTTCCGTCTAATTCGATCATTAAGTTATCGATATCTACTTGTGCTCTAGCATCCATACCAATAACCTCATCAGCAATAGCATCATTTACATTTGCTACAGCTTTAAGAACACCTTTTCCTCTGTATCTACTCTTATCTCCATCTCTTAATTCTACTGCTTCATGTTCTCCAGTAGAAGCTCCAGATGGAACTATAGCTCTACCCATCTCTCCTCCTGCTAAGTATACATCTACCTCTACAGTTGGGTTACCTCTTGAATCCAATACTTCTCTTCCTACAACATCAATAATTTCAAAAATATTCTCAATCATTCTTTTCCCTCCTAAATAATATGAATTTATATGTAGAATCTATATTTATATAGGGTCAACATAGAGTCGACCCCTACATAACTAATTTATAATAATAAGTTGTACTAGTCGAATTTGATAATATAGTATCGGTAGTTTGGGGTTAGGTGGTTAGACAGTTAGGTTTAACCTACCCACCAATCCACCTAATACCTAAAAACTATTTAATTAATTGATTACCTGTCATCTCCGCAGGAATATCAATTCCTAATAATTTTAGCATTGTTGGTGCAAAATCAGCTAATTTACCTTCACCCTCTGCTGACAACTTAGCATCTTTATCATTGTCATTGATATAAAGTAATGGTACAGGATTTGTTGTATGAGATGTTAAAGGCTCTCCTGTATCATAGTCAACCATCTGCTCACCATTTCCATGATCAGCAGTAACTAAAGCAGCTCCACCTTTAGCTAAGATAGTATCTATTACTTTACCTAAGCATTCATCAACTGTTTCTACTGCTGTAACCTCAGCATCAAAGTCACCAGTATGACCAACCATATCTGGATTTGCAAAGTTTAGGACAATAACATCATAGTCTACCTCATCCATCTTCTTGATTAGATTATCTGTTACCTCATAAGCACTCATTTCAGGCTTCATATCATAAGTAGCAACATCTGGAGATGGGATCAATTCTCTATCTTCCCCTTCATTTGGAGTCTCTTTACCACCATTGAAGAAGAAAGTAACATGAGCATATTTCTCAGTTTCAGCAGTTCTAAGTTGCTTTAATCCATTAGCAGCTAAGACTTGACCTAAAGTATTGACAATCTCTGTAGCTGGAAAAGCAATTGGAGCATCAATAGTCTCATCATACTCTGTCAAGCATACCAAATGAACTTTAGGATACCCTGCTTGACGCTCAAAACCATTGAAATCTGTATCATTTAAAGCACGTGTCAATTGACGTGCACGGTCTGGTCTAAAGTTAAAGAAGATAATTGAATCATTTTCTTCTACTTTAGCAACTGGAGTTCCATCTTCATTTAATACTACTGCTGGTAAGACAAACTCATCAGTCTTATCATCAGCATAAGAGTTCTCTACTACCTCCAATGCACTGTTAGCACTTTCACCTTGGCCAAAGACCATTGCATTATAAGCTTTGGCAGTTCTATCCCAACGATTATCACGATCCATATAGTAATAACGACCACCAATCGTTGCAATCTCTCCTACACCAATCTCTTCCATTTTAGCTTCTAGCTCTTTCACATAAGTTTTAGCACTTGCAGGAGCTACATCCCTTCCATCTAAGATAGCATGAACATAGACCTTCTCCATATCTTCTTTCTTAGCAAGCTCTAACAATCCATATAGATGTTGATTATGACTGTGAACTCCTCCATCAGATAATAAACCTAACAGATGAAGAGCAGAATCATTTGCTTTTGCTTTATTAATAGCATCTAATAATACTTCATTTTCAAAAAAGTCGCCATCTTTAATTGACTTAGTAACTCTAGTCAAATCTTGATATACAATTCGACCAGCACCCAAATTAAGATGCCCCACCTCAGAGTTACCCATCTGTCCATCAGGTAATCCTACAGCTTCACCAGCAGCTTGAACAAGAGTATGAGGATATTCAGCCCATAATCTATCAAAATTAGGTGTATTTGCTGCTTGAATTGCATTTGCTTCTTCTTTTTCATTAACTCCGAAACCATCTAGTATAACCAATGCTAAAGGTTTAGGTGTTGACACAGCAATCCCTCCTTTATTTACTTAAAATTAACGATTTTAGAGAAAGATTCAGCTTCTAAACTAGCTCCACCTACTAAAGCTCCATCAATATTAGGTTGTGCCATAATCTCTTTTACATTTTGAGGTTTAACACTTCCACCATATTGAATTATAACAGCTTCAGCAGTCTCAGCATCATACATCTCTTTAACTGTTTCTCTAATGAAAGCAATAATCTCTTCAGCTTGTTCTGGTGTAGCAGTTTTACCAGTTCCAATAGCCCATAAAGGCTCATAAGCAAGAACCATATCCTTAACATCTGCCGCTTCAATACCAGAAAGGTCAGCAGCCAATTGGAATTTAACTCTATCAAAGTGTACCCCAGCTTCTCTTTCTGCTAATTTTTCACCAATACATAAAATAGGAGTAATATCATTAGCAAAAGCTGTTTTTAATTTCAAGTTTAATAGTTCATCAGTTTCACCAAAGATTTCTCTTCTTTCAGAATGACCGATAATTACATATTTACAACCTACACTCTTAACCATTGCTGGAGAAAGTTCAGCAGTATAAGCTCCACTCTCTTTATAGTACATATTTTGAGCACCTAAATCGATATTAGTATCAGCAACTACTTCATTCATTGCATATAAATCAACTGCTGGTGCACAGATAGCTACATTTACATCTTTAGCATCTGCAACTAAATCTTTTAATTCTTTTACCATTGCTACAGCCTCATCAACTGTTTTATTCATCTTCCAATTTCCTGCCATTAAAGGTGTACGCATTGTAATCCCTCCGCATTTTAATTTACATTGTACAATGTACAATTGACAATTATAAACCATACATTATAAACTTAAAAATAATTCCAAATTAATAATTATGTATTAAATCAAAATGAAGCCAACAGTTTACAGTTTTGAAACTGTAAACTGTCAACTATCAATTAATTACTTGTCATCTATTGTAGCTATACCTGGCAATTCTTTACCTTCTAAATATTGTAAAGAAGCTCCTCCACCTGTAGAAATATGAGTGAAATCATCAGCATATCCTAGTTGGATTGCAGCAGTAGCAGAGTCTCCACCACCAATGATAGTAATAGCATCTTCTAATTTAGCAATAGCTTCACAAACACCGATTGTACCTTCTGCAAAATTAGACATTTCAAATACACCCATAGGACCATTCCATACTACAGTCTTAGCTCCTTCTAACTCTTTAGCAAATAACTCAACTGTTTTAGAACCTACATCTAATCCCATCTCGTCATCAGCTATATCTTCTACACTTACTGTTCTAAACTCAGTATCATTACTGAATTCCTTTGCAGCAACTGTATCTACAGGAAGTACTAATTTATCCCCTGCTTTTTCCATTAATTCTGTAGCTAAATCTAATTTATCATCTTCACATAAAGAGCTACCAATATTTAAACCTTTAGCTTTAAGGAAAGTAAACATCATTCCTCCACCAACAAGAATCTTGTCAGCTTTTTCGATTAAACTTTCGATAACAGCAATCTTATCTGAAACCTTAGCTCCACCTAAAATCGCTACTAAAGGTTTTTGAGGATCTTCTACAACCCCACCGATAAATTTAATCTCTTTTTCCATTAAGAATCCTGCAGCTACTTCATCAATATTAGATGCGATACCTACATTAGAAGCATGAGATCTATGAGCTGTACCAAAAGCATCATTTACAAATACATCTCCTAAAGAAGCCCAATATTTTCCTAATCCAGGATCATTTTTAGACTCTTTCTTCCCATCTACATCTTCAAATCTAGTGTTTTCAAACATCATAATTTCGCCATCTTTTAAATTAGCAACAGCTTCTTCTAGTTCTGCTCCTCTTGTTTCAGTTGAGAACTTCACTTCTTGCTCTAATAAATCAGCTAATTTTTTTGCAACTGGCTCTAATGATTTACCTGCTTTATCCTCTTCAGTCTTTACTCTGCCTAAGTGAGAAAATGCTATTACTCTTCCGCCATTTTCTAATACATATTTGATAGTAGGTAATGCTGCTACTATTCTATTATCATTTGTAATTTTCCCATCTTTCATAGGTACATTAAAGTCTACTCTCATTAAGACCTTCTTACCTTTTACATCAATATCGGTTACGATTTTCTTTGCCATCGAAAATATCCCCCCTATTTTCCTAACGCAATTTTATGTAATGTGTTAAATCTTGAAAAAAGCGGAACCGTCAAGTTCCGCTATTCTGTTATATTTAATTATAGAACAATGTGTCAGTAATTAACCCATTGTTGCAAAGTCTTTGCAAGTTCTGATTAACTGTGCAGTATAAGACATTTCATTATCATACCAAGTTAATAATTTTACGATCTGCTTTCCATTCTCATCAGTCATTACTCTTGTAGATAATCCATCAAATAATGAACCATATTTAGTTCCAATGATGTCAGATGAAACGATTGGATCTTCAGTATATCCTAAAGTCTCATTAGCTGCTTCTTTCATAGCATTGTTGATATCTTCTGCAGTAACTTCTTTTTCAAGCTCTACAACTAAATCAACAAGTGATCCAGTCACTGTAGGAACTCTTACAGCAATTCCATCAAGCTTACCATTTAACTCAGGTAAAACTTTTCCAACTGCTACTGCCGCTCCTGTACTAGTAGGTAGGATATTTGCAGCCGCTGCTCTTCCTCTTCTAGAGTTAATACCTTTAGGATGTGGTGCATCTAAAGTATTTTGAGCATTTGTATAAGCATGGATTGTAGTCATAAATCCTTTTACAAGACCAAAGTTGTCATCTAAAACTTTAGCAACTGGTGCTAAGCAGTTAGTTGTACAAGAAGCACCTGAAATAATCTTTTCGCTTCCATCTAAAATCTCGTCATTTACATTATATACAACAGTCTTTAAGTCACCTTTTGCTGGAGCAGAGATAACTACTTTTTTAGCTCCTGCATTAATGTGAGCTTCTGCTTTCTCTTTTGAAGTATAGAATCCAGTACACTCAAGAACAACGTCTACATCAAGGTCTCCCCAAGGTAAGTTGTTAGCATCTTTTTCAGCGTAGATTTTAATTTCTTTTCCATCTACTTTGATTCCATTTTCAGTAGCTTCTACAGAATCAATTTTGTAGTTACCTTGTGCTGTATCGTATTTTAATAAGTAAGCTAATGTTTCAGCATCTGTTAAGTCATTTAATGCAACAACATCAAATTCAGCTGAATCAAAAATTTCTCTAAATGCCAATCTCCCTATTCTTCCAAATCCATTAATCGCAATCTTAACTGCCATTTTAACATTCCCCCTATTTTTTAATGTACTTTAGTTATTTATATGTATTTAACATAACACACCATTAATATAACCCATATTTTACCTGCTGTCAAATCTTTTTGAATTTAATTTGTTATTCTAAAAATAAGAATAGCAGATAAAGAATAAATTAATTCGTTTATTAGTATGGTTTGATATAGACAATTTATCCTCGGTATATTATGGATATTATAATAGATACTTTAAAGCATTACATGATTTATTATAATAACCTTATATATCCTCGGGACAAAAATGACCCGTTAGTATAAATATGTCCCACCGACTGCAAAAAAATATTCTATGTAATGATTGATTTTCTTAACTCACATTAGTTATTATACCACAGGAAGCATATTTATTCAAGCTAATTATTAGTAAAAATAAAATCATTTTTAATTAATTTTAAACTTTGCTAATATCAATTTAAAAGCTCACAGTTATATGAGTTCTAAAATTCCCTTGGCTGCTTCTTCATCAATAATTAAAATATCTTGATACTTCTCTGACACAGCAGCTACAATGGCTTTAGCTTTACTTCTTCCTCCAGCAATAGCAACTACCTTACTAATTTTAGTTAAATCAGAAAGCTTTAATCCAACACTGGTTGTAGAATATACAATCTCCCCATCTTGGGTAAAATAATAACCAAAGGTCTCTCCTACTGCTCCCTGACTTTTTAGCTCTTCAATCTTATCCAATGGCATTCCTCTTCTTCTAGCCATCACTTCTGCAGTTCCTATCCCATGAATCAAGATATCAGCTCTTTTAGCCAAATCCAATACTCTTTTAATAGAAGGCTCCTTAATCAAAGTAGAGATCGTCTCTTGTTTTAAATTATCTGGAGTATGTAGCAGGTGATAATCTCCTCCAAGCTTATTAGCAATCTTAGCAGCAATTGTATTGGCTTGTATCTCGACACCTTCTCCCAATCCTCCACGAGCAGGTACAGCAGTCACCTCAAAGCCCTCACTTGCTGGTTTCATCATCTCTGCTACTTCAGATAGGGTTGTTCCTCCTGTAACTGCAATAATATTTCCACTGCCAATTAATCCTTTTAAAAAATCAGCTGCAAATCTACCCAACTCTTCCTTACCCAAATTCTGGTTCAACCCACTAGGAACTACATAAACTTCTACTCCAAGATACTCTTTTAACCTCTCTTCAAGCAGATTAGCTCCCCTTAACTCTTTAATATAAACATCTAATTCTCTCAATATTCTCTCACCAGATTTGCTAATTTTAGCACCACTACTAGTCAATATAATAAAATTACGATCAGACAAAAAGTCTAAATGCTTTCTTATAGTTCTTTCACTCAAATCCAGCCCTTGAGCTAAAGAACGCCTTCCAATCGGTTGAGAACGATGAATCAATCTCAAAATAGCATATCTTCGCTCTACAACTTTAACCAACTCTGGAGCTATTTTTTGCTGTAATTTTAAATAATCTGTCATTAGACATCCCTCAACTCTCTAACAGCACATACTTATTCTAATAATATAATCATACTTAACTTAATAAGAACAGATACTTTACTAATTAATATTATTGATAATTATCCCTTTACTTATTCTACTTAAGCAATTTAACTTTATATACAATCTATACTGAAACAAAAGCTAGATAGAACAATCACAACCCTCTGGGTCATAAATGTCCCACAGACTCAAAAAAAGAAGCAAAGATAAATCCTTATCTCTTCTGTACTATAATAATTTATTCTAGATAACAGAATATATTCCTTCACCAAACATAAAAAATTAAGAATCTATCTTAACCTACTATTAAGATAAATTCTTAATTAACTATTATTTCTTTAACTTATCAGCCAGCTTCTTTATTCTTCTAAAGCGATTATTTATCCCCGACTTACTTAGAGGTGGATTTAAAAGTTCCCCTAATTCCTTTAAAGTAGCATAGGGATTATTCTTTCTCAGTTCTGCTACCTCCCTTAAGCTAGGAGAAAGCTTATCTAAACCTTTAACTTCTTCTAATAACTTAATGTCACTTAGCTGCTGCTGAGCAGCATTAATCGTTTTATTTAGATTAGCAGTCTCACAATTTACTATCCTATTGACATTATTTCTAATCTCTTTATAGACCCTAGTATTCTCAAATTGTAACAGAGCTGAATGAGCTCCTATAATATTTAAAAGCTTAACAATATCATCAGCCTTCTTTAAATATAATAGGTAGTTATCCTGTTTATTTCTAGATTTAATCTCTATTTCAAATTTACCAAACAGTTTAATTAGTTCTTCTGCATAATCTTCATGATTAACGGTAATCTCTAAATGATACTCACTTTCTGGATGGCTTACGGAACCAGCTGCCAAAAAAAGACCCCTTAAATAGGCCTTAGAACAGCAATTATTAGATACAAATTGATTTTTTATTGAATAGCTTATTTGATAACCTTCTCCCATTAAGCCAGATTTAGTCAATAACTCTTTAACACCTTTTTGAGGAGGTACCTTAATTATATAATAATTTTTCTTATCTAAATACATCTTCTTTCTAACAATAATCTCAGTAAAGAAATTAAACTGTTCTTTTAATAGTTTATAAACCCTTCTGGCAACTGAAGCATTTTGACTTACTAAACTTAGTCCTAATTTATGATTGATAATAGCTAAGCTACCATTTAATTTAATTAATGCAGCTAATTCGGCTAACTGACAGCACTTGCCTAAATCCTCTTTCCTTGCTATTTCATTCTTAACTTCATCTGAAAATGACATGATTATCTCCTCTTTAAATTTAAATAGCCTATACATTTATATGATACTCTCTATTAATATTAATTAAATTTGATTACAAAGTTAAACACCACTTAACTGCTAATAACCGCGAATTTTTTGAAATATTAAGTCAATAAGGACTCTTGCTAGCTTTTCTGGGTCATGTCTAACAACATTGGATTGACTAATAACAGATTCTTGTACTACCTCTATATTCTGCTTCTTCAATTTAGCCAAATCAACCTCAACAGGTCGAGAACCTTCTTTTCCATATTTCTCGATTAAATCAGCAGATATCCTTTCATTATTTACTAAAATATAATCCACAATCTCACTACCTACATGATCATAAAGGGCTTGCAGGTGGTCACTTGCGTTATAATCATCGGTCTCACCAGCTTGAGTCATTACATTACAGATATACAACTTCAATGCATCAGATTTCTTTATCTCCTCTGTTAAGTCCTTGACAAGAAGATTGGGCAATACACTCGTATATAAACTTCCAGGACCTAAAATAATAGCATCAGCCTCCTTGATTGCTTCTAAAGCTTCAGGTAAAGGCTTACTATCCTCTGGATCAATAAATACCTTATCAATCTTACCTTTTATCTTAGGTATCTGTGACTCTCCTTTGATTAATTCTCCACTTTCCAATCTTGCAGATAATCTAACATCTTCTAATGTAGATGGTAAAACTCTACCCTTAATCGCTAATATCTTACTAGACTCTTTAACAGCCTCTTCAAAATTACCTAATATCTCAGCTAATGTTGCTATAAATATGTTACCAAAGCTATGACCCTTCAAATCCTTGCCTTCACTAAATCTATATTGAAAAAGTCTCTCCATTAATGGTTCAGTATCTGCTAAAGCAACTAAACAGTTTCTAATATCACCTGGAGGCAATATACCAAGTTCATCACGTAAAACTCCAGAACTCCCACCATCATCAGCTACTGTAACAATTGCAGTAATATTATTAGTAAACTTTTTAATTCCCCTTAACATAGTAGAAAGGCCTGTTCCCCCACCGACAACAACAATTTTAGGTCCTTTTCTACGATATCTTTCTTGATATAAAACCTCAATTAACCTTTCATTTCTCTCTGGTGATAGTACATCATATACAGATAATAACATTCTTCTAATTGCTAAAATATTAAAATAAATTCCAAATAATACAATTATAATGCCAGGCACTCTATACCTTATTATATCCAATGGTCTAATACTAACAGCCATAGAAACACCAACACTAACCAAAATTACTCCTACAACCATTAAAAATATCCATCTTTTAAGTTTTAAACCTGGATAGAGCCACTTTAGTCTATTCATCATAAAAACCCCTTATTTTTTAGAGTCACGATGCTCAATTAATATATTATATCTACCTTTTAACTCTTCATATAGCTTCTCGGCAAAAGTAACTGAACGGTGCTTCCCTCCAGTACAACCAAAGGCTATTGTTAAATGACTCTTACCCTCTTTAATATAATTTGGAAGTAGAAACTCAATTAAATCAAATAACTTCTCCTTAAACTTTTGGGTGATAGGCCATTTTAAAACATATTCCTGTACATCCTTAGTCTCTCCAGTCAATGGTCGTAATGAATCTACATAATGAGGATTTGGCAGAAATCTAACATCAAACATCAAATCAGCATCAAGGGGTACACCATATTTAAAGCCAAAAGAAAGAACAGATATAGTCAACTTGCTCTCTTTAGATTCTTTTATAAATATATTCTCTAACTCTTTTTTCAAATCTTTAGAAGATAAATCACTAGTATCTATAATCTTATCAGCTTTACCACGAATCTCTTCTAATTTAGTTCTTTCTAAGGAAATCGCTTCTGAAATTCTGCCTTCAGGAGCCAATGGATGCCTTCTTCTGGTATTTTTAAAACGATTGATCAGAACTTGAGTATCAGCTTCTAAGAATAAAATCTTGTAATCTACTCCTAATTCCTCTAAAACTGTTAACTCCTCAAAGATACTATCAAAAAAGTCTCTTCCTCTTATATCAACTACCAAGGCTACCTGATCAATATTTCCTTTAGAATGGAGATACATTTCAGCAAACTTAGAGATCAAAGCAGGCGGTAAATTATCTACACAGAAAAACCCTAAATCTTCTAAGCTCTTAATTGTTTCAGATTTACCTGCCCCTGACATTCCCGTTATTATAATAAATTCTTTATCTTGACTCATTATCTCACCCCTTAATTTATCTTATAAGTTCTATAAGCAAACTAATGCTCTCTTATAAATATAGCCCTATTATAATAATCACATCTCTAGGAAATATATATTTCTGACAACTAATTCCCAATTCCTTACAACTAAAAAGATTACTTAATTAATCTATAATCAATAATTATGAGTATATCTATTCTCTTCAAATGACTTAAACTATAAGTTTATTTATCTTACTATTAATATTATCACTTTATCTTTAGAAGTACAAATATAATCAAGCTTTCTAGTAACTTGTATATGTTATTAAAATCAATCATTGCCTATAAGTTATTGATAGAAAATAATTAGAGAGAAGTTATAGTTATATAACACTGCGTTAAATTTAATTAAATTTAACATACATTTATAATGTCTTTATCTGTTAGGCCAGCCTGTTGGGCTACTAACATAGCATTTTTTACATCTCCCACTTTATCAGGACTATGGGCATCACTTCCTAAAATAAATTTAGCCCCCTCCTCTAATGCCAGCCTAATATATTCTTCTCTCATATATCCATGGCTAGAATTAATCTCTAAAGCCACTCCCTTTTTTACCGCTACTTTGGCTAAGGTTCTAGTATCAATATCGACTTTATAACCTGGATGAGTAATTATATCTATATCATAATTATTTAATGTATTGATTAGAATTTCAGTATTTCTATATCTTATCTGATTGTGGTTTATCTTTAATTTGTCAACTATAGTATTATTTAAAATTATCTCTATCCCATCTCTAAAACTAGCTGGCTTAATGAATAGATGGAATCCTACTAAAACTTTATCTAACTCTCTTAAAATAAACTCTGGTACATCTAATCTGCCATCTATACTGATAACATTAGCTTCAACTGCTGCTAATACTTTAATCTCTGGATATAAGCGGTTATACTTATCTACTTCCTTCTTTATCTCCAATAAAGTGGCTGAATCCTCTACCCCTAATCTAACTATACTGTGACTAGCAGGACCATGGTCAGAGATAGCAATCTCTTTTAAACCTTTTTTTATTGCTACTTCTATATTCTCTCTTATACTTCCTGTCCCATGACTATAAACAGTATGAGTATGATAATCTGCATATAATTGCATTAACTCATCTCCTTAAAATTAATAGGTATAATTAGTGCCTCTTTAATTAAATAATATCAAAAGTATTAAAAAGTGTTTTAATAAATTACTGCTTGCTTACACCCTATAATTCTCTTTAATTAATTTCTTAACCTTGCTCTTTCTTGCAATAAATTCCTCAACCCTATCCAAACTAGTATTTAAAATATCATCTTCTTCTAATTGGGCTTCTTTAACTATCTCTAAAGCCTTATCAAAAACTCCCACTCTAGCAGAATAATGGGCATCAGTTCCCAAAATCAACTTAAGCCCTGCTTTTTTAGCCAATTGAGCAATCTCTATACACCTTTTTTTACTTCCTGGACGACTTAAATAAGAACTATTATTTATCTCTAAAGCCACGTCATCTTCTTTAGCAGCCATGATTACTCTCTGACTATCAACTTGATATTCTGGATTTCCTGGATGAACCACAATATCTACCAGAGGATTTTTAATAGCATTTATCATAGCTTTAGTATTATCTTCCTTACTACCAGACTCATATCCTGTACCTGTGTGAAATCCCACTAATACTATATCCAATCTAGCAAGAATCTCCACTGGTAAATCTAAAGTACCATAAATATCTGTTATATTTGCCTCAACCCCTCTAAGGATCTTAATACCATCTATCTCTTTTGGGATTATCTTCAAATTAGCAAAGTGATAAATATGGGGACCTCTTGGCATATTAGGTCCATGATCTGTCATACCCAAAATTTTAATTCCATTCTCCTTAGCACCTGCTGCCATCTCATTAATAGTAGAGTAAGCATGACCACTAGCTATTGTATGAGTATGTAAATCAGCTATCAGCTTAATAGTTATCCACTCCTTTAAATTAAAAGTCCTAATTTAGCACTAATAATACCTATTAAACTCATAATAAAATAACCTTCAATTGCTGTCAACTTAAATATCCTTAAAATTGAAAAAAGAACCAGAACAACCTCAACCCAAAGAAAGTATGGAACCTTTCCTGCCAAGAGTGGGATATTCCACTCTACAATTAACGGCGCCATTATGATCACTAATAAAAAAAGTAGAGCTCTTAAATATTTACCTGATATTTTGATTGACTTGCAGATATAATATAAAAGATGCCAAATCATCGGGAAAAATACAATTCCCCAATAAAATGAATTGAACAATAATAAAGATACAGTTATAGTAGCTATGGTATAAGCATAATACCATAGATTATCTCTATTTAAAGAAGTTTGTATAGCTTGCATCAATAAGAAAGATAGACCTACAATCGGAATTAATGCTCCCCCACTGATAGCCAAATCATTCAAAAATTGAGCAGGTATTAAGCCAAGTAACTCCTGTATTAACGGAGCACTTAATAACATAAGTAGATTAAAAGCAAATATTATTAGTATAAAATAGCTCTTATCTTCAAGCCAACTACAACTCTCCTGTAAGGCAAAGACAAAAATCACAACCAAAGCTAAGTTAAAGAATAGACTAATATCTCCTGTTAAAACAACTAGAGCAACTGTTAACAGACTTACTAAGAGACTATATTTCAACCCCAATTCATAAGCTACTAGATTACTCCCCCAAATCAACTCAACTACTACACCTACAGTAATACCTGTTATAAAACCTTCTTGTCCAAAAAATAACCCTAATAAAGGTGTTAATAATATAGGATGAAATAATGATTTAAGCTTAAAACCGACTATCTCTTTAATATAAAATACAATTGTAATGATTAAAGCTAAGAATATCTTTGTCATAACTCTCTCTCCTTTAAATTTTAATCTTTAAAAATTACAGAAATCTATCTTAGTAACAACAAATGCCCAATACTTGTTTTACAATATATACCAAATATATTTCTGTAAATCAACTTAAAGTCCTGCATATTTTAGTTGATTTATCAAAGGAGAGCCTCTATTGGTTAAAAGAATTTAGTAATTATAAGTAGATAAATTCTTTTTTATGCTTAAACATTCAAACTTGTTAATATTATGATTATAAATTATCCTTCTTTAATGCTTTTTATACGAAATCATGAATTAAAGATATAAATCTGCTTAAACTAAGTTTAAGAGAAGAGAATAGATTTAATTAATAATTTATTATGAATAGCCTAACTTTAATTTTAACATATTAATAAAAAATGGGGTTTTTAAAGGAGGACTTCTATGAAAACAGAAGGATTTTTATCTTTAATTCTACATTCTCATCTACCCTTTGTTCGGCACCCAGAAGATGATTCAGCTTTAGAAGAGGATTGGCTTTATGAAGCAATAACTGAGACATATATCCCACTAATAGATATTTTCACTAAATTAGTCAATAATAATGTGCACTTTAAGTTGACCTTATCCCTATCACCAACTCTAATCTCTATGTTAACAGATGAATTACTACAAGATAGGTATCTAAATTATATTAACAAATTAATCGAATTAAGTGAAAAAGAGTTAAAGAGAACAGCAGGGCAAACAGATTTTTATCAAGTGGCTGAGATGTATAATAAGAACTTTATTAAATGTAAAGAGATATTTATCCAATATGATTGTAACCTTATAAAGGCTTTTAAACAATTTCAAGATATTGGTGTACTAGAAGTGATAACTTGTACTGCTACTCACGGCTATCTACCATTAATGAATATCTATCCTGAAGCAGTTAATGCACAACTTGAAGCTGGTATACAAGTCTATGAGGAACATTTTAATACTAAACCCAAAGGACTTTGGCTACCTGAGTGTGGTTATTACCCTAAACTAGACCAAATTTTATGGGATAAAGAAATTAGATACTTTTTTGTTGATACCCATGGCATTCTCAATGCTAACCCTAAACCCCATTATGCCAACTTTGCACCAATCTATTGCCCATCAGGAGTAGCTGCATTTGGTAGAGACAGCGAAACTTCTCGCCAAGTCTGGAGTTCCATCCAAGGCTATCCTGGTGATTATGATTATAGAGAATTTTATCGTGATATCGGATTTGATTTAGATTATGAATATATTAAAGGTTATATCCATCCTGAAGGCTTTAGAAAGAATACTGGTATCAAATACTATAGAATTACCAATAAAGATACAAATAATAAAGATGTTTATAAACCTATCTGGGCTAAACAAAAAGCTGTCATTCATGCAAAGGATTTCTTAGAAAAACGCCAAGAACAGATCAATAATCTCAGCTCTGGTATGGACAGACCTCCAATTCTCACATCTCCTTATGATACAGAGCTATTTGGTCACTGGTGGTATGAAGGACCACTTTGGCTTGAAGCATTAATATCAAAGATTTATCATGATACTAAAAACAATATCAAGCTAATTACCCCAAGTGAATATTTAGATTCTTTTCCTATTAATCAAGTAGCTACCCCTTCACTCTCAAGCTGGGGAGATTCAGGTTATAGCCAAGTTTGGCTAGATGAAAGTAATGATTGGATTTACCCTAAATTGCATAAAGCAACTGAACAGATGATTACTGTGGCTAAATACTTTAGAGCCCCTAATAAGTTGCAGAAAAGATTCTTAAATCAATCAGCACGAGAGCTACTACTTGCTCAAAGTAGTGACTGGGCTTTTATCATTAAAAACAATACTATGAAAGATTATGCTATTAGACGTACTAATGAACATCTAGAGAATTTTGATAATTTAATCGACCAACTCCTAAAAGGCTCTTATAATAACCAGTACTTGAAAAAATTAGAGACTAAACACAATCTATTTCCTAATCTAGATTATAAAATCTATCAAGGTTTAGACAACCTAAATTATGAAGAGGTGAATATCTAATATGGCTTTATTACTGACATTCTTAGTATTAGCAATCGTAATCTACTTTTTTTCACTTAGCAGAGATGACAATATCAAAGATAGTAACAGAAAAAAACAATTAGCAGATATTCATTTAAAACAAATGAATTATAGCATGGAGAGCAGCAAAGAACTTACAGAAATAGAGAACATCCTTACAGAGAAGAATAAATTAAGAACTAGTAGTCATAAATCTAATAGCAATCTCTTAATTAGTAATTATTGGCGCAGAAGCCTTGCTAAAGATGATGTAGAATTTGCTAGAATTCCTGGTGATAATAATAGAATTAATCTAAATAATATTACTAATTATGAAACAGCTGATGAAGAATTTTGGGAATTATTTAATAGAAACAAACTTATTTTATTGGCTAAAGATCCAGATTGGATCTATACTTATTGGAATGTAACTGGACTAGAAACCGAAAAAACAAAACCTATTATTAGAATCTATGATGTAACTAATAATCAAGATGACTTTTTTGATGTCAATATCTCACCTGCAGCTGGTAACTGGTACATCAAAGCACCTAATAATAACCATCACTATTATGGAGAAATTGGTTTACTAACAGAAAATAATATATTTATTCCTTTAGCAGAATCTAACTCTGTCTTTATTCCTACTAAAGACCCTCATAAGGAATCTAGCGGATTATGGATGAAAGTTATTAATGGTAAAAAATCCTATGTTGACTATTGCCCTAAAGGTTCATTGGATTATACCCCTGAACTTCATCACGAATCTTCTGGAACGTTATTTAAGGATTAAAAAAAGCCTTCGACTAAAAATCGAAGGCTTTTTTTCTTTATAATTTATTTATCTATCTGTACATCTGTCCATTGTGAACCTCAAAACTCCAGTTACTACCACCATTATTATCCCAATTATTAGCACAGTCTTTAAAGCAGAAATTAAATCTATCAGTTGTATTGATTCTTAATTGAGCAGTCCAGCTACCATCGTTTTGTGCCTGCATCTCAATATCTGTTACATCTCTCCAACCATCCTTAAACCCAACTCCAGCATGTAGGTATATCTTGTCAGCACCATTGGAGTTTAGTAATCCATCATATTTTACAGTAACCTTCTCTCCAGCAGTAATTGGTGTTGGAGTTACATTTACCTCTGAATAAGTCATTGTTGCTTGCATTTATTTCCCTCCTTTATTTTATTTAACTATTCATAGCATTTGCAATCTAACTTACTTTATGAGAGGTAATTTTTACTGTTCTAAATAATAGAGGGAATTGCTTGTTAATGATGACTAATTATAATCACTAAACATTTTAGCTACATATTTGATTCCAGTACCAACTATAGTAGCTAATAATATAATTAAGAAGCCAAAGATAATGGTAAACTTCCAATGCAATTTTAGCTCTACTCCAACTGCACGTAAAGTTGATAATTCCCCACTCTCTAAATTAAAGCCTCCCAATACTTCTTTCTGGTCCATCCCTTCTGGAACCAAGGTATCTATCACATTTGGATTAATATCTGTATCACTTCCACCACCAAACTTCCACCCTTGAGAATCCTTGACAACCTCTCGATAATTATCATAAGCAAAGCCATCTAAAGAGCCTATTAACAGATAATATTGTGCTTCAGTCAAATCACCTAAGAATTCTTTAGGTACACTAACTTTAATTGTTCTCTTATCATCCAAGATATTTATCCTATCCTCTTTTATTCTTCTATCTGCATTGATATCATCCTTATAATCAAAAACTTCTAAGGACCAACCTGTTATCTTAATTAACTTCTGCCAAGGATGCCTATCTTCAAATTTAATATTAGCTCCTTTTTTAAAAGTCTTTAAACTCCCTTCTTCTCCATTACTGATATAAAGCTGGATTAATTGATGGCTAAATCCATATTTAGCATTCCAAGGATTTGTTAAAGCTATAAACTTAAAATAAAAATTATAATCCTCTCCACCATCTTCTACTTTAAAGTAAGTCAGATCAAATAGACCTTCATAAGGGCTAAACTGTTCATTTTTAGGATAAGTATAAGTTCCAGGTCCATATTCATCACCTACAGGGTCATTCATCTCAAATAGAGTATTTTCTTCTGCTTGAACTAGATGTGATGAAAAGAATATAATAAAAAAGATAGCTAGAATAAGCTTTATTTTTCTCATAAGAATATCTCTCCTTATCATACATTTTATTCTTTATCTAACAACTATTATCTCTAAAATCAAATTTCTTATTAAGAAAATCTAGAATAGTAAGTAACTAATTAGATAAACTAAAAATAAATTCTTCACTTTATTCTTATGAGAAATAAGTAAGCAATATGAAATAAAAAAAGGAATAGATATTATAATCTATTCCAAAATTAATATTTACTTAAAATTATATTACAAATTGATTCATACTAATATAAATAATTAGACTTACTATAAATTTTTCTTTACTCAACTGGCACCCAAACACTCCAACCAGTTGCTTCATCATTTTTCACCTTAAATTCTCCATAACCATCTGCATCAGTCACAACTCTTCCTTCAGCATTGCCTGTAATATCATAAAATTCTGTATTAGGTTGAGTAGAGTTGATACGTTTAGTAGTTATATCACCTGAAACGCCTTGGGATATCATCATCACCAAGCCAGTTCCTGGAGTATCAGCTAAACCTTCTCTGACATAAGAATAGGTATTGGTATCATTATTAGCAACTTCATGGCCTGGACCATAGGCAAAGTATCTTCTTGCCTTTAATAGCTTATTTATATTCTCTTTCATTCCATCTTGATAATAATCCTTCCAATAAACCATAGGAAGTCCATGTTCTCGCATTAAGATATAAGTATAAGCTTGATATTTTCTGATATTAATTGGAGCCTTGTACTCAACATGGTCACGACCAGTATCATGATTATCAATAAAGGTAACCGCTCTATCTTTAAATCCAGTCTTATTGACCATACCTGCTCTACTTAAAGCAGCCATATTCATAGTTCCTGACCTTAAATTTTCAAAGGTCTTTCTTAAAGGAAAATCAAAGACAGTATAATCAGAATTATCTATCCCATAAAGATAGAAGGTCAATCCCATAGTATTCTCTATCCATGCTTCTCCTACAACAAATATATCTTTGGCTGTATTTTTCTGAACATATGCTAACCATTCATCAATAAAGTCAGAATCTATATGCTTTACTGCATCTAATCTAAACCCATCAAAACCTATGTCATTTATTATCCATGCTCCCCATTCCTTCATTTCATCTCTGACATTTTGATTCTGATAATCGACATCTGCAGCTAATAAATAATCTTTTTCAAAGGTATTATCCCACTCTTTTCCTTCAAAATTCTGTGGAGCCATATTACCTTTATCAACAGCATAATCTACACCATCGAAGGCATGCCAATCCCATTTCCATTGATCAGCTTTGCTATAATACTTTTGTCTTCCTTTGAGAGGATAGAATTTAGTATAGGTCTTTACGTGTTCTCCAGATGCTAAGATAGAATCTTCTACATTCTGATACCCAGCAGCTATTCTATGATTGAATACTGCATCATAGTAAACCTTAATTCCCTCTCCGTGAAGGTTAGATATAGCATTCTGTAACTCTTCTCTTGTACCATATTTAGTTCTAACTGTATTTACTTGATCAAACTCTCCTAAGTCCCACAAATCATAAGTACCATAACCTTCATCCTGTTGTTCATGGGCTTTATTAGCTGCTGGCACCCACAATTCAGTAATACCAACATTAGCTAAGTCATCTGCACGCTTAGCAAGTAAATTCCACAAATTCGCTTCTTCTGGATATTTGTCTCTATACTCACCTTTATTCATCTCCCAATAAAACGTTTGCATCAAAGTTTTATTAGGATCTTTTATTTGAGGATAAGATCTATCAGTAGTAAAGTTAGTCTTACTAGATAACTCATTTCCAGTAATAGACTTAACATTAGCCACTAACTGATAACTTATTGTTGGCTTTAAATTCAAATTAATTAATTTAACCTTCTTTCCTTCTACAATAGTTTTAACTGTTTTAGTATTTTCACCTTCAAGCAATGATACTTGTACCTCTTCAACCTCTTGATTAAATTCTAACTCAAAACTCTTTAATGTATAATCTAAAGCTTGTAGGTTATAATCAGCTAAATCTGAATCAACTAAAGAAAATTGATTGTCCTGTGATTGGCATCCTGTTAAGGTTATTGCTAGAGCTAAAATTGCAATTAAAATAAATAAATGAATACTTCTCTTCAATTTTATTTCTCCTCTCTGTATTTATTATCTTACTTCTTTTTATTCTTTAAATCTATTAATTTTCCTGCAATTGCATACAGAAAAACACTTAAAATTAACTCTAATAAGCTATATAGTTCTTATTAAGAAAAAAGAAGTTCCTGAAATTTCAGAAACCTCTTTTTAATTATAGATAAGTTAAGATAAGTTGATTAGATTATCATAAAGATAAAATTACTTTAACTAGTTATTCATATAAATTAACCAGTATAAAGTTGATATCAACTTTATACTGGTACTAAAAAATATTAAAATTTAGTTTCTATTCTTGTACTACCCCTTCAATTCCATCTTGAGAATTCTCAACTACCAAATTGTTTCCTGTACCACCTGGAGTCCATTCTCCATCAACAATCCATTTAAATTCCGTTTCTTCTATTAACTCATCAACAGACCAAGTTGCAGTCCAAGTTCCATCATCTTGTTTTACTAAGTCATAGGTATGATCAGCTGAATCCCAACCATTCATACCACCTGCTAAATGAACATCAGCAATCACTGCTGGGTCTAAGTCATATAAAGCAGGATCGAAAGTAAGTTTCCAGTGAGTATATACTACATCTTCCTCTGTATCTGTACCATCACCTGGAGTCAAATCACCTTCTGCAGTTCCTTCAAAGATAGTAATTGATCTGCTTTCAACAGTCACATTATTATCTGAAATCACTTCATTTACTGATCCACTATTATCAAAGACCTTTCTCCATGTACCAGTAGGTAAACTATAATTGTAAGCATCATCTGGGTTATATACTACTACGATATCTCCCCAATCTTCATCTGCAATTTCATCTCCATTAATCATAGAGATTATTACATCTCCATCATTACTTAAATTTACATATTCATTAATATCAGCAGCTTCTGTTAATCTGAACGCTTTATGATCTTTTCTTAATTGGATTAAAGCTTTGTAATAATCAAATAACTCTTTATGCTCTTGCTTCCAATTCCAGTCAACCTTATTAATACTATCTCCCCACATATATGAGTTATGGGCTTGTTCAGCAAGTTCAGTTCCATTGTCTTTCTGTCTTAACATCTCATCACCACCATGGATAAATGGAATTCCTTGAGATGTTAATACTACACCTATTCCTAACTTGCTTATACTCATTGCATCTGCAGGTTGAATATTTCCAGCATCAATATCTGCCTTAATCTTATCACCTATACATAAGTTATCATGAGCAGACATGTAATTGATTGTCTGTTCTGGGTCATAAGTAAACTCAGCTGCCCATGGACCACTAGGAACACCATCAGCTAATGAACCTTTAAGTCCTATCATAATGTCTTCTGCACCACCATTACCGAAGATATATCCTCCTCCAGCTTGGTTCATTTCACCTCTTATTGCATTACGGATACTATCATTAAACACTCCTACATGTTGCTCTTCTAATTCATAAATATGTCCTTTTCTTATCTTTTCATCTTCTAAGTCATCAGATGTTGCAGCCCATGGCTCTCCATAAATTAATAGGTTACGATCAGCGTATTTATCATCTAAATAATCTGCCCATCTCTTAACTTCATCAGTATGATAAATTCCCATTAAATCAAATCTAAATCCATCAATATTGTATTGATCGACCCAATAATCTAAAGAGTCAAGAATCATCTGACTAACCATTCTTTCGCCAGTATCTATAGAGTTTCCACAACCAGATAAATCATTTTCTGTATAGTATTCTCCTGTAATATCTCTAAACATCTCTTTGTCATAACTATGGTTATAAACAACATCCATAACTACTCTAATTCCAGCTTCATGGAATTTATTAATCATAGTCTTCACTTCTTCAATCCTTTTCTCATAATCATCTGGAGACATAGAGTATCTATCTTCTGGTACATTATAATTGATTGGATCATATCCCCAGTTATAAATTTGACCAGTATCATGATTTAGCTTAGTAGCAAAATCATAAAAAGGCATGATTTGAACATGAGTTACCCCTAATTCTTTCAAGTGATCAATACCTGTTTTGACATCAGTACCAGGTATGGTAGTTCCACTTTCTACCATTCCTGAGAACTTTCCTTTTCTGTCAGCAGAAACTCCTGAATTATCAGCAATTGTAAAATCTCTAACATGCATTTCATAAATTACAGCATCTTCTCTTTCTACTAACTCAGGTCTTCGTGACCAACTAATATCTGCTTTACCTAAATCCATAACGATATTAGCACTACTACCAGTATTAACTGTAAGATCAGCACCATTTTCTTGACGGGAATCTCCCTCAGCACCTGTTGCTAAGTCCTCATCATATTTTACCATTACACCATAAGGGTCTCTAACTTTATTACCATTAATAATAAATTGGTACTCCTTACCTGCTAAGTCACCTTCAACTTTAGCGTGATAAACATTTCTATACTCAAAACCTTTAGCTTCAAAAGTACTTAATAAAGTACAATCATACTCTTGACCATCTACGATTACTTTTACATCACTACTATCTGGAGACCAAATTCTAAAACTAGTATACTCAGGAGTATATACTGCTCCTAAAGGCATTGTACTATTACTGTCACTAGGAATTGCTTCATCATAAGCTTTGGTATAAGAGTATTCCTGAATAGTTTCTCCACCACTTGCATTTTTAGCATAAAGCTTTAAGACTACCTTATCTCCAATTGCAGCACCTTCACCAATAGTTATATCCTCGCCATACTCAAAGGAAGTTCCAGTTTGAGGGTCACTACCATCAGTAGTATAACGAGCTTCTGTAACATTTTTATCAACATATAATGTTAAGTTTAAAGCCCCAACAAAGTCTCCATTTTTATCATCAACTGATAATGCTGGTCCTGGTACTTGCCACGTTGTCTCAATCTCACCTAAATGTTTAATTCCATCATTAAGATCCAGTGTATCTTTTACAACACTTACCCTACCTGGTAGAAGGCTGATTTCTCCTTCTTTAACAACTTCACCATCTAATTTAACTTGTAAAGTGTAGTCATTTCCTGGAATTTGAGCCTTGATACTAGCTCTAGCAAGATTAGCATCAATTACAATATCTGCACTTTCATTGATAGGTAGTAATACTACTTCTCCAGAGCTACCTACAGGAATATCTTTAAAGTTAACTATTATCCCTTCAGCATCTGCTACTTTAGGAGTAAGAGTAACCTTATTGTCCTGATCTTTGATTAATACAGATTCAGTATCAGTAAATACAGTATAATCCTTCTCATCTTTTATATTTACTGTAACGTTATATTTTACACCTTTCATCAAATCATTGAAACTAAAAGCCTGTTTACCATCATCTAGTGAAGCAGTCTGAGAATCAGTATCTTCAGCCTTGCTTTCATTAGTCACAACAACCTCAATACTAGTAGGTGTAAAGTCATCAGTAACTGCCTGTATAGAAACAGAATCTGCAACAATTACATTTAATTTCGAAGTACCTGTAGTAACTTCACTAACATCATCTCCACTACTACTACAACCTACCAAAGTAAAAAGTGTAACTAGTAATAGTGATACTAATAATAATTTATTTCTTCTAAATATCGATTGCAAATTAATCCCTACCTTTCTATATTATCATTTTTTATTGCACCTGAATAATTTCAACTTTATTTAAAAAATAAAACTTTTATCAAAATTCTATATTATTAACCTTCTGGATTGTAATCATACCAATCTCCATCCATGTACCACCATTCACCTTGGTCACGAGATTCGTCTTGCCCATTCTTTGTAAGTTTAGTTCCATCTTCTAAAGTGAACAGAAGACCAATACTTCTATATCCCTCTAACTCAGCGCCATACCAGTCATTTCCTTCTGCCGTAAGAGGTGCACCAGGCCAGCCAGCTCCTTGATAATTACCAGCTTCTCCATCAAGATCCCAAGCATACATCCATGGAGTCTCTGGTTCTGTATATTTAAAGTGTACTATAACCCCAGGGAACCCTGTAGTCGTAGCTTTAATTGGACCTGCAAAATCACTATTTAAACCATCTGCATCGATTGCTCTAATCCAATAATAATATGTATCACCTGCAAATAATTCATCATCAGTATAGCTATTTCCACTGATTGCAGTTTCAAATAATGGGCTTCTATCATCCTCACTAGCACCATAATAAATCAAGTATTTACTAGCAGTATTGTCCCAAGTTAACTCTACACCATAATCAATTGCAGTTGCACTAAATCCTGTTGGTGCTTCTGGAGCAGTTGGAAATTCAGTAGGTAAATCAACATCTACATCTACTGTTTCTCTTACATCTAACTCAAAAGTTACTGTTGTATCAGTATCTTCAGTTGAACCTGCGAAAGTATAAACTCCAGCTGTTGATGTATCTACCTCCTTATTCCATGTTAAAGCTACCTCCTTACTTGCGCCATCACTCATAAGAGCTGTTGCTGTTGTTGGTAACTTAAATTCACTACCCACTTTAACTATAGCAGAAGTAGTATCTAAATTTAGACTTTCAATAGTTGCATCATCATCACCACCACTTGAACAACCTACTAATCCAAAAGCTAAAACCAAAATCAACAATAAACTAAATATCTTCTTCAACTAAAACCCTCCTCTAATCAATTATCTTCTTTATATAATACTGAAATAAGAAAATCTCTAAATTTAATCTTTCTTGCTACGATCTATCACCTCCAATCTAATATTTGTAACTAGTCATAACAAAAATAAAAACATATCCTAAGGATATAAAAATCTCCATGGATACGTTTTCTTATAAACTTATATTATTATGTATTGTTAGTCTCAAACTAAAGATTAAATAATAGTTGTTAACCACCTTAACAGTTAACATGAATAATATGTTAATAACCTAAACATTATACACTTATAAAAATTATTTGTTATTATTACACTTATTATAATTTATACACAAAAGATGAAACTACTTCTTTTATATTATTTTTTAATAAAAAACTAAGACAAATTACAATTTAAGCAAGAAATTAAGTTTCTTCTACTATTAGCAATAGATATTAAAAAACAACGAGTGATTGATGACAAGAGGATATAATTACTCATCACCTCTCACCCGCTACTAAATTGTTATACTATATCTAAAGCATTTTATTTCTTTTGTTAGTAAATAAGCTAATTATTCTATATAAATATTAATCTATAACCGGAACCCAAACACTACATCCTTTGGCTTCAGATTTAATTACTTTAAAATCTCCATATCCTTGTTCATCTGTAACTACTGTTCCAGATACATTTCCAGTTATATCTCTAAAAGCAGTATTGGACTGACGAGAATTAATCTCTCTAGTAACTAGATCTCCACTAGTTCCATCAGAAATCATCATTACTAAACCAGTTCCTTCTACATTATCTAACCCTTCTCTAACATATGAATAAACATCATTATCATTATTATCAACTTCATGACCTGTTCCATAAGCATAGTACTTTCTTGCTTGAATTAATTTATCTAATCCAGACTTCATACCATGTTGGTAGTAATCCTTCCAAAAGATAGTAGGTACTGTGCTTTCCCTAGTCAACGCATAAGCATAAGCTTGATAACTGTACTTATCAATCCCTCTCTTACCATAATTCTCTGCATTTGAACCACTTGTATCATGATTATCTATAAAAGCAACTGCCCTTTCACCATGAGTAGAATCATTGACTAAGCCAGCAGTGCTTAAAGTTGAAATATCAAAAGTACCATTCCCATCCCTCATGTTTTTAAATTTAGCTCTTAATGGGAAGTCAAATACTTTTAATTCTGAATTTTTAGCCTTATTAAAGATATCAGCTCTTCCATCAACTAAATCAAGATATGACTTTAAAGCAGTCTTATCTTCAAGCCATGCTTCTCCAACAAAGAATAACTCTTTGTTGGTTGCACTTTGAACATGATCAATCCACTCATAGATAAAGGTACTATCAACATGCTTAACAGCATCAATACGGAATCCGTCAAACCCAATTTCCTTAGTAATCCATTCACCCCATGCTTTCATCTCATCTACTACATTAATATTCGGCTCAGGAGTACCATCATAACCATTAGGATAATTGTAGTAATCTACATCTGCTCCCATTAAATATTCTGGTTCTCTCATCCAAGGGTCATCTGGAACTAACCCCCATGTCTTGCCTGCAAATAGATATAATCCATTACCTTTATCCTCAGCATAGTCTACACCATCAAAGGCTCTCCAGTCCCATTTAAAATCATGCCATAAGTCACCCCATTTATCTTGGGTATAATACTTTTGACGACCTGCTAAATCAAAGTTAGTCCAAGCATCAATTGTTCCACCTGCCTTATCAGGACTATTAGCACTTAATTTAACATCTATATCTTTATTATAAGCACCCATTCTGTGATTGAAGATAATATCATAATAAGCTTTCATACCAGAAGTATGAATAGCATCAATTGCAGTTAATAATTGATCCTTAGTTCCATACTTTGTTCTAACACTTCCTTGCTTATCAAACTCTCCTAAATCCCATAAGTCATGGGTACCATATCCAACATCTTGGTCAGCGTCTACACCTACTCCTCCCCATGCCTTATTAGCAGGAGGTAACCACAATGAAGTAATCCCTATATCAGCTAAATCATCTGCTCTATCAGCAAGCAAATTCCACAGATTAGCTTCTTCTGGGTAATCACTTGCATACTCCCCTGTATTCATCTCCCAATAGAAAGCTTGCATCATAGTCTCATTTAGATTGGCTAACCCAGAAATATCAGGAAGATTACTCATTGTCAAAAAATTAATCTTTCCATTTATACTTGTTCCATCATTATTAGTAACTGAATAGTTTAACTCATAAGAAGTAGATTTACTCAATTCAAATCCACTAATAGTAACTTTCTTTCCATCTGTTTTTGAAGTAAGTCCAGAAATAGCATTTCCATCCTCTAATATAGCAATCTCTTTACTAGCTAACTCATAATTAAACTCTAAAGTTATTCCTGTAATATCAGCAGATATAGTAGCCCCATCTTTAGGACTTGAATTGATTAACATAAATGAAGCCTGTTCATCACCATCATAACCACCACTGCTACACCCTATTAATAAACCTAAGCTTAATAAGAGTATAGCCAGCAGAAGCAATCTATTACTCTTTAACATTTTCAGCATTAACCTCTACCTCCATTGATTTGATTAAATTAATTAATATATTTCTTAGCTCCAACACTAGATATTCAAGGTCTTATAAGTTCACAGCCACTAATAAACAGAAGCTAATTATCTAAAAAACTAAAATATTATTAATATAATTGCTATAAATCATAAATAATCACCTTATAATATGAATACCAAATAATAAAACAACCCCAATATGCTAGTAATCAAACTTGCATATCGGGGTTGTTAAGCTTAACATTGCCCTTAAATTTTAAAAAATTCTAATTATTGTTAATAATTTAAAAAAGGATTAAGACCCCATGTTTAAACATAGGGTCTTAAAGTGATTTCTACCACCAAAGTTCAGTTTGAACTCCGTAAGTTATAGCAGCTTCATCATCATCGTAATTTACTCCATCGTCAAATCCTCTATTATCTGGCTTGGCATAAGTAACAAATACTCTTAATTCTGGGCGAGCCCAGAAGCTACTATCCCATTTAATTGTAGGAGCAACAGTAAACTTAGTTACAGATTGCTTATCTTGACCATCTTCATCTCTAGATTCATAACCTAGCTCATATTGCATTGCAAAGTTTTTAGTAACATAGTTAACAAATCTAGCACCAGTAGTAATTAAAGTAGTATCAGAATTCTCATCAGCACCATTATCCTCTAATTGATAGATAAGTACAGGCATTACATCCCAATTGCTAGTTAAGTTACCTACGCCATATGTCAAGAAACTAATTATGCTAGCATCTTCGTCACCCAATTGGTTAGCAGTTCCACCTAAAGCCCAGTTTTGGATACCAGATCCATATTGTAAAGCAAACTTACTAGATCCATCTTTCACACCATAAAAATCAGGTCTGCTATATACTGCCCCTAATTGGTATGCGGTTTTATCATCTACTTCTATTGTTTCTGTTTTCTTTTTAACCCATTCTGGGTTGCCATTATCATCAGTTGTCCAATGTGCATCTGTTGTTACATCATATTTACTTCCTTTAGACCAAGCAGGAGCAATTTCTAATTCTAAAGTACCTCCTGGAACAGCAATATCTTTAACTCTAATATCAATAGTCTGAGTTGATAATTCTCCATTACCTATTTTATTTCCTGTTGAATTACCTACATAAGCTACATCTAACTTAGCTCCACCTAAATTAATACCTTTAATACCTGCTCCATTACCACTCATATTTCTCCAATATTTATCAAGGATATGGATATCATCTCTTCCATAGAAACGTTTACCAGCCCAGAAAGTTAAGTCTGGTGCAAAGTCCATTCCTCCTGCTTCAACAAATGCTTGACGATTAGCCCATCCGTCTTCCCATACACTATCAGAACCATCACTATGAGCTAATAAGAATTCAGCTTTCATCCAAGCACCATTATCTGCAGTCCATTTTTTACTGAAAGTATTTTCAATAAAAGTATTGAATTCATTTCCTAATCTAAATGATCCATATGGATTACCAATACCTGGTTGACCTGCTGAGCCACCTTCTTTAGTAACTCCATAACCAGAACGAGCATAACCACTATAGTTGAATCCAATATTAGTTACTGCCATTTGCTTCTCCAATTCAACAATACGGTCAGCTAAACCTGCATTAGGATCAGCAATTACAACAGAGTTCTGTCCACCAAATCCATCTGGTGCAAAACTTGCTGCTTCATCATCTTTGATCCATTGAAGCATTCCACCACCATATACAGTAAATTTGTATTGATACTTACCTTCTTCTAATTGTGTAGTAAGTGTCCATACACCATTCTCTTTCTTCATTTTGTAAGTTGGGAAGTTTGGCAACCAGTTATTAAATTCCCCCGCTACATAAACTGCATTTGCATCAAGATTTCCTGCATAAGTAAATGTTACCTCTACTTTTCCATTATCTCCAGCACTAACTGAAGTTTTTGCAAAAGCTGGTACTGCAACTAGTGTAAGCATTAATGCTACTGTTAAAAATAAACTGAATCTTTTCTTCAATTCAATACCCCCTAAATTTTTTTGAGTTTTTAATTAAAATTATAAATGACTCCAAGATCTTACTAAGCTAAGTAGCCATCACCCCCTTAACAGAATGAAATTTATATTGATCTCTATGCCCTTAATTTTAGTTTAACAATATAATTGATAGCTAAAACATTACTGACATAAGTATTAACTCAGAGATTTGATATACCACAAAAATATATCAAGGCATAGATATAATCAACTAATATATACTAAATTTAATAAGTATACTTTTCTTTAGAATAATTAAAGAGAATAATCTCATGGTTGCGTTTCCATTATAAACAAAAAACAAATCATTACCATAGTTCTCTCTATAACCTTTAAATATAATAACTTTATGATTACGTTTTCACCAAACAGAAACAAATCTACTATTTACTTTTCTTTGAAGTACTTGGACATAATAAATTTATGGTTTCGTTTTCATTAAGTAAAAATTAATTAGATGTTTACTCTTCTTTGGAATACTTGAATATAATGGCTTTGTGGTTTCGTTTTCATAGAGAAAAAAATAAATAAACCTTAAATATTCTAGAAGAGCTCCAAGAATAACGCTATATAAAATCTAGAATTATATTATTAAACAAAACAAAAAATACCCGATATTAATTGATCTTATAGTTAAATAGATCTATTATCTGGGTATTCTAAACTTATATTAAAAACTTATCCCTATTTAGTTATTAAAAACTGATATCTAAAATAATTATACTATACAGAAAAAGAACAAGCACTAAACTTATTACATTATGTGATTATTATACCATAAAACACATTTCCTTGCAATATTATTTCATATTATTTAGTATATATTTTTTTATTATCCAATTTTAATTAAAATAGACAGTAAAATTATATTTATAATCTTATAGTATAATAAATTATTTTTACTGTAATTATATACTTCTTGATATTATCTCAAATACCTGCTTAAATTTTAATTTTTTTTATTATTTTCATTTGTCTAAAAAATTAACCAACCGAGCTAAATAATTTTAGCATAATTGAGCTTAAAACTTATTTCCAATAATTTCCTCTTTTATAATCTACTAGTAAGAAATTCTCTAATAATTATCTAAATCCTAATAAAAACTTCATATATTATAGGACAGAAAAATTAAATAATTAGCCACAGGTCAACAAAGATATACACAAAAATAAGAAATTAATTAAAAAAGATAAATATTATAATTTATTTTATCTTAATCAGTGACAATCAATGTTTAGTACCCAAGAGTACTTCTTAGCAAAAGGTACCACTTAGGGCAACTGTGGCCAAAAACCCTTTATAGCTTTCTAACTTCATTTATAATTGCTAATATAAGATCTTTATCAGTTCCTAATATATATTTAAATTTTTAATAAAATTTTTTATAATTAAATCTAAATTTAAGATATTTATTTATTACTAACTAAACCATAATAATGAACACCAAGACCAGAAATTTCATGATCAATATCTAAACCTGGTATTCCAATCTTACCATGAATAGCAACAGCTAAATGAGTGTCTTTCTTTACTATTCCAATCTTAATTCCTGCACCAGAAATACTACTCATTGGTCCATTCAGTCCAACCAATGCACGCTCAACGCATCTAGTCAATACCCGACGGTCTTGAATACCATCATCTATTACATTACCCTTAACAGCAGCACCTAAAGCATTACGTAATACTTTATTCTTTAGATCTTCTCCTTTACCTCCTGCACGAGTAATAACAGCTCCAAAGCCTTCATTAATTATAGCTTCTACTATTTTATCATCATGTTGGTCATCGACCATAGATAAGACTGTAGCAAGCTTTCCTAATTCTCTTCCGCCATCCATTCTAACAATATCCTCTACTGTAAATTGATTTAATTTCAACTTATATTCACCCCATTGTTCTTATTTTTATTATAGGTAAGCCTTATTAACTTATGGTTAATTTCCATTTCTAAGAGTCTCTTCTAACCTCTTAGTAAACTCCTGTGCAGCATTATATCCTGTACTCTTTAACCTATAATTCATTGCTGCTACTTCCATAACCATAGCCAAGTTTCTACCAGGTCTTACTGGTATAGTCACCTTAGGTACAGTAACCTTTAAAATCTCTTCAGTATCATCTTGAATACCCAATCTATCGTAATTTTTGGTATCATCCCATTTTTCTAATTCAGCAATTAAATCTATAGACTGCTCTTCTCTAACAGCCCCAGCACCAAAAAGCGTTCTTACATTAATAATTCCTAAACCTCTTAATTCCATATAATGTTTAGAAATTTTAGGAGAACGACCAACAAGTGCTCCTCTCATAAACCTTCTTATGATAACTGCATCATCAGCTACCAGTCGATGTCCCCTCTTTACTAAATCTAAGGCACTTTCACTCTTACCAATTCCACTATCCCCTTTAATGAATACTCCGACACCATAAACCTCTACTAAGACTCCATGTTTAGTAACTTCAGGTGCAAATTCACCCTCTAAATAATCAGTCAACCTACTAACAAAGCTAGTTGTTGAATAGTCTGTAGCAAGTAATGGAATTTGATTTTTCTGAGATAGATCTATTAGCTCTTGTGGTGGTTCTAACCCTCTAGTAACAACAATACAGGGAATATCGTAGCTACAAAATTTATCTAATCTCTCAGTCAATAGCTCTTTCGGTAATTCTTGTAGAAATGAGAGTTCTGTTCTTCCTAAAACTTGTACTCTATCAGGAGTAAAGTAATCAAAAAATCCAGCCAACTCTAAACCTGGTCTTTTAATATCACTAACCAGTATCATATTTTCAATTGGTGTTTGATTAATCTGTTGCAAATGAAAATGTTCTAATATTTTTTCTACAGATATACTATTCATTATTCCACCTCTTAATTCAGTAAGTAATAAGTGGTAATTAGTGAGTAGGAATAGCATAATTATTTATTCTTCACTACTCACTTTTAGCTACTTACCTTTAGCTACTTATTATTTATCTAATTTTTTGTGTAAATCAATCAATTCATTGATTAATTTAATTTCTGTTTTAGCAGCCATTAAATGATCCTTTGCATGAACTAATAATAGAGTAGGTACTATTCTATTATCACTATCATCTTTTTGCATAGCCTTAGATTGTACTTGATGACCAAGATCAAATTCCTTATTAGCTTCTGCTAATAATTGTTCAGCTTGTTCATAGTCTCCCTTTTTGGCTGCAACTAATGCATCATTGGCTAAATCCTTAGCATTTCCACCATGTAACGTGATTTGAAAAGCAGTTTTGTCTAGATTTATATTCTCCATACCAAAAACCCCCTTAAAATTTATTTAATTTATTAAAATCAGAAGAATTATAAATACTTCTGATATAAGCAACTTTAAAAATACTAAAATAAATCTAATTCAGCTAAAGCAGTAGCTACTGCTCCTAATACACCAACATCACTACCTAACTCAGCTATAACAACATCAACATCTTCTACCAAAGAATCCATTGCCCTTGCTTGTATAGTTGAATTTACTTTATCTTCAATCAACCCCCAGGATTGGGATACACCACCACCTATAACTATAGTATCAGGATTGAAGATATTAATTAGATTTGCCATTCCAATTCCTAAATAACCAGCAATCTTATCCATAATCTCTTTAGCTACTTTATCACCTTGCTCTGCTGCTTTAGCCACAACTGCTCCATTAACCTTTGTAGAATCAGCAACCAGGTCACTCATTAAAGTATCTTTACCAGACTCAACTGCTTCTTTTCCTAGTTTACTTAAAGCAGTTCCAGAAGCAATAGCTTCCCAGCAGCCATAATTACCACAGCCACACTGAAGTTTACTATCAGGAAGAATAGTCATGTGACCTATCTCACCAGCAGCATCACCAGCACCATGGAATATCTCTTTATTGATTATAATTCCTCCACCTATTCCAGTACTTACAGTCATATAAACCATATTTTCTGCTTCTTTTCCTGCACCAAACCACTTCTCACCTAAAGCAGCTGCATTAGCATCATTTTCTAAGAAGATAGGAGTATCTAATTCTCTCAATTCTTCAACAATATTAATATTATCTAAATCTAAATTAGGAGTATGCTTAATAATACCTTTTTTGATATCAACAGGTCCTGGTACCCCTAAACCAATCCCTTTGACTTGGGATAGCTCTATGCCAACCTCTTGTACAGCTTCATAGACTGTATCTTTGATCTTTTGGATAACTACCTCCTTACCCTTTTTAGCCTCTGTATCCTTTCTTACTCTAGCTAAAATATTACCCTCCAAATCAGCTACTGCAGTTAAAATCTTTGTCCCACCCAAATCTACACCAACTACATATTCTTTTTGCAAAAAAATTCCCTCCTCAATATGTATAATTATAAAATTAATAATCAATAATTGAACTATTGATTATTCTTAAAATCATAGGGTCCATTAACCTGTTTCTTAATACCATACTTTACTAACAGGTTAAGAGTAGCATTATTAGCTATTAAAGCTATCCCCCCCATAAATAATATAAGCAGACCAAATACAAGAGCTATGTTTAAAGTACCGAAAATTATGATATTTAAAAAAATAAATAAAGTATATAATAAATTATTAATAGTCAAAGAAAATGAGTACTTTAATATACTTCTAATAGAATCGTTTTCATTCTCTTCCCCTAATTCTATCATCAAAGGGAAGCAATAAATACTCATCATACCCAAAAAAATCAACAGATAAATATACAAAGGAGTCAATATAATCCCAACCTTATATTGGTAATCCATTAAAAATTTAAAGTCTATAGTTAAAATAAAAACTATCAAAACCAATATTAATGTAATAAATAAAGACTTAAGAAAATATTTTTTTATTCCAATCCAAAAGTCCTTTAGTGAAACTTGCTTATAATTAACAATCTTATTGCTAACATAAAAAGACTGAGCAGTCATAGGTCCAACTATAACTAACCCTATTATAATAGGAAGATAAAATTTAACCTGAATACTTATGTAACCGAACATAATCACTAGTCCTGCAGTCAAAAACCATAACATACTACTAAGTAATATGGAAAAAAGATTTCTATATATCTCTTTATAGCTCTTCTTAATTAAACTCCAAACAGTCATAATCTCCATCCTTTTACTACAATCATTATAAAATAAATGAATTTAACAAGGTATCTATCCATTAAAACAATAGTTTACTTACTAAATTACTTTAAATTCAATAAATTAAATCTATATCCTACAACTCTAAATACTTCTACATAATCTACTTTACATCCTGCAACTTTGAAAATAAATATTTTATTTTATAACTAATTTAGCTATAATCATATAATTTTAGTAAAATTTAAATATGATATCATTTAAAGATGATTCCAAAATTTAGCTGTCAGAAATCAGGAATCAAGAACCCTTGTTTTTAATAGATCCCCGATTCCTAAGAACTGATTTCTAAAAGTGTCACAATATACTTATTAAATCTCATTTAATAAGTATATGTCTATATCAAAAATTGAATTTATTTTTTTATTGGCTAATAGTCTCTCTTACTTTTTCACTATTAAAACCTATCAATTATAATACCCTTTTTAAATTTGGACTATCAGTCTTACCTGGGATTCTCCCTCTTTTAGCGATAGGTTTACCGTTAATCTCTTTAATATCCATAGTCATATCAATAGCCTTAGCACCTGAGATATAGCTACCTACACCAAAACCATTAACCCCTAAACTCTTCAACTCTATAATTCGCTCTGGAGTTAGACCACCAGATACGAAGATATTTACATGATTATGTCCTGCTTGGTCCAACCTAGCCCTTACCTCTTTAACCAATCCTGGTGTTACTCCGCCTCGTTCAGAAGCTGTATCTAACCGGATTCCATCAAGATTCTCCTTTAGCGCATCTGCAAGCCTTACTGCTTCAACAGCTTCATCTTGGAAGGTATCAACCAAGATTATTCTTGCAGCATCATCAGGCATAAATTCATCATAAGCCTTAGCCACTTCTAAAGTGTCACCAACAGTTAAGATTAAAGCATGAGGAACAGTACCTGAAGGTTTTTTTCCAAATAACTTTGCCCCTAAAATACAGCTGGCACCATCAGCTCCTCCAACCAAAGCTGCTCTCTCCATTACTGGTGCAATAGCTGGATGTACATGTCTAGCACCAAAGCATAACATTGGTATCTCACCACAGGCCTGTTTACACTCTCTTGCTGCAGTAGCCCACCCACTAGAGCTAGCCAATATCCCTAAAATAGCAGTCTCAAAGATACCAAAATCACTATAAGCACCTTCAATTCTCATTACAACATCTTTTCTTTCAACTTGACTTCCTTCTTCTAAAGCCCATACCTTAACATCCTTCTTCTTTAGTAGATTCAATGCTTCATCAATTCCTGCTACAATTCCAGCTCCCCCTGCAAAGATTTCAGCTACAATTTCAGTCCCCTCTAAATTCATCTTCTCTAATATTTCTTTGGTTCTAATAAAGTAAATATCTGTTGTTGCTCCAATTTCTATCTCTTCATGGGTTGCAGAGAATAAATCTCTACCTTCATCTACTTTGAAATTATTTACATCGTCTAATGTCTTTAATTCTTTGTCAGTCATCCTATATCTTCCTTCCCCTTCTATAAATAATATTTTAAAGACTGAATATCTAATTATAGTATAAATTATTTAGCTTAATCTTAACTTATATTTAATAATAAGTACATACTTCTTTAATTTCTATAATAGAAAGAAGTTATCCTGCTTAAAATGAAAGTTAATCATTAAGCTTTCTCAAAATATTACCTTTAACTGCTCCAAGGCTTTCACAGCCTGTCAAAATCATAGCTTTCTTAAGCTCAGTGGTCATCTTTTCTAAAATCATCTTAAATCCTTCTTTCTCTCCGCCAAAGACACCAATAATCAAGGGTCTAGCAACTAAAACCCCATTGGCACCTAAAGCCAAAGCTTTCAAGACATCTACCCCTGATCTAATTCCTCCATCTACTAATATCTTAATCCTTCCACCTACTTCGCTAACAATCTCTGCTAAAACATCAGCAGTTCCAGGCGTACTATCCAAGACTCGTCCACCATGATTAGAAACAACAATAGCATCTACTCCAGCCTCAGCTGCTATTCTTGCTTCATCTAAGGTCATAATTCCTTTCAAAATAAAAGGTAAATCAGTACTATTAACCAACTCTTCTATCTCTTCTTTACTCTTAGGTCCTACAGGTTGCCCCTTTAAAGCCATGGTAATCAGCCCTGCTCCATCAATATCAACTCCTACCGCTAGGGCTCCTACCTTCTCTGCTTCTTTTATCCTCTTAATAATCTCTTTTTGTGACCTTGGTTTGATAATTGCTATACCAAAACCATCAGCCTGTTTAATCGCTTCTAGCCCTGAATTATACATAGTAGGGTCTGCACCATCACCAGTCATAGCTATTGTACCAAACTCTTTACTTCCTTCAACCACTATATCGGCATACTCCTCTTCAGAAAGTGATCCTCCCATATTATAGCTACTCCCTGTTACTGGTGCCTTAATGATTGGGGTAGTTAATTTTACTCCAAACAGCTCTAATTCAGTGCTAGGATTTTGAACCTGATGAATTGTTCTCATCTCCAATTTATACCTCTGCCAAGCCTCTATATTTGCTTGAAAAGCTGATCCAGTACCAGCTCCCCCCATACCTGGAACCTCTCCCCGACAGGCCTTTCCATCACAAAAGGGGCATACCTTGCAATAGCCCTTCATCTTTTCTCTAGCATTATTATAAATCTGATTCAACTCCATTCTAAACCCCTCCTCCTATATATCATTATGGTTTATTTGCTCCTTTATAAGAAATCTATATTTTAAAAGATTTTAACTCATATTGAACTGTCCTCAGCTTAAGTATAAATTTAATTATATTTTTAAATATCTAATCATCTATTTAGCTTTCTATAAATTATCAACGGACCAATCAATTTCCCTTCTCTTCTCTTAATTTATTTTATTAAAAGCAAAAACCATTTATGCTAAAATTAACCATTTAAAATATTAATTCTTTATTCTTCAGCTAAGATGAACTTCTCAATCAGCTCCGCTACGCCATCTTCATCATTTGATTTAGTAATATAATCTGCTCGTTCTTTTATCTTCTCCCTAGCATTAGCTACAGCTACTCCCAATCCCGCATATTCTATCATCTCTAAATCATTAAAGCTATCACCAACAGCAATTACCTCTTCAGAGCTAAGACCTAAATCTTCTACTATTTGGGCTAAAGTGTTACCTTTAGAGACTTCTTTATTTATAATTTCTATAAATTTAGGTTTGGAACGAGTTATATTTAGTATATCTCCAAACTCCTTTTCTAAACTCTCCTCTATAGCATCTGCTTTCTCAATATCTTCTTCTACTATCAATAGCTTAGTTGAAGGGCTTTCCAGAAAATCATTAAGATCATCCTTAATCAAGACAGGCTTTATCCCTGAGATCTGCTCATAATAATCTGCTTCAGCACCTAATTTATTGACATATAAAATATCATCAAGATAAATATTCAAATGCAAGTCTTCTTTTTTGACGATATCAATAATCTTATGGGCAGAAACTAAGTCAACTGGTTTATGTAAGATTGTATTAGCTGAATCTATCTCCTTAACTAAAGCTCCATTATATGTAATGACTTCACCATGCAATCCCATCTCCTTTAAATGGGGTAATGCTGAAGAGAACATTCGTCCAGTTGCAATTAAAACCTTAACCCCCTTATCCTCTGCTGCTTTAATAGCCTCTTTAGTTCTAGCTGAAATACTTAAACCACTTGGTAATAGAGTATCATCCATATCAATTGCTATTAACTTATATTTCATCTTATTTGATCCTCCTTATATTTTTCTCAATAATTATCTTGAGATATTTATAAAAAGACCTATCTAAGTAGGTCTAGTTAAGCTTAACTTCAAATTTATT
>Ga0163219_100007_pt1 | contig 55339 bp, 36 predicted proteins | sample MSEWel2016_04_06_FD_113150 | JGI IMG/M metagenome (GOLD analysis project Ga0163219, IMG submission 113150) | Subsurface microbial communities from deep shales in West Virginia, USA - MSEEL Well Study Marcellus 3H_2016_04_06 ...
ATAATTAAACTGCACTCTAAAATTTAGATAAAAATTATATATAAATTTTTAACAAAAATTAATCAAAAAGAATGAAAAATGTTATTGGTTGAAGAATATAAATAATAGTTATTTCTAAAATAGTTAGGGGTGAGGGGAAGCTATGGATCAAGAATTGGCTGAAATGAATATTCAAGATAATTTAGATGATGAGCAGTTTAATCAGGTTTCTACTGTAGAAGAGAAGGAGTATATGGTTATTCAAGGTAAGCTAGCTTATGGTGGTCGTAATGAGACCTATGGGTTACTTAATGCAATTATTAATAGAGATAATGGAGAGTTAATTAATTTAAATGTTGCCTTTAGTAATAAGGATGAAGTAGTTTATCTTGAACCTAATAGCAAGGCTTTTGATAGAATTTTTTCCAAACTATCTGATAAGGAGAGGCTGGATGGAAGAAGGTTAAAGACTTATTTATTAAACAATATAACTAAAGATGATATTCTTCTATTTAATGATCTAGTAGTTCAAAACAATTTGGAGCAGATTAAGGATATTTTAAGGTCAAAATTGGAAGATTTTACAAGGGAAGCAGTAGATTTGAATATATACTCAGAGTTTCAAAGTGAAGAAGAGATAAGATATAGTCATCCTAACTTACTTATTAATGAAGATGATGGGCTAGACAATATTGAAGAAGAGATTATCGAGTTAGATGTAGCCCCTGTTATAGCTCCTATTAATGGTAAGAGGATTAGTCAATTTAAAAAGAATGATGGAATTTTAGTTCAAATTAAAGAAGAGAGTTATAATGAATATCAGGATATAATCGACCACTTTATTGTAGATGCTAACAAGAGATATATTAAAGGGATTATTGATTATATCATCTTTAATGGTCCGATTAAATCTTATGATATTATTATTAAATTTTCCTCTAATATCTATAGTCAACTGCTAATAGAGACAGAGGGTGAGCTGAAATTAGCAATTCCTCCTAAGAAAGAGGTAGATGATGCAATAGACTATGAACTGATAAAAGAAGAGGTTAGAAAAGAGCTTGAAGTTGAGCTTAGAAGTGAAATTGAGCAAAGGTTGCGAGTGGAGCTAGAAGCAGAGATAAGAGAGAAGTTAGAAGAAGAGCTAACTAATAGAATAGAGCAGGAGCTACGGATAGAATTAGAAAGGGAGATAAGAGAGAGGATAGCAAAAGAGGATAAAGGAGATAAGCTTAGAAAAGAGGATAGTTTGTTTAAGAATAGGCCTACAGTGGTTGCAAATAAATTAATAATCAATATATTTATCTTAGTGAGCTTATTTATTTTAATTTTATTAGGGCTTATTTACTATTATAAAAATCCTCTATAGATTTTTAGATAGTCGATTTCTGATTAGAATATTTTAAAGTTAGGGGGGGGGATTTTGCCTCCTCTTAACTATTTTGTGATGTAATATTTCCTATTATAGAAAGGCTATATAAGATTATAGATATAATGGTATTTGCCTTTGAATTTTATCTTCTTATTTGGGTAGGTAGTTGTCTATTTGAGTAATAACAAAAGGAATAAGTTATAATATTTAAGTAAATGAAAATGATTTTTCATGTATGAATTCTATCTCTTTTGTAAAATATAGAAATGATACTTATTAACGTATTTCAACTAAGCTCATATTAATTAATAGTCTAATCTTTATTTTGACGGGAGGTAGAAGAATGGAAATAATGAAGGTCACTAACCAAGAAGAGTTAGAACAGTTAATACAACGGGTTAAATCTGCTCAAAGAGAGTATGCTACATATCCCCAAGAACAAGTAGATGAGATTTTTAGAAAAGCAGCTATTGCGGCCAATGACAACCGCATTACCTTGGCTAAGTTAGCTGTTGAAGATACTGGAATGGGAATAGTAGAAGACAAGGTGATTAAGAATCATTTTTCAGCAGAGTTTATTTATAATAAATATAAGGATGAGAAGACCTGTGGAATTGTAGAGTATGATGCTTCCTTTGGCTTGAAGAAGATAGCAGAGCCAGTAGGAGTATTGGCAGGAATTGTGCCAGTAACCAACCCAACTTCCACCACTATCTTTAAATCATTAATTGCATTAAAGACAAGAAATGCTATTATCTTCTCACCCCATCCTGGAGCTAAAAGATGTACTATAGAAGCAGCTAAAATTGTTTTGGAGGCAGCTGTAGAAGCAGGAGCTCCAGAAGGGATTATTGGATGGATTGATGAGCCATCAATTGAAATGTCCCAAACTTTAATGCGCCATAAGAATATCAGTATGATTTTAGCTACTGGTGGACCAGGAATGGTTAAAGCAGCTTATTCCTCAGGTAAGCCAGCCATTGGTGTAGGCTCAGGAAACACACCAGTTGTGATCGATGAAACATGCCACCTTAAGATGGCAGTCAGCTCAATTTTGATGAGTAAGACCTTTGATAATGGTGTTATCTGTGCTTCTGAACAGTCTGTAGTCGTTGTTGATGAAGTATATGAGGATGTCAAGAAGGAGTTTGCTGAGAGAGGGGCTTATATTCTCTCACCAGAACAGAAAGCACAGGTAGGAGATGTAGTTATAGTCGATGGTCATGTCAATCCACAGATTGTCGGTAAGCCAGCTTATCAGATAGCAGAGTTGGCAGGTCTAGAAGTTCCTGAAAGTACTAAGGTATTAATTGCAGAAGTTGAAGATATCGGTGAAGCAGAACCCTTCTCATATGAGAAGTTATCACCAACCTTAGCTATGTATAAGGCTCATAAATTCGCTGATGCTGTTGATATTGCTGTTGAGCTAGTACGTTTTGGTGGGATTGGTCATACCTCGGTACTTTATACAGAACTGATTAACCAAGGTAGAATAGATTATTTTGGTTCTAAGATGAAGACTGGAAGGTGCTTAATCAATATGCCTGCTTCTCAAGGAGCGATAGGTGATATCTATAACTTTAAATTAGATCCTTCTCTAACTTTAGGTTGTGGATCTTGGGGAGGAAATTCAGTAAGTGAGAATGTGGGGGTTAGACACTTGCTTAATATTAAGACTATTGCTGAAAGAAAAGAGAATATGTTATGGTTTAGAGTCCCAGAGAAGATTTACTTCAAATATGGTTCCTTACCTACTGCAATGAGTGAGCTAGAGAATAAAAAGAGGGCATTTATCGTTACTGATAAACCATTATATGATATGGGATATGCTGATAAGATTATCAATGAGCTAGATGAAATGGGAATTGACCATAAGGTCTTCTCTGATGTGGAGCCCGACCCTTCAATCTCTACAGTAGAAAAAGCAGTTAAGCAGATGAGAAGCTTTGACCCTGATATTATCATAGCTCTTGGTGGAGGTTCTCCCATGGATGCTGCTAAAATCATGTGGTTAAAGTATGAACATCCAGAAGCAGAGTTTAAAGAATTATCGATGACCTTTATGGATATCAGAAAGAGGATTTATCAATTCCCTGAGTTAGGAAAGAAGGCCTACTTTGTAGCTATTCCTACAACCTCAGGAACTGGTTCAGAGGTAACACCTTTTGCTGTAGTTACCGATGATAAAACAGGAATTAAATATCCAATTGCAGATTATGAGTTGACACCAGATATGGCAATTGTGGATCCTGATTTAGTCTTATCGATGCCACCAAAATTAACAGCATACTCTGGTTTTGATGCCTTAGTTCATGCTATAGAAGCCTATGTGTCAGTACTTTCTAGTGAATATACCAAAGGACTTGCATTAGAGGCAATTAGGTTGGTTTTTAAGTATTTACCAGACTCTTATCGAAATGGTTCAGAGGATAGAAAAGCCAAAGAGAAGATGCATTATGCAGCAACAACTGCAGGCATGGCCTTTGCTAATGCATTTTTAGGAATTGGTCATGCTATGGCCCATAAACTAGGATCTACCTTTGATTTGCCCCATGGTCTAGCTAATGGGTTATTAATCACTCAGGTTATTAAATATAATGCTACTGATGTTCCAATTAAGCAGACAGCATTTCCACAATATAAATATCCACTGTCTAAGCGTAGATATGCCAAAATTGCAGAGCATTTACAGCTTGGTGGAAATACTGATGATGAAAAAGTCGATTTATTAATTGAAGAAATTAATAAACTTAGAAGAGAGATTGATATGCCAATGACTATTGAAGAAGCAGGTGTAACTGAGGTTAACTTCTATAAGAAATTAGATAAGATGGCAGAGCTTGCCTTTGATGATCAATGTACAGGTGCAAATCCGAGATATCCATTAATTGATGAGATTAAAGAGCTATATATCAAAGGGTTTAAGGGTGAGATATAAGAAAAATCCTAGCTAGAAATAAAAGCTACCCCATAGTGTAGAGAGGAAAAAAATCTACTCTATGGGGTTTTTATATATGGTGGTTAGTATATTTAATTCAGAAGAGGTCACTTAATGCAAGTTGATATTGTTATTATAATGACAGATCATTTTTGTAAGAAGTACCTCAATTGCTGCTCGCTTTAGAAGTATTTGTTTATAATAATTCAATCTTTAAAAAGTAAAATGATAATAAAGTCTAGAAGCAGTGTCAACTTTAATATGATATAGATGAGTTGATAGAGATTAAAAATATATTTAGATATTGTGCCAATTAAGAATGATAAAAAAATAACATAATATCTTTTTTTTAAAAATAATAATTATCATTTTCAATATTTTTGAAAATTAAAAATAGAGTTATTAAAATAACAAATCTACTATATTTAGTATATATTGTCGAAAATAAATACTATATGTAGAGAGAAAAGTCAAATTTATAGTATATAAAATAGATATGAAGTCAATTGTAGTTAATCATCATAGCTAATGTTAGTTATATAGATAATTGAATAGATAATTAGCTTTAATCGACATTTATAGCCTATTTTAGCTTGAAAGCAAGGTTGAAAAGTAGAGTTAAATTTGATATTCTTTTATCAAGTTGAAGAGAAGGCATAATGCTATAAGATGGTTTGTGTATAAGTTCACAAGGAAGTATTAATGTTTTTACGGGTGTTGTGTTTTCTTTGAAAAAAAAGGGGGACTGTAAAAATGGGAATTATGAAAGTCACTAATGCTAAAGAATTTGAAGCATTGATGCAGAAGGTAAAGGAAGCTCAAGCAGAGTACGCTACATATTCGCAAGAACAAGTTGATGAAATCTTTAGAAGAGCAGCTATTGCAGCTAATGATAAAAGAATTCAATTAGCTAAGATGGCTGTTGCAGATACTGGAATGGGAATAGTTGAAGATAAAGTAATTAAGAATCACTTTTCATCAGAATTTATCTACAATAAATATAGAGATGAAAAGACTTGTGGAGTACTTGAAGATGATCTTGCTTTTGGTATAAAGAAGATAGCAGAACCAGTTGGTATTGTAGCAGGAATTGTACCAACAACAAATCCTACTTCTACTACAATTTTTAAGTCTTTACTTGCTTTAAAGACTAGAAATGCAATTGTCTTTTCACCACATCCAAGAGCTAAGAATTGTACAATTGAAGCAGCTAAAACTGTTTTAGAAGCAGCAGTTGAAGCAGGAGCTCCAGATTATATTGTTGGATGGATTGATGAGCCATCAATTGAATTATCTCAATTATTAATGAAGCATCAAGATATTAGCTTGATTTTAGCTACTGGAGGACCAGGAATGGTTAAAGCAGCTTATTCTTCTGGAACACCTGCTATTGGAGTAGGTGCAGGAAATACTCCAGCAGTTATTGATGAGACTGCACATATTAAGATGGCAGTAAGTTCAATCTTAATGAGTAAGACTTTTGATAATGGTGTTATCTGTGCTTCTGAACAATCAGTAAGTATTGTAGCTGATGTTTATGAGGAAGTAAAACAAGAATTTATCGACCGTGGTGCATATGTATTATCTCCAGCTGAAAGAGAGAAGGTTGCAGAGGTAATCATTGTTGATGGTCATGTTAATGCCCAAATCGTTGGTCAACCAGCTTACAAGATTGCTGAGTTAGCAGGAGTAACTGTTCCAAAAGAGACTAAAGTGTTAATTGCAGAGGTAGAAGAAATTGGCGCAAATGAGCCATTCTCTTATGAAAAGTTATCACCAACTTTAGCTATGTACAAAGTTAAAGACTTTGAAGAAGGTGTTGATAACGCTGTAGAATTGGTTAAATTTGGTGGGTATGGACATACATCTTCTCTTTATACTGACCCAGCTAATGCAGATAGAAAAGATTACTTTGGTGCTAAGATGAAGACAGGAAGAATTATTGTTAATATGCCTGCTTCTCAAGGTGCTATTGGTGATATCTATAACTTCAAATTGAGCCCTTCTTTAACTTTAGGTTGCGGATCTTGGGGAGGTAACTCAGTAAGTGAAAATGTGGAGGTTAAACATCTTATGAATGTAAAAACAATTGCTGAGAGAAAAGAGAATATGTTATGGTTTAGAGTACCAGAAAAGATTTACTTTAAGTATGGTGCACTACCAATTGCATTAAAAGAGTTAGAAGGTAAGAAGAGAGCATTTATCGTAACTGATAAGCCATTATATGATCTTGGTTATACTGAAAGAATTACTAGCGTACTAGATACAGTTGGTGTAGACTACAGAATATTCTCAGATGTAGAACCAGATCCAACTTTAGCTACAGTTGAAAAAGCAGTTAAATTAATGGATTCTTTCCAACCAGATGTAATCATCGCTCTTGGTGGAGGTTCTCCAATGGATGCTGCTAAGATTATGTGGTTAATGTATGAGCACCCAGAAGCAGAATTTAAAGAGTTATCTATGACATTTATGGATATTAGAAAGAGAATTTATAAGTTCCCTGAGCTTGGTGAAAAAGCTTACTTTGTAGCTGTACCAACGACTTCAGGAACTGGTTCAGAAGTAACACCATTTGCTGTTGTTACTGATCAAAATACTGGTATTAAGTATCCAATTGCTGATTATGAATTGACTCCAGATATGGCAATTGTTGATCCAGATCTAGTATTATCTATGCCAGCTAGATTAACAGCTTACTCTGGTATCGATGCTTTAGTACATGCGATTGAAGCTTATGTATCTGTATTGTCAAGTGAATATACTAAGGGACTAGCTTTAGAAGCTATTAGATTGGTATTTAAGTATCTACCTAGATCTTATAGAGGTGGAGCAGAAGATAGAAAAGCTAAAGAGAAGATGCATTATGCAGCTACTACTGCAGGTATGGCCTTTGCCAATGCATTCTTAGGAATTTGCCACTCTATGGCACATAAATTAGGTTCTACTTTCCATATCCCACATGGTTTAGCAAATGCATTATTAATCAATGAAGTAATTGAATATAATGCTAGTGATGTACCAGTTAAGCAGACTGCATTCCCACAATATAAGTATCCATTAGCTAAGAGTAATTATGCTAAGATTGCTGATCATTTAGGATTAGGTGGAAATACTGAAGATGAGAAAGTACAATTATTAATTGATGCTATCAATGAACTTAAAGCAGAGATTGATATTCCAAATACTATTGAAGAAGCAGGAGTTACTGAAAAGAACTTCTATGCGCAATTAGATGAAATGTCAGAGTTAGCTTTTGATGACCAATGTACAGGAGCTAACCCAAGATACCCATTAATTAGTGAAATTAAAGAATTATATATCAATGCTTTTGAGGGAAAGAAAATTGTAGAAGAGACTGTTGAAGAGGTAGCCGATGCTGAAGCTGAAGTTGCAGCTACAGCTGAAGATGCAGAATAAATTATTTGACCTTAAAAGAGACCAGCCATGATGGCTGGTCTTTTTTTTAATTAATTTTAAATCTGAATAATATATATTCTTCCATATACTTTTAAAAAGATAAGAAAATGTTTACAAAGAAATCTATTTATTATAAGCTTTTATTTAAAAGAGAAAGGATAGCCATATGATTATTTTAATTTTTAGAGGAATTAGTCGATAAAAGTTGAAGTTTGTATTATAGATAAGATGAAGTAATAGGAGGTGTAGTAGATTTATTATGAGAATAAAATTTTACAAGAATAGATTTATTTTAATTACTATGTTGATTTTATCAATTTTACTATTTAATCCAGCAAACTCTCAAGCTAATGAAGATGAAGATATGAAGAATATATTGATTATCCATTCCTATTATCCTGAGTTTGGTTGGACAGCAAATATCGATAAAGGTATCAGAAGTATCTTAGGTGCTGATGCTGAAAATATAAATCTACATACTGAATACTTAGATACCAAACGAATAATTGATAAAGAGCATATAAATAATATCTATAGACTCTTTAAACATAAGTTTAAGGATGCTAAATTTGATTTAATAATTTCCTCTGATGATGATGCTTTAAAATTTTTATTAGAATATCAAGATGATTTATTTCCTGATACACCAGTAGTATTTTGTGGAATAAGTGATTTGAACAATTATTCCTTTGAAGATAGGGAGAACTTCAGTGGGATAGAAGAAGAGTTGGACATGGAAAGCACAATTAAAGCTGCTCTGAAGCTACATCCTAAGATCAATAAAATAGTAGCAATTACTGATGGAACTACTACAGGAATAACAAACTTAGAGATGTTAAAGGATGCTATGGCTAATATTCCTGCTTCTATCAGTTTAGTTAGTTATAAATTATCTTATCTTACTCAAGCAAAGGAGATAGCAAGAAAGATAGATAACAATAGTATTATAATCTGGCTTGCCAGTATAAAGTATGAATCAGGAAATCTAATCTCTTTAACAGAGGCTACAGAGCTGATCTCTAAATATACAGCTAGACCCATTTATAGCTTTTGGGATGTGTTTCCTGGACATGGTGTCTTAGGTGGAAAGATTAGTAGTGGTTATCAGCAAGGAAGAATTTCTGCAGATATAGCATTAAGTATACTAAAAGGGGAAGAATCAGCTATTGAAGAGGGAGCTAATAAGTTTATGTTCGATTATTATGAATTAAAGAGGTTTAATATAGATTCTGCTAGATTACCTGAAGGTAGTGTCATTGTGAATAGACCTTACTCATTCTATAATGAAAATAAAAGAAAGGTTCTAGCAACTTTAGCTTTCATCATCTTTTTAACTATGATTATTTGCTTTCTTTTAATAAATATATTTAGACGACAACTAGCAGAAAAAGAGCTTAAGGAGAGTAGAAATAAATATAGAACTTTATTCCAAGCTACTGGTACTGCTAGCTGTATATTAGAGAAGGATACAACCATCTCTTTAGTAAATAATAAGATGGAAGAGATTTTGGGTTATTCTAAAGAAGAGATGGAAGGTAAGATGAAACTATTAGAATTAATTATGGATCATAAATCTTTAACTAGGATTTTAAACTATCATTGCCAACGTAGGCAGGATGAGGATAATACTCCAGAGAGATATGAGCTTGATATTATAGATAACTATGGTATGCAAAGGACTGTGATTATTCAGGCTAAATTGATATCTGGTAGTAAAAAGAGTATAGTTTCACTAATAGATATCACTGAGCGTAAGAAAGCAGAAGAGAAGATTAAGTATATGAGTTATCATGATAGTTTAACAGGACTTTATAATAGAAAGTTCTATGAAGAAGAACTAAAGAGATTAGATGTAGAGCGGAAATTACCTTTAAGTATAATTGTAGGAGATGCCAATGGTTTGAAATTGACTAATGATGTCTTTGGTCATGAAGCTGGAGATGAGTTATTAAAAGAGATAGCTGATATTTTAAGAAATGCCACCCGTGAGGAGGATATTATTGCTCGGTGGGGTGGTGATGAGTTTGGTATTATCTTAGCAGAGACTGGAGAAGAAGTTGCTCAAAGTATAATCAAGCGGATTAAGAAGGGTTGTGAATCCTCCGATTTTGAGCCAATTATTCCTCAGATTGCTTTAGGGTCTGCAACTAAAGTAGTGCAGAAAGAAGCTATAGAAGAGGTATATAGAAAAGCAGAGAATAGAATGTATGATGATAAAGCTGAAAATAAGAGTAGTGGTAACAGCGCACTATTAAAATCCTTGACAGAGAAGTTGGAAAATAACAGTTATGAAACTGTAGGTCATACCTCCAGAATGATAAGTATGAGCAGAAAAATGGGTCAAATGTTAGGCTTTTCAGAGAGGGATATAGAGAAGTTGGTCAAGTTAGCTAAATATCATGATATTGGCAAATTGGCAATTAGAAAAGAAATACTTAATAAAGAGAGACTATTGGATGAAGAAGAATGGGAAGAGTTTAAAAAGCATCCAGAGCATGGTTATAATATAGCTAAGAGCTTTCAGGATTTAAGAAGTATTGCTAATGATATACTTTATCATCATGAAAATTGGGATGGGACAGGTTATCCAGAAGGATTAGAAGAAGAGGATATACCACTTTTATCTAGAGTTGTGCATATAGTTGATGCCTATGATGCATTACTTAATCGACCCTATAATTCAATTAATAATGATGAAGGATATCAAGGACCTATGTCTAAAGTTGAGGCTATTAAGGAGATAAAAGATAAATCTAAAAGCTTATTTGATCCTGAATTAGTTGATGTTTTCTTAAAATTAATAGAAGATAAAGAGGATAATAGTTAGCATTAATGCTAGCTATTATTTTATTAAGGAGAAATTTATAGAAAAGATTGAAATTTTAATTGCAATCGACCATCCACTAGAAAATTATTTATTAAATATTAATTTTTAGCAGGATATTATTGGTTATTATAGAATGTTAATCTTTAAGAGAATATGTATTATAGAGTTGATTTTAATATAATGGTTAGATTTATATTAGGTGTATTGGTGGTGGATTGAGATGAAATTAAAAAGAGCAAGTCTGAGTGAATCCCAAAGATCTAATAGCAAGGAGAAGCTATTAGAAGAGTTTTCAAAAGAGCAAGAGATATTAAAGGCCGTCTTAGACTCTACAGCTGATGGTATCTTGGTTACCGATAATAATGAAAACGTTATCTATTACAATAAGCTTTTTTTAAAAATATGGGATATTTCTAGTTCATTAGTGGAAAGAACAGTTGGTAAGGAGCTTACTAATATAGTCAGTGATAAGTTAGAATCTCCTGATGAGTTTATAGCTGATTTAGAGAAAATAGCAGAAAAAAAGGAAGAAAATTTAGATTTTATCGAATTCAAAGATGGAAAAGTCTTAGAGAGATTCTTTAGACCTCTTATAATAAAGGATGAAATTTGTGGAAGAGTATGGAGTTTTAGAGATATAACAGAAGCTAAAAAGATAAGAGAAGAATTAGAGATTAAAGAGCAGGTAATAGATAACTCATTAAATGGAATTATATACACAGATATTGAAGGCGAGGTGATTTATGCTAATGATAGCTTTTTAAAGATGTGGGGCTATGATGAGTTAAATCAGATTTTTGGTCAGGATATCTTTGAATTAGGAATTTTGAATAATCAGGAAACTATTATAGAAAAGCTTGACTCTATCTATAATAAAGGTTATTGGATGGGTGAAACTACAGCTTGGCGCAGAGACGGTGAAGAGTTTGAGGCATTGTTATTTGCTAACGCAATTAAGGATAATCTAAACAATATAATCGGTTGTTCAGTTTCAGTAATAGATATTTCAGAGATGAAGAATGCCCAAAGGGAATTAAAAAAGAGTCAAGAAAAATATCAAAAGCTAATAGAGTTATTACCAGAGGGTATATCTATTTCTGACAAGAAAAAGTTTCTATTTGTTAATAAGGCTTGGTTGAATTTGTCAGGTTTTGAGAATGTCAAAGATGTGATAGGCAAAGATTTATCTGATTTTTCTAGTATTTTTCCAAAAAATCATGAAATAATAAAAAAGAGACAGAAAGCTGTTATAGAAGAAGGAAAGGTGGTACCTTTTTTAGAGCATAAGATGATTAGAAAATCTGATAATAAGGTATTGAATGTAGAGGTTGCAGGAATTCCTATCCTTTATGACAATAAGATAGCGATGATGTCTGTTCTTAGAGATATATCTGAAAGAAAGAAGTTTGAGAAGGAATTGAAGAAGAGCAAAGAGCTATATCAACTGTTAATGAAATTATTACCAGATGCAGTTTTGGTATATAAAAAGGAGAAATTAATTTTTGTTAATGAAAAGGTTTTAGAGCTAACTGATTATGGTAATGTTGAAGATGTTATAGGAACTAAATTTGGTGATTTAATCAATATTCATCCTGATGACCAAAACTTTGTTCAAAAAAAAGAAAAAAAGTTCCTAGCTAAAGAGAATGGTATAGGTTTTATAGAATATAGGTATGTCCGTAATGATGGAAGTATAATTGATATAGAAGTTGGTGCAGTATCCTTTAGACATGATGGTGAAAGGTATATTATTACTCTTGCTAGAGATATTAGAGAGAGGAAGAAGACCGAAAGGTATAAACAGACTATTATAGAGAAGCAGATGAAATTAAAAAAAATTGAAGAACATAACAAATTAAAGACAAACTTTTTTGCAAATATATCCCATGAGTTAAAGACTCCATTAAATATTATACTCTGTGCATTACAATTATTAGATGGAGTATATGATCAGCAAAATTTAATTGATGCTGACTCAACTCTAAAATATAGAAGAATGATGAAACAGAACTGTTATAGATTGTTGAGGATATTAAATAACTTAATAGATATAACAAAGTTAGATGCAGAGTTTTTAAAGATGAGCTTTGCTAATTATAATATTATAAATGTTGTTGAAGAGATGACTTTATCAGTAGCTCAATATGCTAAGACTAAAGATATTGACTTGATTTTTGATACTGAAGTTGAAGAGAAGATAATTGCTTGTGATTTGGATAAGATGGAAAGGGTTCTGCTAAACCTCCTCTCCAATGCAATCAAATTTACTGATGCTGGTGGATTTATATATGTTAATATCTATGATAGAGTAGACCATATACTTATCTCTATTAAGGATACAGGAATAGGTATTCCTGAAGATAAGCTAGATGAAATTTTCATGCGGTTTAAGCAGGTAGATGAATCTTTGAGTAGAAATCAAGAAGGAAGTGGGATTGGACTATCTTTGGTTAAGGAGTTGGTAGAGAGGCATCAAGGTAGTATATCTGTAAAGAGTGAATATGGAAGAGGGGCAGAATTTATCATAAAGTTACCAGTTAGGTTAATCAAAGAGCATGATAGTTCATTAAAAAAGGATAGTCATAGTTTAAAACCCAGTATCGTTGAGCGGATAAATATTGAGTTTTCTGATATATATTCTATTGATTTGAATTGAAGAGCATTTATTAATTATTATTAGAACTGCATTATAATCTAGTTTGAGATATAATCACATTAAAAAAGCTAGGATATCCTAGCTTTTTTAACTTATTCTACAGTGATCTCTTTATTTCCCTGCCATTGACCATGTAAATTACATAGTTCATAACCTCTAATAGTACAAGACTCCTTTAGTTTTACCTTAAAAGTAACCTCTGGTTTCATTTCAGGTGTAAAGTTTGCTCTCCCTAGATGATAATAGTTAGCATAAAGATCAACATATTGGATAAAATGACCTGGCTCTACTGGATGGTCTATTTCTCCCATCTTGATAGTAATATCGAAGTATTCATCCTTCTTTACCTTATCAGGTGCTTGGATTACTGGTATATGCTTTTTCTCTAACTCAGTTTTGTTATTTGGATCATCGGCTTGTTTGACTTCATAATATTGCATTATTATCTCCTCCTTTAATTAAACTATATTTACCATAATCCCCATCTCCTTTGTGTGATTAATAGATGGTGAATGTATTATTAACAACACTTATCTATTATAATAACCAGAAGAATAGTTTTTATTTAAGTTATTTATGAATTATATATTAACTAAGTTAATATATATATGATGGAGCAGATCAATATTGATCTGCTCCATTAGTTAGGTGGGTAGATGGTTAGGCTTTTTCTAACTACCTACCCTCAAATTATCCAACCACCTATATTTAGGGATATTGTTTTTTCTTGACAAAAAAAGCTTATTCTATTATAATAATAATAAGAATGATTACTATTATTTCTAGAGGAGGCGAAGAATATGGCAAGTGAAGGATTTCATGAAGATAACTTACCTCAGGAAGCAAAAGAGTATCATCGAATGATTCAAAGTGTAATTGAAGAGATGGAGGCTGTAGATTGGTATAATCAGCGTGCAGCTGTTACACAAGATCCACAGTTAAAGGCGATAGTAGAACATAATCGTGATGAAGAGATAGAACATGCATGTATGGGATTAGAATGGCTAAGGCGTAATTATCCTAAGTGGGATGAGTTCTTAAGAGAGTTCTTGTTTACAGAAGGTGATATTACCGCTTTAGAAGAGGGTGAAGAAGAAGAGTCTGATGATGATTTGGATAGCTCTAATGATGAATCTCTTGGTATACATAATTTAAGATAATCTTAAAAAGGAGGAGATACTATGAGTAATTTAAAGCGTTCATTAGCTCCAATTACTGAAGAAGCTTGGAATTTTATAGATCAGGAAGCAAAAGAAAGGTTACAGGTAAAGTTAAAGGGTCGTAAATTTGTTGATTTTGTAGGACCTAAGGGAATTGAATTTGCTGCTGTTAATACAGGAAGAAGGGTGGCTTTAGATAATGATGCCAAAGAAGGTGTATCATATTCTAAACGCCATGTCTTACCTTTAATTGAGTTAGAGGTTCCTTTTACAATGAAGATAGATGAAATAGAATCTCTAGTGAGAGGTGCTGAGGATGTTGACACTGATTCTTTAGCAGAAGCTGTGAAGAAGCTGTCCCAAGCAGAGAACAATGCAATCTTTTATGGGTTGGCAGAAGGAGAAATTGCTGGTATTTTAGATAAATCTCCTTATGATTTGATTAATATTGGAGAAGAAGGTCTGGTTTCAGCAGTAGCTGAGGGAGTCCAAAACTTGATTAAAGAGGATGTAGAGGGTCCTTATGCTTTATTATTAGGTCCAGAGCTATATTCCTTATTATATAAATTAGATGATAAAGGTTATCCTATTAAGAAGAGATTAGAAGAAGTTTTAGGTGGAGAAGTTGTTCCAGTTCCTGAACTTGCTAATAAAGGATTATTGATTTCTAAGCGAGGGGAAGACTTTAAATTAATTGTTGGTCAAGACATCTCTATTGGTTTTAAAGAGCAAAAGGGTGATGAGATAGAGTTTTTCTTGACTGAATCCTTTACTTTTAGAGTCGATGCTCCAGAAGCTGCTATTGTTTTAGAATAAATTTTCTATACTTAGCAATTCACATTTAAATAATGTGGATTGCTTTTTTATTACATTTTAATATCTTGGTATAAAGAATTTAGCCTTTTATAATACTAAGGTATATAATAGACCTATAATTGATGTTATAGCAACGATAATAGTTCCTTATATTATGTTATATTTTTTAGAATAATGAGTAAAATAACAGAGATATTGCTATTATTAACTACAAGGGGGGAAGCAAATGGATTTTAATTTAGTTATTGCTGGAGAAGCAGGGCAAGGATTGAATACATTAAACTTTGTATTAAGTAAGATTTTATTTAAGAGTGGATTCCATGTTTATTCAACTAAGGACTATGAATCCCGTGTCCGTGGTGGGCATAACTTTATGAAAATCAGGTTTGGAGATACTAAGATAACTGCTCCTAAAGATGAACAGGATATACTATTAGCTCTAAATAAAGCTGCTGTAGAGATTCACCAAGACTTTGTTAAAGAGGATGGGATTATGATCTATAATGGTGAATCCTATGAGGGAGAGCTAAGAGAGGAGAATCAGGATAAAGAGATATTCTCTTTAGAAGCAGCTTTAATAGCTGATGATATAGGAAATGGTAGAGTAGCAAACACAGTTTTTGTAGGAGTATTACTTAAATTATTAGGACTAGATTTAAAGGTTGCCGAAGAGGTATTAGGTGAATACTTTAGACGTGCTGAAGATATTAAAGGAATGAATATAGATGCATTGCGTAAAGGATATGAGAAAGCAGAGGTAGCTAAAAGAAGATTTGAAATGCCTGAGGTTACTCCTAGAGATAATCAAATCCTAATCAATGGAAATCAAGCTATTGGGATGGGAGCAGCGGTGGCAGGAGTACAATTTTATTCTGCCTATCCAATGACTCCAGCCACAGGAGTAATGAACTATTTAGCTAAAAGGCAGAATGATTTGGGAATAGTAGTAGAGCAGGCAGAGGATGAGATTGCTGCAATTATGATGGCCTTAGGTGGTTCCTATAGTGGAATTCGTTCAATGACAGGAAGCTCTGGTGGAGGTTTCTCCTTGATGGTAGAGGCTTTAGGCTTTGCAGGGATAGCGGAAATACCTCTGACTATTGTTAATGTACAACGCCCTGGACCAGCTACTGGATTGCCAACTAGAACAGAGCAAGCTGATTTACTATTTGCTATCAATGCCTCACAGGGAGATTTTCCGTTGATGGTGATTGGTGTTAAGGATGCTGAAGATGCTTTTTACCAAACTTATCGGGCAGTAAATTTAGCTGAAAAGTATCAAATGCCAGTTATTATCTTAAGTGATCAGTTTTTAGCAGACACTGAGATTAATTTAGAAGCCTTTGAGCTAGATACCTTACAAAGGTACAATGGGTTTATCAGTGATGAACAAGCAGAAGGTATTAGTGATTACAAGCGCTATGAGTTTACTGAAGATGGTATTTCTCCACTTGCCTATCCAGGGCAGATGACTGAGAGTGTAGTCTTGATAGATAGTGATGAGCATGATGAGCATGGACATATCATTGAAGATGCTGAAACCAGAGTAGCTATGGTAGATAAGAGGCATGATAAGATAGAGAAGCTGATTTTAGAGGATTTAGAAGAACCAGAATATATTGGACCAGAAGAAACAGACTATCTATTGATTGGATGGGGTTCTACTTATGGACCATTACAGGAGGCTAGAGAGTTACTAGAAGAGGATGGATATAATGTAGGGTTATTGACCTTCAGTGATGTCTGGCCACTACCCATTGAAGAATTAGAGGATAGAATCGATAATACAGTATCGATTATGGTTGAGAATAATGCTACTGCTCAATTCTCCCGTTTAATCAGTAGTGAGACTGGAATTATGGTAAATCATGAGATTGTTAAATATGATGGACGACCATATACAGCTGAAGAGATTTATGATGCCATTAAGGAAGAGGTGATTGACTAATGGTAAATCCAGAGATATATGAAGCAAATCGTGAGACAGCCTGGTGTCCAGGTTGTGGTGATATTCCTTTACGCCAATGTTTAGCAGAAGCTTTAGCAGAGATGGATCTTAAACCATCGCAAGTGACTATGTTTACTGGAATTGGTCAGGCAGCAAAGATGCCCCATTATATTAAGGTTAATGGATTTAATGGGTTACATGGTAGAGCTTTACCACCAGCTATAGGAATGAGAATTGCCAATCCTGAGATGAAGGTAATAGTAGAGTCTGGAGAGGGTGATACCTATGGAGAGGGTGGTAACCATATCCTCCATAATATCAGAAGAAACCCAGATATTGCTCATTTTGTTCATGACAATCAAATTTATGGACTAACCAAAGGGCAAGCCTCACCGACTACTGGTGAAGAGATGACTACATCAACTCAACCAAATGGTATTACTGCTAGACCTTTTAATCCAATTAAATTTGCAGTTGCGATGGGAGCGACTTTTGTAGCTAGAAGCTTTGTTGGTAAGAAGGAGCATTTAAAAACAATGATGAAGGCAGCAATCAACCATAAAGGTTATGCGTTGATAGATATCTTACAGCCTTGTGTCTCTTTTAATAAGGTTAATACCTATCAGTGGTATATGAAGCGAGTTTATGAGTTGGGGGATGATTATGACCCTACTGATTATGACACTGCTATCAAGAAAGCAGATGAATGGGGAGATAATATTCCAATTGGTATTATCTATAAGGCAGAAGGAGTTCCTATCTTTAGAGACAAACATCCTCAAATTGGGGATAGAGCTTTAGTAAAAGAGAAGAAAGAGCCGACAGAATTTCAAGCATTAATCGATGAAATGAAATAGATTTGAATAAAAGTAAAGGGTGAGGATTATCCTCACCCTTTACTTTTATCTATTTTCAATACTCATAACAGGTAATGCTTCTCTTACTTGACTAATAACATTTTTGGATATGAGAGCCGCAATTATACAGAGTAATAAGTCACCAGAGATTGGAAGTAAGAATCCAATCTTAATGGCTTTAGATAGACTAATAGCAGTTGCTGCAATATAGTTTAAATTAAAATAAAGATAAACTACTCCAAATAAATAAACTACAGCTAAGCCACTTAAATTGGCTAATAAGAAATTGATAAAAGTTTTATCTCTTAAATTTTCGATTATTTTACCGATCACATAAGCACCAATTGCAAATCCTATTAAGTAGCCAAAGGTAGGCTGTAAGATATAACTAGGTCCTCCCCCATGAGTAAAGATAGGGATACCAATCAACCCTATCCCTAAATAAACTAGTTGACTAATTAATGCCAATCTACTACCTAATAAGCTTCCTGCAAAAAAGACGAATAAGACCTGTAAAGTAAAAGGTACATAAGGAATAGGGACTCTAATAAAGGCGCCTACTGCTGTTAAAGCAGCAAATAATGCAGCTAAGACAAGGTCTTTAGTTTTAATTTTTATCACCACCTGATTAAGTATAATAAACTTTAATGTTTTAAGCTTGCAATAGGAAGAGCATTCTCTACTCGTTTAATAACCTCTTTAGATATCAGTGCAGAAATGATAGCCTTGATAATATCAAAGGGTAAGAAGATTAAAAATCCACCAATTAAGGCACTGTTAATTGGATATGCTTTACCAAGATAAAAGTTCATGATCAGATAAAGGTGAGTTACACCAAAAAAATAGAAGACAAGCAGTCCTGCCAGATTAGCTAAAATAAAGTTTTTGAAATTCTTCTTCTTATTTTCGATTATTTTACCAATGACATAAGCACCAATTGCAAAACCTACTAAGTAGCCAAAGGTAGGGTTTAATACATAAGCTGGACCTCCACCACTAGTAAAGATAGGGATACCAATTAAGCCGATAAAGATATATATCAATTGACTCATTAATCCTAATCGGGCACCTAAGAGATTAGCGGCAAATATTACAAATAGAGGTTGCATACTAAAAGGTACTCCAAAGGGTGTTGGGATTTTAATAAAAGCACCAATCGCAGTCAAAGCTGCAAAAAGAGCAACCAATATCATCTCTCTAGTCTTAATATTCATCATAAGTCCTCCTTAAAATATAGTTTGAAAGCAAGTTAACCTTATTATTTAAAGGTTAACGATGGATTTATTATAACAAAGTCTTATAATATTTGTCAATAAAATCGCTTCATATTTGAAGTAATTATGTTGAATTTACTAGAGTATGGTTTCTATAGGTATTAGGGCAGTAACAAGTGGATAGGAAAAATCCAATTGGGAATTTTTTCATTACGAAGGGTTCAAAGAACCCGAAGGATGAGTAATTAGTAACGAGAGAGGTTTTTACTCGTTACCTGTCACTTGTCACTGATTACTAAAGTGTCGTACTATCCCCATATTAGATCAATCAATTTAATGACTTAGTATCTTTAATAGCTATAGAAGAATATAAAGAAAATGATATTCATTATCAAAAATTCCAAAAAATTAATATTTTTTTAGAATTAAGCAGGAATTATTATTAATAATCTCTAATAATATTAAAAGGGCAAGAATATCCCCCGAATAAAAGAAACTAATTTACTAATAATATTAATAAGATAGATTATATTAAGAAAGCACAATTCTAAATTCAAATCAGATTCAGAAGCGGGAGGTAATAATTATGAATAAATATAAATGTATAATCTGTGGTTATACCTATGACCCTAAACGAGGTGACAAAACTCAAAAGATAGAAGCAGAAACTCCTTTTGAAGAGTTACCTGAGCGTTGGCGATGTCCAACCTGTAGGGCACAGAAGATGGACTTTAAGGAGGTCAAGTAAATGAAAGCAGTTCAAATTAAAGAGAATATTTATTGGGTAGGGGGTATCGATTGGGATTTAAGGGATTTTCATGGTTATTTAACACAACGGGGATCTACTTATAATGCTTATCTAATTATTGATGAGAAGGTAACTTTGATTGATACTGTCAAGCATTATCTTTATGATGAGATGATAGCTAGAATCTCTGATATCATAGATCCAGCTGAGATTGATTACATAATTTCTAACCATGTAGAGATGGATCATTCTGGTGGTTTACCTAAATTGATGGAAGTAGCGACAAATGCTAAATTGATTACTTCTCCAAAGGGAAAAGCAGGTTTGATGGCTCATTATAAGAAGGATTGGGATTTTCAAATTGCTAAGCCAGGAGAAGCTCTTAACATAGGGGAGAGAACCTTGAATTTTGTCTTAACACCAATGGTTCATTGGCCAGATAATATGGTTACATACTTGCCAGAGGATAAAATATTATTCTCTAATGATGCGTTAGGTCAGCATTATGCATCTTCTGAGCGATTTGATGATGAAACTGATTTTGATATTGTAATGGAAGAGGCTAAGAAGTACTATGCTAATATAGTAATGCCTTATGGTAGACAGGTACAGGGAGTTTTAAAGGTTGTAGAGGGCTTAGATATTGAAATTATTGCCCCTTCTCATGGAGTAATTTGGAGAAAATTCATTCCCGAAATTATAGAGAAGTATAAAAAATGGTTAGCTAATGAATATGATGAAAAGGCATTGGTTATATATGATACTATGTGGGATTCTACTAAAAAGGTTGCTTATGCAATTCAGAGTGCTTTTGAAGAGAAGGGTATCAGTACACGGATGTTAAACTTAGATGTAAATCACCGTTCAGATATCATTACTGAAGTGTTAACAGCCAAGTATATCTGTGTAGGTTCTCCAACCTTAAATAATAATATGCTACCATCTGTAGCTGCATTTTTAACCTATTTAAAGGGCTTAGCTCCTAAGAATAGAATAGGTCTTGCTTTTGGTTCTTATGGTTGGGGTGGACAGAGTATTGGTCAAGTAGAAGATGTATTAAAGGAATGTAAGTTTGATATCCTTGATTCAATCAAGGTTCAATATATACCTGATGAAAGTCAGTTAGAAGAGATTAAAGGAAAATTAAAGGAGGAGATTTAAGGTGGCAAATGAACTAAGAGAAGTTTACAAATGTGAACATTGTGGTAATGTAGTAGAATTTGTTCAAGTGGGTGGAGCTCCTTTGATGTGCTGTGGAGAAAAGATGGTTAAATTAGAGGCTCAGACAGCAGACTATACTACTGAAAAGCATGTACCAGTAGTAGAAGAGGCTGAAGATGGAGTTAAAGTAACTGTTGGAAGTACTCTACATCCGATGACTGAAGAGCATTTGATTAGATTTATTGAAGTATTAACTGAGGATAAAGTGCTTAGAGCAGAATTAGAAGCTGGTCAAGAACCAGTAGCTGAATTTAAGGTAGCAAAAGATGATATTGTAGCGGTTAGAGAATTTTGTAATATCCATGGACTATGGAAAGCGTAAGGGGCAGTAACAAGTAATGGGTGATGAGTAACGAGTAAAAGATTAAGTAAGAAAGCAATAAATTAAAAAGCTCTAGTAATAAAAAAATTAATGTATAAACTTGGAGGATGATAATAATGGCTAGTTTAAAAGGAACAAAAACTGAACAAAATTTATTAAAGGCATTTGCAGGTGAATCTCAAGCAAGAACACGTTATACATATTTTGCATCTCAAGCTAAAAAGGAAGGTTTCCGTCAGATTTCTGAGATCTTTTTAGAGACTGCTAGAAATGAGAAAGAGCATGCTAAGGTATTCTTTAAATTCTTAGAAGGTGGAGAGGTAGAGATTACTGCTGCATACCCTGCTGGAGTAATAGGAACAACTGAAGAGAACTTGGAGGCTGCTGCTGCTGGAGAGAATGAAGAGCATACTGAGCTATACCCAGAGTTTGCTCGTGTAGCTGATGAGGAAGGATTTCCAAAAATAGCTGTAGCTTTTAGAAAGATTGCCGAAGTAGAGGTAGAGCATGAGAAAAGATATTTAAAGCTATTAAAAAATGTAAGAGAAGAAAAGGTATTTGCTAAAGATGAGGCTGTAAGATGGAAATGTGATAACTGTGGTTATGTACATGAAGGTGATAAAGCACCTAAGAAATGTCCAGCCTGTGCTCATCCACAAGAATTCTTTGAATTAAAAGAGACTAATTATTAAAGATTAAAGCTTATAATTGGCTTCACCTTATTGGCAAGTTGTTATTAGGGTGAAGCTTTTTTATTTATAAGAGAAAGCTCTTTAAAATTTTAATTTTTCCTCAATAGAAGTGGAAATAAATCTCATCAAGTGAAGAAGGTATTTTTAGCAAAGTGTTCAATTATATTTATATCATAATGTTTATTTTATGCAAACGTTTACTTGCTATCTAAAAATTACTAAGGGTGATAATAGTGATTTATTTATCTAAGAGAAGGCATGGTAAAATATTGTATGCTTTATTGAATCATCAAAGGTTGACCATTAATCAATTGGCTAAAAGATGTAAGGTTTCTTCGCGTACAGTTAGAAATGATTTGAAGAAGTTAGAGAAGAAATTAAATGAATTAGGTATTATTCTGCATAAAAAAAGGGGTGTTGGAGTTTGGATAGAGTCTAAAAACGATAAGTTAATGTGGTTAAAAGAATCTATATCAAAGAAAGTTAACTTTAAAAATAATTTTTCACCTTCAGACAGAAGAGAAGAAATAATAAAAATACTATTTCAGAAGAAGAGTTATACTTGTAAGCTATTGGCAGAGAAGTTATATGTCAGTAGGTCTACGATTAATAAGGATTTAATTGAAATTAAGAAATGGCTTAGAAATTACAATTTAATCTTAGAAAATAATCAGCAATCTGGTTTGAAAATAGAAGGGGAAGAGAGATATTTAAGAGGAGCAATAGTAGAACTATTATTTAAACTCATGGATCAAGAAGATTTAGAGGAGATAAGTAGATTACTAAGGGATAATCATAGTATTAATCCCAAAGATTATGATATTTTAAAGGATTTTTCTGCCAAAGTAGATTTAAAGAAGATTAAAGAGATAGTTCAGTCAAAAGAAGTTAAAGAAAAATTTTTATTCACAGAAAATAGCAACTTGGCTCTTATCTTTTATATCAGCGTAAGTATAAAGCGAATTAAGCAAGGAAAGGAAATTAAATTATTAGCAGAGGATACCCTTAGATTAAAGAGGCTGAAACTATTTAAATTAGCTAAAACTATTGGAAAGAAAGCGGAAGAGGAACTTGAAATTCCAATTTCTGAAGATGAGTTATGCTGGGCTTTTATACATTTTTTATGTGCAAATATATATGATGATAAGACCTTAACTACTAAAGAAGAGATTTTAAGAAGTCTAAATAAGACTATTCTACAAATAAGTAGAAGCTTTATTAACTTAGTAGAAGATGAATTGGGGATAAAGTTGGAGAAGGATACAGATTTATTTTTAGATTTAATATTATACATCAGGCATCTCTACAATCACTTTAGATATCAGGTACCTAAGATGATTGTAAATGATTTGGATAATATTATAATAAATAAGATTAAAGAGAATAATCCTAAGATAATTAAGTTATCTAAGATGATTATAGATATATTTAATGAATATCAGATAAAAATTATAAGTCAAAGAGATATTGACTACATAGCTGTGTTGCTATTATCAGCTTTTGAAAAATATACTAAGAAGATAAAGGTTATAATTATTAATAATGAAGCTTTTATAATTAATGAATTAATGGTGAGTAGATTAATAGCAAGTATATCAAACCTAGAGATAGTAGATTATATTTCTAATCAAGAGTTAAATCATAATAAAACAAAGAATGCTGATCTAATTATTACCTCTAATCAACGAGTTACTTTGCCAGAAGCCATAGTAATTAACCCTTTAGTTAAGCAGCAGGATATTCAATTAATTAGAAATAGAATTAGCTTATTATCCAAAGAGAAGGCTTTATAGATTAAGCTATTTGTTTTTAGAGGTTTTTATAATAAAATAATCATAGATTGATTTTTGAATATATCTAAATATTTGATCTTCTAGAATGAGCTTTAATTGAGAATATATATAACAACATAAGATTATAAGTAATATACCTATTTAAAGTTAGATTTGATTACTTTATATTGGGTATTTTTTGTTTATTTTAATACTTATTGGAGGGTTGACTGTGTTAAATTTATCTAAGTGCAGATATAATAAAATCATAGACAGCTTATTGAGAGCCGAAAGGATTGTTACTATTAAGGAATTGGCTAATAGGTGTAATGTCTCTTCTAGAACAATTCGATCTGACTTAAAGGAGTTAGAGCTAGAGTTAGATAAATTTAGTATATCTCTATACAAGAGACCAGGAGTTGGGGTTTGGCTAGAGGCAGCTGATAATGATAGAAAACTTTTAGAAAGTGAATTATCTAGAAAAGAGATAGAATATGTAGTCTTATCTCCACGGGAAAGGATAAATGATATAATTAAGAGATTATTATTAAATCATAAAGACTATACTATTATGGCATTAGCTGAAGAATTATCTGTAAGTAGGTCTACTATTATTAAAGATTTATTAGAGGTTGAGCAATGGTTGAATAAATACCAGTTAATGCTAAGAAGAATAAAAAATTATGGTATCTATATAGAGGGAAGAGAGATACATTTAAGAGAAGCAATGGTTAATATTATCTTTGAGCTGTTAGATAATCAATTAGAAGAGATAAGCCAACTGTTAATGAATAATAAAAGTATTTATCCCCAAAACTATGATGTTTTACGAGAATTTTGCTCCAATATAGACTTAAAGAAGATAAAGAGAATAATCGAAACTAATAAAATAAAGAATAACTACCTATATTCTCGGAGATCTATTTTATATATTACCTTCTATGGAAGCGTTACCTTGAAAAGAATAAAGGAAGGAAAAGAGATTAAATTGACCTCCCATGAACTCAAGGAATTAAATAAATTAAAATTATATAAAATTTTTAAATCTTTCAAAGGTATATTAGAAAAGATAATGGGCTTGAAGATATCTCAAGATGAATTTGGGGGAGGATTTTTACAATGCCTAGCACAGGAGTTCTATTTAGAAAAAAAGGTAGGTGATGGGCAAGAGGTTTTGAATAGGATAGATGAAGAGGTAATAGATATAATGAATAGGTTTATAGCTATAGCAGAGAGAAGGCTGGGAATCAATATAAAGGATGATACTACTGCATATATTAATTTAATGCTATATATAAATCATATTTTAAAGAAGGCTAAATATGGTGTTAGTAGGAGTATATTGTCTGATATAGATAATGGTATAATAGAAGATGTTAAGGAGTTTCATCCTAATATATTTAAGATAGCTGCTGAAATCAAAGAGATCTTTAGGAGGTATTCAATAGCAATAAAGCAATATGATATTTATCATATTGCTTTATTGCTATTGTCGATATTTGAAAAATCTAAAGATAAAATTAAGGCTTTAGTTATATTTCATGAAAACAGGGTTATCAATGATTTGATTAAAACTCGTTTGATAAATAAGATGGCTAATTTTAAGATAGTGAAAACATTATATTATTATCAGCTAGATGAAGAAATCTCTGAAAAGGTAGATGTTATAATCAGTTATAAGCGTTTATCTCAAGTCCCCGAGGCAATAGTGATAAGTCCCTTAGTTGATGATAATGATATTGAAATAATCAATAATAAGGTTAAATTAGCTAAAGATAATTGGAAGATTGGCAACTAAAATATTATCTAATTTGAGATTTATATATTGATAAGATCTTATATTGATCTAAGCTTCTTTGAGTATAATGATTTAAATTACTAGGGTTTATAAATTACTTATGTTAATAATAGAGAGGGGCTTGGAGATATATTTTCTTTAGACATTTAATTAATTTCAAAAATTAACAATAAAATCAAGTGATTTAATAAAAAAAGTTTATAATTAAAGGTGATTTTATTTACTCTAGATTAATGATCTAGAGTTTTTTTGATATATAAATAACAATTTTAAATTTCCGCAATAAAAGTGGAAATTTATATATATTGTAAAGAAAAGGTAATTAATTTTAAGTGTAGAAATATACCCATACAATATTCCATAATCTTAATATACTATAATTGATAAAGTATTTATATGGCATTATTATAATCTAAGAATAGATATTTCATCTTGAGAGGAGGTGCTGTGAAAGATAGTATTTTTAAAGTTAGATGAGTTATAGGAGTATAATTCTACAGTACAATAGGATTATAAGTGGAGATTATTTGCTTTTAAATATAAGAATAATAAGTAAATCAGTTTAATTTAAATATAAGTAGATAAGATTGCTAGTCAGTAGTTAGATAAGTTATAACGTACTGAGAAGATAGGGAGTATTTTTTATTTTAATTCTGTGGTTATATATGTTAATTTAACTAAATATTATCATCAGTTGTAATTAAATAATTAAAGGAGGTGAAATTTAAATAATGAGAGGATTTAAAGATAAAAGATTAGTCTTTATGGAATGCCAAATATCTATACTTGGACAGATACAGAAGAGCCATCGGGTAGTTGGCCAGGTTCAGCGATGGAGTCAGAGGGTAATAGCTGGTATGTATCAAGTTTTAAAGGCTATACAGCTTTGAATCTGATCTTCATTTCAAGCAGTGGAAGTCAGACTGCTGATCTATCTCGCAGTGAAGGTGAATGGTGGTATCTAAATAGAGGTTGATGTGATCAGAATCCAGAAGGGCCAAGTATCCCTGAAATCTCAATTAACGCAGGACCAGAAAATTACATAGGTGAAACGGGAGTTGTTTTCAATGGATATATTGAATTTACGGTTGAAAATGGTATTATTTTAATTGAAGCAAAATAATTTATAGTATATTAATTATTTAGAAAGTTGAAGAAATCTTAACTACTGAATAGCATTATATTAATATTTATATCATAAAATTTAATTGATTGGATTTGTTTAGTCAGCGAAGCTTTACTATAAAAATAGCAGAGAGGTGAATTAATTAGAGAATATATTATTATCCAAGTATTAAAAAGAGATAAGTTAGGATAAGGATGGGAAAGGGCGCTTAGTTTATAATTGTGCGGATCAAAATAAACTTATTTGAAAGTGAGGGAGATTATGAATTTAATTTGTGATAAGAGGAAATTTCTTTTAGTACTATCACTTATGATGCTTTTAACAACATTGCTGGTTTATACAGATAATGTATCTGCAGCAAATACAGCTACAATCTATTATAAGAGAGGATATGCAACACCATATATTCACTATCGTCCAGTAGGAGGAACTTGGACTACAGCACCAGGTGTAGCTATGTCAGACTCTGAATATGATGGCTATAGCGTTTATGCAATCGATTTATCAAGTGCAACTCAAGTAGAGGTCTGCTTCAACGATGGAAATGGTAATTGGGATAGCAATGGAGGTTCTAATTATTTCTTTAGGACAGGAGAATCCACTTTTGATAATGGAGTAATTACTGAAGGAGCACCACAGGTTACAAATAATCAAGCCACAATCTATTATAAGAGAGGATATACAACACCATATATTCACTATCGTCCAGTAGGAGGAACTTGGACTACAGCACCAGGTGTAGCTATGTCAGACTCTGAATATGATGGCTATAGCGTTTATGCAATCGATTTAGTAAGTGCAACTCAAGTAGAGGTCTGCTTTAATGATGGAAATGGTAATTGGGATAGTAATGGAGGTTCTAACTATTTCTTTGATCAGGGAATTTCAACCTTTGATAGTGGTATAATTACTACTGGTAGACCAGTAGTAGATACAATTGCTCCAACTGCTCCAAGCAGCCTAACTGTTGATTCAGCGACTAGTTCTACAGTATCTTTAAGCTGGACAGAAGCAACAGATAATATAGGAGTTACAGGGTATGAAGTATATAGAGATGGAGTAAAGATAGGAACTTCAACTACTACTAGTTATACAGATAGTGGATTAACACCCCAAACAGCTTATAGCTATACAGGCACTGCCTATGATGCTGCAGGAAATATATCAGAATTTAGTACTGCTGTAAGTGGAACTACGACTGAACAAGGTGATATAACTCCTCCAACAATAACACCAAGTTTAGAGGCAAAAAGGTATACTGATCCTATTTCAATAACCTTTACAATTAGTGATGATGAAGATCCAGCCCCAATATTATACTATACTACTGATGGTACTCAGCCTCAACAGCTAGATAGTCAGCGATATTATGGAGAGACGATAGATATCAATGAGAGTATGACAATCAATACTTTAGCAGTTGATGTTTCTGGAAATACCAGTGAAGTTAGATTTAGATACTATATTGGTGAAGGTGTAGATACAGCCGACTTTAGAGAAGAGACTATTTACTTTGTAATGACGACTCGCTTCTATGATGGTGACCCAAGTAATAATGAATATTGTTGGGCTGGTGAAAGTGCAGGAAATGTTGCCAATAATGATCCAGCATGGCGAGGAGACTTTAAAGGTTTAGCAGAGAAATTAGATTATATTAAGGCCCTTGGTTTTAGTGCAGTTTGGATTACACCAGTTGTAAAGAATGCTAGTGGTTATGATTATCATGGTTACCATGCAGTAGATCTTACAGAGGTAGATCCACGTTATGAATCTGATAATTTTAATTATCAAGATTTAATCGATGCAGTTCATGCTAAGGGTATGAAGATAATTCAAGATGTAGTATTTAACCATTCTAGTAACTTTGGAGAAGAGAATCTATATCCATTGTTCCAAAAGGATGCTAATGGAGATTATATCGGTCTTGATGATCCAGATACATTAGTAGCTAACTCAACATTAGATAGTGCTGCTCAGGCTTACCAAGGTGGAGATTATAGTAGCATAACTCCAAATCAGCAATATGGAGCAAGAATAGCAGCGATGAAAGAAGATGATCAAGATACTGAACATATCTATCACCATGAAAAGAGCTTGCAGTGGGAAGGATATACAGTACAGACTGGACAGATAGCAGGAGATTGTGTTGATTTAAATACAGAGAACCCTAATGTAGCTAACTATTTAATAGATGCTTATGACCGTTATATTGATATGGGAGTAGATGGATTCCGTATCGATACCGTTAAGCATATCAGTAGATTAACCTTTAACAAATATTTCAATCCAGCCTTTAAAGCAAGAGGTGGAGATGATTTCTTTATGTTTGGTGAAGTAGCAGCTCGTTATCGTCAAATTTGGAATAGTGGTATTCCAGCTATCTCAGTTCCTTTCTATACATGGAAAGAATCAAAAGACTATCCATGGGGAGATAGATTGACTAATAAATCTTCTGTAGAACAGCATTGGGCAGATAATAGCTCTGTTAATAATGAGCCAACTTCAGATAATGCTTTCTTAAATGCTAACCAATATCATAAGCCAGATTGGTCTATGAGGTCAGGTTTAGATCAGATTGACTTCCCAATGCATTGGAACTTTAATAATGCTTATGATGCTTTTGGTGTTGCTTTAAGTGGAGATCAGTATTATAATGATGCGACTTGGAATGTAACTTATGTAGATTCCCATGACTATGCTCCTGATGGTGCTCCAGAGAATCAAAGATTTGCTGGAAGTCAAGAGACTTGGGCAGAGAACTTATCTTTAATTTTTACCTTCCGTGGAATCCCAACTATCTATTATGGAAGTGAAGTAGAGTTCCAAAAAGGTATGCCAATTGATGTAGGACCGAATGCTCCATTAGCTGAAACAGGAAGAGCTTATTTTGGAAACCGCATTGAGGGTACTGTAAATGTAAGTGATTTTGGAGAATATTCCAATGCTACAGGAACGATAGCTGCTACCTTAAATTATCCGTTAGCTCAGCATATCAGAAGCTTGAATCTAATTAGAAGAGCTGTACCAGCATTACAAAAAGGTCAGTACTCAACAGCAGATGTATCTGGTAATTATCTAGCCTTTAAGAGAAGATATACTGATGAGAATGTTGATAGCTTTGCCTTAGTAACAGTTTCAGGGACAGCTACATTCTATAATATTCCTAATGGAATTTATGTAGATGCAGTAACAGGAAGTACTATAAATGTAACAAATAATACTTTAACTGCTGATTGTTCTGGTAAAGGTAACTTAAGAGTATATGTCTTAAATGGATTAGGAAAGATTGCAGATTATGGTAGTTATTTAAACTGAGAGTTTTAAATAGTCAAATTTCAATATCTTCAAGGTTGATATCTTGATATTGACCTTGGAGATATTTATTAACTTCAACAAAAATTTATTGCTTTGATAAATTAGATGTGATATTAAAGTCTCTTGTATAGAAGTAAAGACATATTATAGTATTTTCTTAGTATCTATATTGATATGATAAGAAACTCTGTCTGAGGCTTATCGAAGAATACTATTTATTTGGAAGTGGGGGAATATTATGAATTTAATTTGGAGTAAGAGGAAATTTGTTTTAGTATTATCACTTATGATCTTTCTAACAACTCTGATGATATATACAGATAATGTATCGGCAGCAAATACAGTAACAATCTATTATAAAAGAGGATATGCAACACCATATATTCACTATAGACCAGAGGGTGGGTCTTGGAGTACAGTACCAGGTATGGGGATGCAGGATTCGGAATATCCAGGATATAGTGTAGCTACTCTTAATTTAGGAAGTGCAACTAGAGCGGAAGTATGCTTCAATGATGGTAATGGGAATTGGGATAGTAATGGGGGATCAAACTACTTCTTTGATCAAGGTGTATCGACTTATGATGCAGGGACAATTACTATTGGAGCACCAGTAGCAGATTATCAAGCACCAAGTACACCAACTAATTTAGTAGTTAGTTCAACAACTTCTTCTTCAGCATCATTAAGCTGGGTAGCATCAACAGATAATATAGGTGTTGTAGGATACGAAGTATATAGAAACGGTATTAAGGTAGGTACATCAGCTAATACTACCTATACAGATAGTGGATTGACACCAGAAACAACTTATAGTTATACAGTAAAGGCATATGATGGGGCAATGAATGTGTCATATTCAAGTGACAGTGTAGATGCTATAACTCAAGCTGGAAGTACTGTAGTTAAAAGCCATCCAATGAAATTAGGAGCAGTATATTCTCCAACTGAAACTGATTTTAGAATCTGGTCACCAGACTCTAGTAATGTAAAGGTTCTAGTAGATGGAATAGAGTATACATGTCAAAGGATTCCAGATTTTGATGGATATACAGGTATTTATGGAGTGACTGTTTCAGGAGATCTACATTTAAAAGAGTATCAGTTTAAGATTAATGGGATTGATGTAAGAGATCCTTATGGAGTAATGGTAGTACCAGGTACAAATACTAATGTTGTTATAGATTTGGCTCAGACTGAACCAGATGGAGGATGGGCAGCAAGACCTACTCTTGTTAATAGAGAAGATGCAGTAATCTATGAAGTTCATGTAAGAGACTTTACAATAGATGCTACTTCAGGGGTATCTGCAGAGAAGAAAGGTAAGTTTATGGGAATGGTAGAGTCTGGAACCAGTTATCAAGGTGTGGCGACTGGTATAGACCACTTAAAAGAGTTAGGTGTGACTCATGTTCAGATAATGCCATTTTATGATTTTGCAACTGGAATGTATAATTGGGGCTATGATCCTGTAAATTATAATGTTCCAGAAGAGCAGTATGCTATGGATTCATATGATTATGTTGGTAGAATTAAAGAGCTTAAGGCAATGATTAATGAGTTCCATAAAGCTGGAATTAGAGTAATAATGGATGTTGTGTATAATCATACTTATAGTAATGAGATGTTTGAGAATATTGCTAATCAGTATTATACAGGCAATAATGATTCTGGCTGTGGAAATGCTATAAATACAGGAGTTCCTATGGTAAGTAGGATGATTCAGGATTCTTTAGAGTATTGGGCTAGAGAGTATAATATAGATGGATTTAGATTTGACCTTGTAGGAATTTTTCATTATGAAGAGTATGGAAAATGGGGAGACCACTTGAATAATCAAGTATTTCCAGAAAGAAATATCTTAATGTATGGAGAGCCATGGAATGGTTATTGGGCTGACCCAGAGGAATATTTAAAGGTTAGAATGGGTAAAATGCCAGCAGTCGCTTATGGTCATGTTGGAGTATTTAATGGTAAATACAGAGAGAATATCAAAGGTGATAATGATGGAACTGGCACAGGATATATGTTCAATAATCTTCCATCTTGGAGAGATGCTATAGCTGTTGGTGCAAGAGGCTCTATTATGGCAGTGAAATCTACTAATCCACTTCCAGATAATTGGGATGCTATGTTCGCCTATGACCCAGAGCAATCTATTAACTATATCTCTGCTCATGATAACTATGATTTATGGGATAAAATCTTACATGTTGGTATTCAGGATATGGAATATGCTAAGAGAATTGATAAATTTGGAATGGGAATTGTATTGACTTCTCAAGGTATTCCATTTATTCATGGTGGGGATGAGATGCTAAGAACCAAAGTAGCCGATGGAGACTGGACATATGCTCATAATAGCTATAATGCACCAGATAAATATAATTCTTATAAGTGGAATTGTAAGGCGGAGAATACAGATATATTCAATTACTATAAAAACTTAATTCAGTTAAGAAAGGTTCATCCAGGATTGAGGCTTACTACTTGGGATGAAATCAATAATAGAGTTGATACTTATACTTGGGATAATGGAGCTGTAGTATCATATATTGATGACGATAATAATTTATCTAATGGAAAAGAATTGATAGTTGTATTCAACCCTGCAAATAATATTATAATTTCTGAAGCTCAAGGCTGGAGAAAAGTCTTTGATATAACTGGTGCTAACCCAATTGACCAAAGTAATATTGCAGAAGGAACAGCAGTAACTGTCTTTGTCAAGTAATTGATGAAAAGAAGTAGAATAAAGAGTTATTGTGAATCAGTTTTTTATGTAATTGTACTATTTTTCCGCTTTCAATATTTTAGCCAAGGTAGTCTAAGTAATAATTTTTATAAGGAGGTGAGAATAAAATAGATGTTTTATTTTAATATAAGAGAGAGGTGATTGATAAGAACATAACCCTATATAATTTTAATTTGAAAGGTTGATTTTACTATTGAATCTGAAGAAAATAGAGTGATTTTTGAGGTTGTTTAGTTTAGTTAAATTGTTAGCCTGGGTTATTAGCTAGATACATAAAATTAACCTAGAAGACAATCTTAATTGGTTGCAAATAATTAATAAGAGGGTGATTTAGATGATGAGTGAATTTAAGAGTAAAAGAGTAGTTTTATTAGCAACACTTGCTTTACTTATGTTAGTTTTTGGTGCTCTACCTATAGAAGCAGCAGATTTTAATGGCGTAAAAGTGCATTACAAAGATATGAATGGAACACCAAATATCTATACCTGGACAGATACAGCAAGTCCATCAGGTGCATGGCCAGGTTCAGCAATGGAATCAGAGGGAGATAGTTGGTATGTAGCAAGTTTTGAAGGATACACTTCTTTAAATATAATCTTTCTTCCAAGTGCTGGAGGTCAGAGTGCTAATCTATCCCGTAGTCAAGGAGAATGGTGGTATAAAGATGGAGTCTGGTATGCTAGTGATCCAGAAGGATCATCTACAGGAGAAAGTATAACAGTCCATTACAAGGATACGAATGGAGCACCAAATATCTATACCTGGATTGATACAGTAAAACCAGCAGGTGCATGGCCAGGTTCAGCAATGGCATCAGAGGGTGATAGTTGGTATGTATCAAGCTTTGATGGATACAATTCTTTAAATATTATCTTTATTTCAAGTACTGGAGGTCAAAGTGCAGACCTATCCCGTACTGCAGGTGAATGGTGGTATAAAGATGGAGTCTGGTATGACACTAAGCCAGGTGGTTCAAATAATGTAGCAAGTGCTGATGTCGATAATTTGAGAATCTATCAAGTAATGGTAGAGTCCTTCCAAGATGGAGATAGTAGCCGAAATTATGGTGCTGGATATGGACCAAGTTTCCATAATGGAGACTTAAAAGGTATTACTAATTCTCTAGAGTATATTAAGAGCTTAGGAGCAAATGCAATTTGGATGACTCCTCTATTTAATTCTGTTACTGGTGATGTTAGAGGTCAAGCAACAGGATACTTTGCTGATGATTATTATAATGTTGATCCTAATTTTGGAACAAATCAAGATTTAAGAGATTTAATTAACAAGGCTCATAGCTTAGGTATGTATGTCTTCTTAGATGGTGTTTTTGGTCATCATGGTGCCAATCCAATAAGTGGAGTAGTAGATGGGGCTGCCCAATGGTATGGCTCAGAGATAGTTTATCCAAGCAGTTTAGAATACTTTAAAAATGTAGCAACCTACTGGATAGAAGAGTATGGAATTGATGGATGGAGATTAGACCAAGCTTATCAATTGTATCAAAATGGACACAATTATTGGCATGAAATCAAGGCAGTAGTAGAAAGCGCAGCTCAAGCACGTAAAGACCGTGGAGAAGAATGGGGAACTTTAGGTTATATGGTAGGAGAGATTTGGAAAGGACAAAATGAAATCAATCAAGAGGGATACAGTCAAGATGGTCTAGAATCCTGTTTTGATTTCCCAATGCGTTATAGCTTAGTTCAAGTATTAGCTACTCAAGAGCATACAGATCAGAGTGGTGCTTATGGTCAGCCAGCTTCAGTATTGAATCAAGGTCTTGCAAGCCATGATATCTATCCAAGTTATGCACATCCAAACTTAATGTTAACTAACCATGATTTAGTTAGATTTGGTGACTTGATTCAAAGAGCTCCAAACTTAGGATATGGTAAAGAGAATAGCGATTACTGGAAACGATACAAAGCAGCTTATAGCTTTATGGCAGCTTACACAGGACCAATTACAATTTATTATGGTGATGAGATTGGTCGTGAGGTTGAAGGATTTATCTATGAAGGAGATCTTGGTTATTATGATGATCATGTTTCTAGAGATAATGGTAAGATTTCAGGACTTACAACTGAGGAAAATGACTTAAAAGACTATATTGCCCAACTAATGAATATGAGAGCAGAGCATCCTGCTTTATGGAATGGGGATAGAACCAATCTAATAGCTAATCAGACTCAGTATGCTGATCTTAAGATTGATTTAGAGACTGGTGAGAAGATAGTTTATGTTTTAAATACAGGAACTCAATCAACAACTATCTCTATCTCTTCTAGTCAAATTGGAGGAAATAAGCTAGTAGATTTATTATCTGGTGATCAGATTAATAACTCTGGAACCTATTATATAAATGTAGATGGATTATCAGGAAGATTTTTACTTATTCAATAATTTGATATTATATTAGGGATACCTTTGTGGTATCCTTTTTTTATTTTAGTCTAAGTTTCTAATATTTATTATATTGGTATTGGTGTTTTTAGAACTATTAATTAAATCACATAAAAAGTATAAAAATAAAGGGGAAAATTTTTTTGTTTAGAAATAGTTATTATAAGGAAAGTTTCTAAGTAATTAAGAATAGATATAAATCATAACCTTTTATAAACATTATTATTAACTTACTTATATATTAATTTAAATCCTAATTAGATATATTCTCAAAAATCACATCCTAAAATAAAAGGTTTTATTGAAGGAGGGGGAGGATTTGGAATCACTATTATATGATGGAATTAAATTATATTTAAAACAGTCAGCCCACGATCTGCTATCAGCAGAGGAGGAGCAGATGGTTGCTAAAAGGATATCTGAGGGTGATGAGGAAGCTAAAAAGATTTTAATTAAAGCTAATTTGAGATTAGTAGTTAGTATTGCCAAAAAATATTTGGGTCAAGGTCTTGATTTCTTGGATTTGATTCAAGAAGGTAATCTAGGTTTAATGCAAGCTATTAAGAAATTTGAATACCAAAAAGGATATCGGTTCAGTACTTATGCTACTTGGTGGATTAGACAGAGAATCAATCGAGCTTTAGCTGATAAAGGTAGAACTATTAGAATTCCTGCCCATATTTGGGAAGTGATGAACAGTTATTTGAAAACAGTAAATCTACTGTCAAGAGAGTTAGAAAGAGATCCTAGTGTAGAAGAGGTTGCTAAGGAGATGAATATATCTAAAGAGAAAGTTAGATTGATTAAAGAGTTATTACAAGAGCCTGCCTCCTTAGATAGCCCTGTGGGAGAGGAAGATGATTTTTATTTAGGAGACGTAATTGAAGATCCAACGATGCCTAGTCCAGATAAGATTACTTATGATATGTTATTAAGAGAAGAACTTGATGAAATGTTAGATACAATTCCTAAAAGGGAGAAGAGAATTTTAGAGTTGAGATTTGGTTTGTTAGATGGAAGGACTAGAACCTTAAATGAGATTGGTCAAGATTATAACCTATCTCGGGAAAGAATTAGACAGATAGAAAAGAGAGCTTTACAAAGGATGAGACACCCTACTAGAAGTAAAAAGTTAAGAGATTTTTTATAGAATAAAGTGGCTTAAGCCACTTTATTCTTAATTAAGGGAGGGCATTTTTGTAACTATTATCTAGAGTAGTGTTACTTTATGGGTATATTGCGACAGTTTTTGAGTTTAAGTATAAGATTAAGTATAAGTCTAAGGATAGTTTAAGCAGTGTTTTTATGATTTACTCAAACTTAATCTTAGCCTTATACTTAGTTGCAAAGTGTCGCATTATCTCTATATTGTCTCAATTTCATCATTATACTATAACATGCTTATAATTAAGATAGCCTTATTTTAGCTGTTTATGCTCTAATAGAATTGGATAATATAAGAAGTGGTATTATCTATTTATCTTTCAACTAACTATTGGCTTGATGACTTCTTTTAGATTTCTATAAAGTCACTAAAAACACTGAGGTGATTTTGCTTTTAGTTTTAAATTTTAGTATAATAAAAATAGTGTTTTTAATTGTAATAAAAGTACGATTAGGCTATAATTGCTTATAGATAAAGGGAAGCGATAGTAATTATTAAAGGATAAATATTATCTTTCTCAAATAGAGTTAGCTAAAGTTAGAAATTAAGAGTTGGAAAGGGAATGATAGTTTATGAATTTAGAAAAAGATTTAGTTATAGCAATTGATGGACCAGCAGGAGCAGGTAAGAGTACAGTGGCTAAGATTATAGCAGAAAGATTAGGCTATATCTATATTGATACAGGTGCTATGTATCGAGCTTTAACTTTAAAAGTATTAAATCAAGCTTATGATCTAGAAGATGAGAAGAAGCTAGGAACTTTGGCTGAGAATACTGATATTAAGCTGGTTAAGGCGGGAGAAGATAATTTAGTACTCCTTGATGGAGAAGATGTGACAGCAGAGATTAGAGATAATAAGGTCAGTAACAATGTCTCTGTAGTTGCTAAGGTAGCAAAGGTAAGGGAAGAGATGGTAAAGTTACAGCGGCAGATGGCTCAATCTGGTGGGGTAGTAATGGATGGAAGGGATATCGGTACAGTGGTATTACCTGATGCCGATATTAAGATATTCTTAACTGCTTCTGTTGAAGAGAGGGCTCAAAGGCGTTATGATGAGTTGATAGATAAGGGTGAGGACGTTGATTTAGAACAGATTAAGGGTGAGATTATTCGCCGTGATGATATAGATAAGAATCGAGAAGTAGCTCCTTTGACTGAAGCAGAAGATGCTATTTATGTCGATACAACGAAATTAGATATTGGACAAGTAGTTGAGGAGATATTGAATATCTGTCAGGAGGTATAAGATGGGTTTTACATATAAAGCAACTTGTGTAGCTTTAAGAGGATTATTTGGCTATGGAGCAGGTTGGAAGATTGAGGGGTTAGAGAATATTCCCAAAGACGGTGGATTAATAGTGGTAGCAAACCATCAAAGTAACTTTGACCCACCAATCTTAGGCTGCTCTTTAAATAGGCATGTACATTTTATGGCTAAAGAGGAGCTTTTTGATGGATTTATTAAGAATGCATATATGAGAGCTGTGGGCTCCTTTCCTGTTAAAAGAGGGGCTGCAGATATGGGAGCGATTAAGACAGCTCTAAAGTTATTAAAAGATGGTCAAGTATTAGGTTTATTTCCTGAAGGGACTAGAAGTAAGACTGGTAAACTAAGAAAAGCAAAGCTAGGAGCAGTGATGCTAGCAGTTAAGTCTAAAGCACCGATTGTGCCTGTAGGGTTAAAAGGAACTCAACATCCCTTTAAAGAAGATTTAGAGATTAATATAGGTAAGCCCTTTACCTTAGATGAATTCTATGGACGAAAGCTAGAGAAGTCAGAGATGAGAGCTGCTGGAGAAGTAATTATGGGTAAGATAGGTGAGCTGTTAGAGCAGTGAAGAGTGACAGGTAATGAGTAAAGACATTTAAATTTAAGAGAAGGTAGATTAGAAAAAGATATAGAGGGATATCCCTCTATATCTTTTTCTTTATGCAGTTGCCATAGCACGACATTCTGCTGCACATTGGCGACAGATATCTGCACAAGTTTGGCAGTGATTGTCTTTGAATTTATCACATTCATCAGCACAAGCATCACAGATTTCTGCACATAATCCACAGACTTGGCTAGCAAATCTACTATTACCTGCCATGTACTTAGCAGACATAGCACAAATTCCGATACAATCTAATAACAGGCTCATACACTCAACTCTAGCATCTACATCTGGTTCATGCATACAAGCATCTAAGCAGAACTCACATTCAGTCATACATTTGTTACAGATGTCGATACACTTTTGATATCTGTCCATATGTGTTTGCATTGCTGTAGTCATAGTATTTACTCCTTTTTTTCTAATTTTTACTTTACAGTAACTATTATTAGAAATATAGAGTAGAATTATACATACTGAATCTTAAGATTAAGATACTTGCTTATCTTATAATCGAATCAATCTATAGATGTGTAAATTTAATGGTTATATTGCGATACTTTAGCTACTAGTTTCTGGCCTCTCCTACGAGTTTAAAAATCATAAACCCTCCGTGATAAATCTACTATTAGCTAAGAACTTATGAAGCTAGAGGCTAGTAGCCAGTAGCGGATTTATCACAAAGGGCTTGTTTTTAGCCCTGAAGGAGTGGTTATTAAAAAGTGTCGCATTATCTCTATATTAATTTATAATTATGGGAGGGGAAAGAATGGATATCTTAAAGAAGTTGTGGATTTATATTAGAAGATATAAGTTTATGTTTTATGGTGGATTTTTATTTATTGTCTTAAATGTTCTAACCTCAATGATCCCTGGTTATTTAAATCGAAGGGTAATAGATGATGTGATTAGAGACAATAAGACTGAGTTGTTATTAGGATTTTTGTTATCATATATGTTAGCGGCTGTATTGCGTTCAATATTTATTCTAATCCAAAGATATCTGATAGAGGGTTTATCCCAAAACTTACTTAGAGATTTAAAGCAATCAGTTTATGATCATCTCCAGAAGATGTCCTTTAATTTCTTTAATCAGAATCGGACTGGAGAGTTGATGTCTAGAATGACAGGGGATATGGAAGCAATTAGAGTTTTATTTGCTGAAGGAATGATTCAATTTACTAGGGCCATCTTTTATCTTATCTTTGTGGGGATAGTCTTGATTAGAGAAGATGTTCAATTAACTTTAATCTCTTTAGCAGTCAGTCCTTTGATTGCTTTTTTTGCCTATCGGCTCTCTACAAGGATTAGGCCTATTTTCAGTAAGATTAGAGATCAGTATTCAGATTTGAACTCTACTGTACAGGAGAATATTTCAGGGATTAGGATAGTAAAGGCCTTTCATCAGCAATGCTATGAGATGGAGAAGTTTGATGAAGAGAATAACGAATACTTTATCAGAAATTATAAAGCAGCCAAAACTTGGTCAAAATATTTTCCGATAATTGAATTTTTGGGAGGGGTCAGTACTGTCCTTTTATTGTATTTTGGAGGGCGCCTTGTGATTTCAAAAGAGATTACTTTGGGAGTTTGGATGCAATTTAATAGTTATCTCTGGATGATAATCATGCCAATGAGGATGATCGGTCATCTAGTTAATATGTTTAATAGAGCTGTGGCTTCTGGTGAAAGAATCTTTAAAGTTCTTGAGACGGAAGCAGAAATAACCAATAATGAAAAAGCAGTTACTCTAGATAGGGTAAAGGGTGAAGTAGAGTTTAGGAGAGTATCTCTAAAGTATGATGATCAGTATATTTTAAAGGAGATTGATTTTCAGGCTAAGGCTGGTAGTACAGTTGCTATAATGGGGGCAACTGGAAGTGGAAAGACTTCCTTAATAAATTTGATAGCTCGTTATTATGATACAACTAAGGGAGAGATCTATCTAGATGGGATCAATATTAAGGACTTTGATCTAAAGTGTTTACGCAAACAGATAAGTGTAGTTATGCAGGATGTATTCTTATTCTCTGAGACAATTAAGAGTAATATAGCTTATGGTAGTCCTGAAGCCACTTTAGAGCAGATTAAGAAGGCGGCAGATATTGCTGATGCTAGTAAGTTTATCGAAGAGATGGATGATAAATATGAGACAGTTATTGGAGAAAGGGGTATGGGTTTATCAGGAGGGCAAAAACAGCGTGTCTCTTTAGCTAGAGCTATTTTAGAAAGAAGTCCGATTTTAATACTTGATGATGCAACCTCGGCAGTTGATATGGAGACAGAACATAAGATTCAACAGGCATTAGAATCGATGGAACATAAGAGCACAATCTTTATTATAGCTCATAGAATATCATCAGTTAGAAATGCTGACCAAATATTGATTTTAAAGGATGGTCAAATTATAGAGAGGGGTAGACATGAAGACCTTATCAAAAAGAAGGGTGAGTATTTTAAGATGTTTAAGGAACAGTATAAGGAGCTTCTTGAAGATAAACATTTCAAAGAAAAGTTGGTGGTCTCCTAATGGCACGAAATAGATACTTTGAAGATGAAAAGATTGATTCCTTCAATCCCCATAATATTAGAAGGATTTTAAGATATCTAAAACCGTTTAAAAAGCAGGTCTTGATAGCACTTTTATTAATGGCAATGGCTGCCTTTGCAGATTTGATGGGACCCTATCTGACTAAGATAGCTATAGATAGGTATATTGGAGAAGGTAATCTTCAGGGGTTGTTGTGGATTAGTATTCTCTATATTGTTCTCTTAGCTGTCAATGGAATCTGCATCCGTTTTAGAGTATTGATTATGAGCAAGACTGGGCATAAAGTAATTAAAAGAATAAGAAAAGATCTATTTCAACATATTCAAAAACTATCATTCAGTTATTTTGATTCACGACCTGCTGGCAAGATAATTGTTAGAGTGATGAATAATGTTAATTCCTTGCAGCATCTATTAGAGAATGGCTTGATTGATATTATAACTGATTTAAGTAGGTTCTTAGTTATACTTATTTTGATGTTTAATTTACATTTTAAATTGACAATCTATGCTATTGCTGTGATGCCAATCTTGACCTTGCTAGTTTTTTTGATGAAGAAGAGGATAAGAATTGGTTGGCGTGATGTACAGAAGAAGAATTCAAATTTGAATGCTTATATCCATGAAAGTCTAACAGGGATGAAGATAACTCAATCCTTTGTCCGTGAAGATAAGAATAGCAATATCTTTAAAGATCTATTAGCAAGCAATCGCAAGGTTTGGATGCATACAGTAATGTTAACCCACAGTATTTGGCCAATTGTTCTAATCATAAATACTATCAGTGTTATTTTAATGTATTTAGCAGGCATAAGTTATTTAGACAAAGGGTTAGTTAGTATAGGTGCCTTAGTTGCTCTATTACAATATATTTGGAGGCTATGGCAGCCAATTATTAATATAAGTAATTTTTATAATCAGATTTTAGTTGCTAATTCAGCAGCTGAAAGGATCTTTGATGTATTAGATACAGAACCTGATATTATAGATATTCCTAATGCTATTGAGCTTCCTCCAATTGAAGGAAGGGTAGAGTTTAAAGATGTTACCTTTGGTTATGAAGAAGAGGTAGATATATTAAAGAATCTCAACTTTAAAGTTGAGATTGGAGAGACTATAGCTTTTGTAGGGGCTACAGGTGCTGGAAAGAGTACTATTATTAATTTATTGACTCGTTTCTATGATATCGACCAAGGTAGTGTGTTAATAGATGGTATAGATATTAAGGATGTAACCCTTGAATCCTTAAGAAAACAGATTGGAGTAATGATGCAGGATACCTTTATCTTTTCTGGATCGATTGCTGATAATATCAAGTATGGCAACCTAGATGCATCTGAAGAGGAGGTTAAAGAGGCTGCTAAGATAGTTTATGCCCATGAGTTTATAAAGAAGATGGAAGATGGGTATAATACTCAAGTCAATGAGAGAGGTTCTAGACTATCGGCAGGTCAAAGGCAGTTGATCTCTTTTGCTAGGACATTACTATCTGACCCAGCTATTTTAATACTTGATGAGGCAACCTCAAGTATTGATACTAAGACAGAAATATTAGTACAGAAAGCTACTGATGCTGTGTTAGAAGGAAGAACAGCATTTGTAATAGCCCATAGACTATCAACGATTAGAAATGCTGATAGGATTATGGTAATTGATAATGGTGAAATTGTTGAAGTGGGTAGCCATGATGAGTTAATTGAGCAAAAAGGTTTTTATTATGAGTTGTATAAGGCTCAATATAGCCGAGTGATTTGAAGAGGATAAAATATCAGGCCTTAACAAAAATATACTCTTCTGTTTAGGCATATACTATTTTTATGATAAAAAATCAAAAAAATAGTTGCATTTTTTTTGATAATGTGTATAATGTAACTATAATCTCTATAAGAATACAAGACTATAAGAAAGGGTGATGTAAAGATGTTAGAAACTATGGTTAAGCTTTTTAGAAAAGTTAATGATGAAGGCATGAGAATCGAGGACAATTTAAGAAAAGCTAAAGAATCATATGACAGAGAAAATCGCATTTTCTTTAATTAATTCCTCTACAAGACTATAAGATCATAACAGAAAATAAGATTATAATTAAATTGATTACAAATATATTAAGAGCATCTATTTTATAGATGTTCTTTTTTTTTATCACTAAGGAACTATGATTTTTAGGTGTGTCTTTTTATATCATCTTGGTATGAGTTGTCGTTAAACTTAATTAGCTCTACTATAAGGTAGTTATTTAACTTTAAATAAATATAATCGCTATATAGGACAATAACAATGTATTGACATTAGCTATTAAGAGGTATATAATTGAATTAATAAAAAATAATATTTTTTATTTACCCATTTTCTAAACGGTTAGAAATAGAAGGGTTTTTATTTTTAGTCGATTTCTAAACGGTTAGAAATAATAATTTATCGCTTGAAGTCGATAAATGTCGGTGGAGGAGAAGTAGATAAAGCTCATTTTTATATTTTTCTGTATGCTCCAGTATAAGTTAATAAGTTAAAGAGCTTGGAGTATATTAAGAGGTGTTTTGAGTTTTATTTAAGAGGGTTATTAAAAAGAGAGTAGTTTGACTATCAAAATCTATTTGGCCTATATAACAATTATATCATGTAAACCATCATAATCATGGTCAAATAAGATTGTTGAAGTATTAATGGGTATCTCTTTAGGACTAGAGATTAATTTTCAAAATTATTGAAAGCTTTAGTTATAAGAATAGTTCTGAGTTATTCAAGAAAATATCTATAGAGTAATTGACCTTGAATATATACCTTATAGCTATGTCTTAGGTTTAAGAGTTACTAATGTATGCTATACAATTCGGAGCTGTATAATGCTTTAATAAGACTATTGCTTTAGCTAATTTATGATGGAGTATTTGAAGATGGTTGAGAGAAAGTTAACATGATTAAAAATCTAAATTATTATAGCTTAAGATTGCTTCAATTTATTATTAGACTTTAGTGTAATTGTGTATTATTTAAAGGGAGGTAGGAATTTTAATGGCTGAAAAGAAAGCAAGTGTAAAATTGAATAAAGATTTTAAAGTTGCTGATATTGATGATAGAATTTATGGTTCCTTTATTGAACATTTAGGTAGAGCGGTTTATACAGGTATTTATGAGCCAGACCATCCTACAGCTGATGAAGATGGCTTTAGAGAAGATGTAATGGAATTGATAAAAGAGTTAGATGTACCTATTGTTCGTTATCCTGGAGGAAATTTTGTTTCTGGGTATAACTGGGAGGATGGAGTAGGACCTGTAGAAGATAGACCAAATAGACTTGAGTTGGCTTGGAGGACTATCGAGACAAATGAGATTGGTACCAATGAATTTATGAAATGGGCTGAAAAAGCTGGTACTGATGTTATGATGGCTGTTAACTTAGGGACTAGAGGGATAGATGCAGCTCGTAACTTAATTGAATATTGTAATCACCCTGGAGGTAGTTACTATAGTGATTTAAGAAAAGAGCATGGTTATGAAAAACCATACAATATTAAAACATGGTGCTTAGGAAATGAAATGGATGGACCATGGCAGCTAGGTCATAAGACTGCTGAAGAATATGGTCGTCTTGCTTGTGAAACTGCTAAGGTGATGAAGCAAGTTGATCCTGATATTGAATTTGTAGTTTGCGGAAGCTCCCATAGAAATATGCCAACTTTTGGAGAATGGGAAGCAACTGTTTTAGAGCATACTTATGAGCATGTAGATTATATCTCTTTACATCAATATTTTGGACATAGAACAGAAAATCTTCCAAAGTATTTGGCTAAATCTGTACAGATGGATGATTTTATCGATAGTGTCATTGCTATTTGTGATTATGTAAAGGCTAAAAAGAAGAGTGACAAAGAGATCTATCTATCCTTTGATGAGTGGAATGTATGGTTTCATTCTAATCAAGCTGATCAAGAGATGGAGCCTTGGGCGATTGCTCCTCCACAATTAGAGGACATCTATACTTTTGAAGATGCATTAGTAGTGGGTATGATGATGATGAGTTTATTAAAGCGTGCTGATAGAGTAAAGATGGCTTGTTTAGCACAATTAGTTAATGTAATTGCTCCGATTATGACTAAAGAGGGTGGAGATGCATGGAAGCAGACTATCTTCTATCCATATTACCATGGCTGTAAATATGGAAGAGGTACAGTATTAGAACCAGTTATCTCTTGTCCAACCTATGATACTGAAGATTTCAAAGAGGTACCTTTAGTTGATACTGTAACTGTTATGAATGAACAAAAAGATGAGTTAACTATCTTTGCAGTAAATAGAGACTTAGAAGATTCTTTAGTTTTTGAAGTAGAATTAAATGGTTTCGAAGATTATAGTGTGCTAGAGCATATTGTAATGGAAAGTGAAGATGTTAAAGCTAGAAATACAGCTGATAATCCTGATAATGTAACACCTCATACTGGAGGAAATGCAACAATTACAGGTGTTAAGATTGTAGCTGACCTACCTAAGCTTTCTTGGAATGTAATTAGATTAAAGAAGAATAATTAATTTAATAAAAATTGAAGGGGAGGGGATTTCTATTATGTTATCCCCTTTTCTTTAAAACATATAAATATTAATAAATTTTATAGATACTATAAATATTTTTGGGATTAATAAGTAGTCTGATATAAGGTTATAATAATTTACACTTGAATATTTATAGTCTCTAAAAAGTCTATTATTTTATAAAAATAAATTTTATTTTGATTAAATTTATTCAATAGTTATCTAGTATAGCTTAAATCTAGCTAACTTTAATATAGATTGATTGTATAGTTGAGGGTTTAGTTTTCCCCCTTAGCCCTCAATTTAACTAATTTAGATATCAGTCTGTTTTTGAATGATTTTAGGTAAAATTGCTTCCTTGACCATTATAAAATTATAAGTTACTATATAAATATATCGAGCTTTGATAGATATAGGTTAAATTTTTATTTATTAGAGTTAATTCATAATTGGACTAATTTGAATAATAAAAAAATTAAAATGATTATATAGGGGGACAGTAAGAATGGAAAAGAAAGCAAAGATGTATTTGGATAAAGAATTTATAATTGATAAAGTTGATGATAGAATTTATGGTTCTTTTATTGAACATTTGGGGCGTGCTATTTATACAGGTATTTATGAGCCGGATCATCCAACAGCAGATGAACTTGGTTTTAGAGAAGATGTAATTGAACTTGTAAAGGAATTAAATGTACCAATTGTTCGTTATCCTGGTGGTAACTTTGTTTCTGCATATAATTGGGAAGATGGCGTGGGTCCAAAAGAGAACAGACCTAAGAGGCTTGAAATAGCTTGGAGAACTCTAGAAACCAATGAAGTTGGAACCAATGAATTTGTTCAATGGGCAAATAAAGTTGGTGCTGAAACCATGATGGCTGTTAATTTAGGAACAAGAGGGATAGATGCTGCACGTAATTTAATAGAATATTGTAATTATCCTAGTGGCACCTATTATAGTGACCTAAGAAGAGAGCATGGCTATGAGCAACCCCATAATATCAAGACCTGGTGTTTAGGTAATGAAATGGATGGATATTGGCAGATGGGGCATAAGACTGCTCAAGAATATGGTCGTCTTGCCTGTGAGACTGCTAAGGTGATGAAACAGGTTGATCGTGATATCGAATTGATTGTCTGTGGGAGCTCTCATAGAGATATGCCTACTTTTGGAGACTGGGAGGCAACGGTTTTAGAGCATACCTATGAACATATAGATTATATCTCTCTTCATCAGTATTTTGGAAATAGAGAAAAGGATTTAGGGTATTATTTAGCCCAAAGCGTTGAAATGGATGATTTTATTGAATCTTTAGTAGCTATATGTGACTATGTAAAAGCAAAGAAGAGAAGTGATAAAAGGATAAACTTATCCTTTGATGAATGGAATGTCTGGTTTCATACTGGTAGACCAGATGAAAATTTTCAACCATGGTCTATTGCAGGCCATTTACTAGAAGACATCTATACCTTTGAAGATGCTTTAGTGGTTGGCTTAATTTTGATTACATTATTGAAGCATGCTGATAGAGTAAAGATAGCTTGTTTAGCTCAATTGGTCAATGTGATTGCTCCGATTATGACAGAGAAAGGTGGAGAAGTGTGGAAGCAGACTATCTATTATCCCTACCTTCATGCCACTAAATATGGAAGGGGTACTGTATTAAAATCTGTTATTTCTTCTCCTACTTATGATAGCTTCAAGGTGAAGGAAGTACCTTTGCTTGATGCTGTTGCAGTAATGAATGATGAAGAGGAGTTGACGATCTTTGCGGTAAATCGTGATCAAAAGGATTCTTTACCTCTATCCTGTGAATTGAGAGGCTTTGCTACTTATCAAGTAGTTGAGCATATTGTAATGGAACATGAAGATGTTAAGGCTAAAAATACAGCAGATAATCCTAATAATGTATTACCTCATACAAAGGGAGACGCAAAGGTTGAAGGGGCTAGAGTTGTAGCCAATTTGTCCAAGCTCTCTTGGAATGTGATTAGATTAAAAAAGAATAGTTAATTCTAGTTAAAAGAGGTTAAATAAATGCTATAGAGCTTTGCTCTTATATTTTTATTTGAAATAGCCAACTTGATAGTTGGCTATTTCCTTGACATTAATTACAATGGATGTTATAATTTATATAAATCTAAACGATTAGAAAATGGGTTTTTATTTTTAGTGCTAATCTAAACGGTTAGAAATATAACTTAATATCTGATTATAAATTTTTAATATGAGAATCCCCTAAATTCTTCTTATTACATTTTAGAGATATGTTTCTGATCGTTTAGTTCTTTATTACTGTTATAAGTTACTTAGATTAATTAAATACATAGAAGTCTTTCTTGGTTTTAAATTAGAGATATAAGTATAATAACTTTTATAAGATATAGAAGCAAATTTAATCAAAAGAGGAGGTGCAAGGGAAAACTTTAAGACTATAAGTCTAATAAGTCTAATAAGGTCTTGATCTTCAACAATAACTTCCAATAAAGGAGAGGTGTTCAATGAAGAGAAAGCTATTGATATTATGTCTAATCTGTACCTTAGTTATTAGTGTTAGTTTTATCCTATCAGGTTGTTCTGCAGGCAATAAAGAAGGTTCAAAGGAGAGTGCTTCATCAGATTCAGCAGTAGAGTTAGAAATGTGGACCTTTGTCAATGCACATGCTGATTATTATAAGAAGAAGGCTAAAGAGTTTAATGACTTACATCCGGAATTTGATTTTAAACTCAAAACCCAAACTTATCCTTATGACCAGATGCATGATAAGTTAAATATTGCCCTTCAAACTGGGATAGGTGGACCAGATATCTCTGATATAGAGATAGGTAAATTTCCTGGAATTGTTGCTAATAATAAAGAAGGCTTAGTCGATCTTACTTCGACAGTTGATAAGTATAGAGATGAGATTGTAGAAGCAAGGGTTACACCTTATTCATCTAATGGTAGAGTATATGGTATCCCTACTCATTTAGGAACTGGGGTAATGTATTATAATAAAGAGTTATTTGAAAAAGCTGGAGTTTCCCCAGAGAGTATAAAGACTTGGGAAGATTTTATTAAAGTCGGTAAAAAGCTTACTAAGGATACTAATGGAGATGGCAAGATAGACCAATGGATGACTGGTGTACCAACATCAGATTTTATGACTTTTAATGTGATGAGTAACCAATTAGGAAGTAATGTGTTTGATAAGGATGAAAATATTATACTTAATAGACCAGAAAACGTAAAGGTTTTAAAATATATGCAAGATCTTGTTCACAAATATAAGATAGCTAATCCAATACCTTTATATGATGACCAGAATGTCTATCGTGATTTAAATGATGGCAAGTATGCTGCAGTATTGGCGATGCCACAGTGGTATATGATTAGATTCACTGAATTTATGCCTGATTTAGAAGGAAAGGTATTGGTGCGTGGATTACCAAGCTGGGGTAATGAAGGTACTCGCTCTTCTACAGGAGGGGGAACTGGAACTGCTATAATGGCAACAACTGAGCATCAGGAGATTGCTAAAGAATTTTTAGAATATGCCAAGTTAACTAAAGAAGCAGGAGTTGAAATGTGGACAGAACTTGGTTTTGACCCAATTAGAAAAGATGCTTATGATAATCCTAAACTCTATGAACCTATTCCATTCTTTAACAATGAGAAGGTTATGGAGACAATTAGCGAGTTACAGTCTGAGATACAGCCATTATATTTATCAGGGCTTTATGCAAAGGCACGGGATATCATAAATCAAGAAGTACTATTTAATGCAATAGAGAATAACAAAGATCCAAAGAAGCTATTAGATGAAGCAACTAAAGAGTTAAAAGAAGAAAAAGCTAAGTAATTGAAAATCATACCTCTCTGGTCTTTAAGATCAGAGAGGATTATATAAGGAGGAATTTCTAGAATGATAAGAAAAATTCTTAACGATAAAAAGAAAGCTCCTTGGTTATTTATTGCTCCTTTTCTATTGCTCTTTACTGTTTTTAAAGTAGGACCTATTCTGTATTCAATCTTTTTGAGCTTTTATAAGATGAAAGGGTTAAATGGTGGAGAGTTTGTAGGTTTAAATAATTATGTTGATCTTTTTCATGATAGCAACTTCATCAAAGCTGTTGTTAATAATACCAAGTATATGATTGGTACTATGATTACCTTAATTCCATTACCATTGATTTTTGCAGTGTTGCTTGACTCTAAGCATTGCAAGGGAAAGACAATTTATAAAGCGATCTTGTTTATTCCTTCATTGACGTCTTTGGTAATAGCAGCAGCAGTTTTTAAGATATTATTATATGAAGGGGAGACAGGTATTGTAAACTCTTTATTAGGTCTTATCGGGATTCCTGCTCAAAAATGGTTGATTAGTCCTGGCTTAGCCATACCTGCAGTACTTTTAATTGCAACTTGGCGTTGGACAGGAATTAATATGATCTACTTTACCACTGGCTTGACAGGAATATCTAAGGAGATGTATGAAGCAGCTGCAATTGATGGTGCGAATATGTTACAGCGTTTTTACCATATTACCCTCCCGCTATTAAAACCTGTTATTATTTTTGTAGCAACTTTAAACTTAATTGGTGGTTATCAGTTATTTACTGAAGTCTATATGTTATGGAATGCTGGAGCTTCTCCAGACAATGGAGCTTTAACCTTAGCTGTTTATCTTTATAAAACTGCTTTTTCTTATTTTAAACTCGGCTATGCATCCACCATTGGTCTGGTTATGGGCTTGATTATATTGATTCTTACATTAGTTCAACTGAAATTTACTGGATTTTTCAAAGATGAAGTTTAATCCATATAAATAAGGAGTGGAACTATGAAAAAAAATATAAATTTAAAAAAGATATCATTAATAGTTTTCTTTAGTTTCGTCTGTTTTCTTTTCATTATCCCCTTTTATTGGATGGTTGTTTCTTCTTTTAAGCCATCAGGGGAGATCTTTACTAGTCAATTAAATCTTTTTCCTAAAGAACCTATTTTAGCAAATTATATTAATCTCTTTAAGACCCCTTTTGTTAAATGGTATTTAAATAGTTTGATTTTTGCTGGAGGATATGTATTCTTAGGATTATTTTTATGTAGTTTGGCAGCCTTTGCTTTTTCTAAATATGATTTCAAATATAAGAATATCATATTTATTGTCATAGTGGCTGCTCAAATGCTACCGATACACATTCAGATAATACCACTTTTTATTATGTTAAATAAGACTAGTTTGGTCAATACTTATACAGGTTTGGTCTTACCGATGATTGCTAATCCAATGGGATTATTTTTTGCTAGACAATATATGATAGGGATCGAAGATGATATTTTGAATGCAGCTAGGGTTGATGGTGCCTCAGAATGGCAGATATTTTATAAGATAGCATTACCAATCTCTAGACCTATGCTAGCGGCTTTAGCAATTTTATTCTCTATAGAGGCTTGGAATAACCTCTTATGGCCTTTGATAGTAATGAGAACTGAGAAGATGTTTACTTTAACTGTAGGTTTATCCTCTTTAATCGGTCAATATAGACCTCAGTATGGTCTATTGATGGCAGGGTCTTTCTTAGCTGTTCTACCAATCGTTTTATTCTTCTTGAAGATGCAGGAGCATTTTATTTCAGGTCTTACTGCAGGAAGTATAAAAGGGTAGAGCTTTGTTTTTAAAGTACTAAGTTTTTAGTTGTCGAAATTTTTAGTTAATTTTAACCAAAAAGGTAGTCGGTGTTTAAATCCACCGGCTTCAAACCCACTTACTTTACCTGTGATTGTTTAGATGATTAGTGGATTTAATCTTTTTATAACTTTGGAGGTTCTTATATCTGTTTATATATTACTTAAATTTTGGTTATTATGGGATTGTACGGATAACAGTACTAATGTTAGTTAGGATGAACTAAATTAATTGAGAGGAGGGATATTTAGATGGATAATAATTCAATAAAATATCCAACAGCTCCACCAGATTATCCTTTATATGATAAGAGGGTTTTAGAAGACAGGGCTAAGTGGATGATTACAAATGTACACGATCCAGCTATTTTTAAAGATGGGGATTGGTACTATACTTTTTCTACTGACTGTGAAGTAGATACTAAAGAGGTAAAGCCCGGTATACAGATAAGGCGTTCAAAGGATTTAATAAATTGGGAGTGGGTTGGCTATGCACTAGATGGAATTCCTGCAGATGCTAAAGAGTGGACAGCTGCTACTAACCTCTGGGCTCCTGAGGTAGTTAAATTCGGTGATGACTATTATCTTTATTATTCGGCCTCGCAATTTGGAACAAATATCTCTTATATTGGTTTAGCCAGGAGTAAGAGTGTTACAGGACCTTATATTAGTCAGGGAGAAGTCTTTAAAACCAAATCCAAAGATACTGCTAGATTTGGAACTACTCCTAATGCTATCGATGCTAATATTTTCTTCTCTAAAGAGGGAGATCCTTGGATGGTCTATGGATCATTCTTTGGAGGAATTTATGTCTCCCAAATTAATCCTAAAACCGGTAAGTTAGCTAACTATGGTGAAGGGGATTTGATTGCTAGAAGGAGTTCAGATGTTGATTCAGCGATTGAAGGACCCTATATAATCTATAATGAAGACTTTGATAAATATTATTTATTCGTCTCTTATGATTCGTTATTTAAGGATTATAACATTAGAGTTGGTAGGTCTGATAATATAACTGGACCCTATCTAGACTCTCAAGGTAATTGTATGACTGACATTGAGTTAAAGCCCCAATCCCGAGTGGGAAATAAGATTGTTGGTAGTTATTCCTTTGCTAGTGGTGATGGCTGGAAAATGCCAGGTCATAATTCGGTATTACAAGATGGTGCTGACTGTTACATTGTCCATCATGCTAGGGGAGGAAAAGATCCTAAATGGTCATACTTGCATGTTAGAAGGATATTATGGAGTGATGATGGCTGGCCTGTTGCTTCTCCAGAGAGGTATGCTGGAGAAGAAATTCAAAAAATTACAAGAGATAAGATAGTTGGAAAATGGGAACTAATTATTCTGGACCCCGACAATAATCTGCAATTAACTGCTAAAGAAGCTGAACTTTCAGATGATGGAAGGTTAGAATATAAAGCTAATGCTGGTTCTTGGAAGCTGATTGATGATTATACAATGGAAGTTAATTTGATAGTTGATAAGGTTGAAGAGGTTTATAAAGTTAAAATAATTCCAGCTTGGGACTGGGAAAATTGGAAGATGACCTTAGTCTTTACTGGATTAAATCAAGAGGGAGTAGCGATTTGGGGCAAATTTAAAGGTATATAAATGCTGCTTGATAATGGGGAAAGGGGATTTTATCAATGGAAGATGTAAGGCTATTAGAAGGAATCTTTAAGGATTCTCAAGATATTGGGAAAGAATATCTATTAGAGCTTGATGTTGATAGGTTAATGGCTCCTTGTTATGAGGCAGTAGATCAAGATCCTAAGAAACCTCGTTATGGAGGCTGGGAAGCAAGGCAGATCAGTGGGCACTCTTTAGGTCATTGGTTATCAGCAGCAGCCCAGATGTATCTGGCAACTAAAGATGAGAAGTTAAAGGAGAAGATCGATTATGCTGTTTCTGAGCTTGCTTATTTACAGAGCCTTGATGATAAAGGTTATGTAAGTGGTTTCCCTAGAAAGCCCTTCGATCAAGTATTTACTGGTGACTTTGAGGTGGATAACTTTAGTTTAGCCAATTGGTGGGTGCCCTGGTATAGTATCGATAAGATCTATGCAGGTCTAATTGATGTCTATCGTTATACTGCTAATCAGCAGGCTCTTGAAGTGGTTACTAAGTTGGCTGATTGGGCTAAAGAGGGCACTGATAATTTAACTGATGAAGAGTTTCAAAGAATGCTGACCTGTGAACATGGTGGTATGAATGAAACTATGGCAAATCTCTATGAAGTTACTGAAAATCAGGATTATCTTAATTTAGCTATCAGATTTAGCCACCAAGAGATATTAGAGCCTTTAGCTGAAAAGAAGGATGAGCTTCAAGGTAAGCATGCTAATACTCAGATTCCTAAGGTAATAGGGGCAGCTAAGATTTATGACCTTAATGGAAATGAAGATTTTAAGAACTTAGCATTATTTTTCTGGGAGCAAGTAATCAAGCATCGTTCTTATGTAATTGGTGGTAATAGTAGAAATGAGCATTTTGATGCACCTGATACTGAAAAATTGGGAGTTGCTACAACAGAGACCTGTAATACCTATAATATGATGCAATTAACAGAACAGTTATACTCATGGGACCATAAGGTTGAATATATGGATTATTATGAAAGAGCTTTGTATAATCATATCTTAGCTTCCCAAGACCCTGATTCTGGAATGAAGACTTATTTTGTAGCTACTAAGCCAGGTCATTTTAAGGTATACTGTACTCCTGATAATTCTTTCTGGTGCTATACTGGTACGGGAATGGAGAATCCTGCTCGCTATATCAGACAGATTTATTATCTAGATCAAGATGATCTATTTGTGAATTTATATATATCTTCTGAATTAGATTTAGAGGAAAGGGGAATTAAACTCCGTCAAGAGACTAAATTTCCTCAATCTGAACAGACTAAACTAGTATTTGAGAAGGCTAATGATGAATTATTGAAGCTAAATATTCGAGTTCCTAAGTGGATAGCTGGAAAGTTAACTGCTGTAGTTAATGGAAGTGAAGAGTATCAACAATCAGAAAATGGCTATTTGACTATAGAAAGAGAGTGGAAGCAAGGAGATACTATTGAGATTGAGCTACCAATGGATTTAAATCTGTATACTGCTATGGATGATGAACATAGGGTGGCAGTTATGTATGGACCGATTGTCTTAGTAGGTGCACTTGGTAAAGAGAAATTCCCTGAGAATGATATTATAGGAGATCATCTAATATACAATAATCATCCTGGGATTACAGTACCAACTCTGATAGTTGATGAGGCAGAGCTTAATGATTGGATTAAGCCAGTAGATAAAGAGCAGTTAGTGTTTGAAACGACTGCTATTGGTCAACCAGGGGATCAAAAGATAAAACTGCTTCCTTTTTATGATTTACACCATGAACGATATACAGTTTATTGGCAAAAGATGACTACTGAAGAGTATGAAACATGGTTGCAGGATAAGGAAGACTATCAAGAACAATTAGATGCTGCAACGATTGATGCTATAAATCCCCATGAGCAGCAACCTGAGATAGAACATAACTTAAAGACTGAAAATTCCTACTCAGATTATTCACTGGTAGCTGAAAAGGCATGGCGTGATGCTCGTGATGGTGGATTCTTCAGTTATGATGTGAAGGTTAAACCTGATGAACAAATGTACTTGATGGTAACTTATTGGGGTAGTGATATGTTTATCGGGATTGATGGTAAGCATTATGAACGTGATTTTGAGATTTTAGTAAATGATGAAGTGATTGCTAATCAGAGGCTAGAATGTAAGCATCCTGGAGAATTATTTGATGTATTCTATCCTATCCCTAAAGAGTTAACTCTTGGTCAAAAGCAGGTTGAAGTTAGATTTCAATCAAGTGAAGGGACCATAGCTGGCGGGGTTTATGAACTAAGAATCACTTCTGAAAGCTTGTAAGACTTTAATTCTCTTGTTTGAGATTGATGAACTGCAAAAGAATTGACCTATTGGTTAATTTTATATAATAACAATAATTACCAAAAATAAAGGAGGAACAAAAATGAAACCATTTAAAAATTTAGAAGTATGGTTTGTAACAGGAAGTCAACATCTATATGGTGATGATGTATTAAAAGAGGTTGCACAAAATTCTGAGGAGATTGCTAAATATTTTGATGCTTCAGAAGAAATTCCAGTAAAGGTTGTTTATAAATCAACTTTGACAGGACCAGAAG
>Ga0163219_100008_pt1 | contig 53439 bp, 44 predicted proteins | sample MSEWel2016_04_06_FD_113150 | JGI IMG/M metagenome (GOLD analysis project Ga0163219, IMG submission 113150) | Subsurface microbial communities from deep shales in West Virginia, USA - MSEEL Well Study Marcellus 3H_2016_04_06 ...
GTGGAAACTGGATACAGAGTTTCTGAATGAAACACTCTCCGGTGTATCTCCAGAAACCGAAGAAGCCTCCTTGAAAGTATTGGAATTAAAAGATGTTCCTGACAGCTGGGAAAGTAACCTTGTGAAAATAAATTAACCTTTAAATTATGGCTTTCGGACTCTCCCCAAAGTACATCCATGAATTCAAACTGGATGAAATTAGCAAAGAACATCTTCTGGTTTTGGCTTGGGAAGCTTCACTGCAACTTGGCTGGGAGGTGAGTTTTCTGAGCGATTCAGGCTTTATTGCCTCTACCAAAGTTTCCATAACCTCGTGGAGCGAACAAATTACCCTTAAGATTACTGGTGACACTGCAACAATTATAAGTGAGTGTACCGGGGCTCAACTTTTTGATTGGGGCAAAAACAAGAGGAATGCGAAAAATCTTCTTGCAAAAATTGAAGAGGTTAAAAACATCCTGTCAGATGAGGAGGTCCTGTCAAAATTTGAAGATATACGACAAGTTTTTTCATCGTATGAAAGTCAGTCTCCTTTATCAGTAAAAGGGAAGCTGACCGGGTTTAGTTCCGTTTTTAAGCCTGTTGAGGGATATTTCATTACCCCCATCATTGTGATTTTGAATATCCTGGTTTTTGTGTTGATGGTGCTTGCAGGTGTTCATTTTATGATGCCGGAGGGGCAGGATTTGATGGATTGGGGTGCCAACTTTCGGCCCCTGACACTGGAGGGACAGCCGTGGAGACTTTTCACCTCCATCTTTTTGCACATCGGGGTGATCCATTTGTTGATGAATCTTTACGCACTGCTTTACATCGGTGTGTTGCTGGAACCTTATCTGGGGAAAATACGTTTTTTGGCGGCTTATCTTATTTCCGGAATTGCAGCAAGTGTGGCCAGTTTGTGGTGGAACGACTTGACCATCAGTGCAGGTGCCTCCGGAGCGATATTTGGATTGTATGGGGTTTTTCTGGCCTTATTGAGCACCAATCTGCTTGAGCGTTCAGCGCGAAACTCATTGATGGTTAGTATCGCTGTTTTTGTGGGCTACAACTTGCTCAATGGTTTAAAGCCCGATAGTGGAATAGATAATGCTGCCCATATTGGCGGGTTGTTGAGTGGCTTTGTTATTGGATATGCTTATGTTCCGGGTCTGAAGGCTTTTGACAACCGTTCCATCAAGTTTTCCACCATTGGCATTCTTGCACTCACGCTGTTGATTTCGTCTTATGCGGTTTATCGTTCCTTGCCCAACGATATTGCCGAATACGACCAGAAGATGAATGAATTCATTTCCATAGAGGAGCGTGCCCTGGCTGTTTTCAGCCTGCCGGAGAATGCACCTGATGATCAGATATTGTACGAATTGAAAGCCGGTGGGACCTTTTTCTGGAACAAAGCGTTAAAACTTATAGAGAGCTGTGATAGTCTGGAATTGCCAGCTTCAATTGTTCAACATAACGGAAAGATGAAAGAGTATTGCAGGTTGAGAATCAGGAGCTACGAGTTGATAGCCAAAGCGATAGAAGAAGATACTGAAGCTTATGAGAATGAAATTTTCGGTATCAATCAGGAAATAGAATTGTTGATCGAAGAATTGACAGCACAACAGTAACAGCTTAAATAATGATTAAAAAAAAGACAATGATACCTGCCGGTTCGATTCTCAAAAAAGAAGATTTCGATTATATTGACAGTTTTCAGGGTGTGATATGCTCTCGGGTGAAGGATGTCGACATTTCAGAAATAGGGAACCTGTTTCTTTCCAGTGGGCCGGGCTGGGCCGATTCCCTGATGGTGGTCAGAGATAGTATCGTAGGTGTTTTTGGGTTAAAAACAGGAGCCCAAATGATTAAGGAACAAGACAAGGAAAAGATTCTGAAGTTTGTTCCCGGCGAAAGGGTTGGTTTATTTAAGGTCTTTGAAAAAACTGAAAATGAACTAATCATGGGGGAGAATGATACGCATCTTGACTTTCGGGTTTGCATGTTTGTTGATGAACACACCAGCGACATCAGTAAATCGATTTTGAGCTTAACCACCACCGTGATTTTTAAAAACTGGTTCGGACGAATTTATTTCTTCCCGGTGCAGTTTTTCCATCGGTTAATAGTGAAGGCGACGCTCAAAAAAATGCTTCGGGAAATTAACCAGGGCAACAATCTAAATGATGATAAATCAATATAAGTCATGAGAGTATTCCAAGGTGTTTAAACGTGATGCCGGAATAAAATTTCAGATTGGAATAAAGTTTTAACGCCAAATAAACAGACAATGAGGAAACTACTCAATACCTGTATGGTTGAGAAAATCAGAAATAAAATGGCTGATGTTTCGCTTGAAAGAACAATCAGTGAATTAAGGGTTTCGTTTTCGTGAGACGCCCTCAGTTGCAAGGATTTCTTATATGCCTGATATGGTTCCCACCTGTTTCTCTTAAATTTGAAAATTGATTTCCTTAAATAATTCGCAATAAGCAATTTTTCCCTTATTTTTGTGGGCTTTAACGAAAAGACATAAGAAAAATCAGATAAAAATTCATTGTATGGCCCAGGAAGACGTTTTCAAAAAGTTGGTAGCCCATTGTAAGGAGTACGGATTTGTATTTCAGTCGAGTGAGATTTATGACGGCCTTGGTGCTGTTTACGACTATGGTCAGAACGGCGTTGAGCTCAAAAATAACATCAAAAAATATTGGTGGGATTCCATGGTTTTGCTGCATGAAAATGTGGTGGGACTGGATTCTGCAATTTTTATGCATCCCACTACCTGGAAAGCCTCCGGTCACGTGGATGCATTTAACGACCCCTTGATTGACAATAAAGACAGCAAAAAGCGTTATCGTGCCGACGTGCTGATTGAAGACCTGATGGCCAAATTTGAGGGTAAAATCGATAAAGAAATTGAGAAGGCCCGCAAAAAATTGGGAGACGATTTTGACGAGGCTCAGTTTCGCGAAACCAATCCCCGCGTGAAAGCCAATCAGGAAAAGCTGGATGAGGTTCACGGACGTTTTGTGAAAGCGCTTAACGATAATGACCTGACAGAGTTGCGCCAGATTATTGTCGATTATGAAGTGGCTTGTCCGCTTTCGGGTTCCAAAGAGTGGACCGATGTTCGTCAGTTTAATCTGATGTTCTCTACCGAAGTGGGCTCTACTGCTGAAGGTGCCTCAAAAATTTATCTGCGTCCCGAAACTGCTCAGGGGATTTTTGTAAATTTCCTGAATGTGCAGAAAACAGGTCGCATGAAGTTGCCTTTCGGTATCGCACAGATTGGTAAAGCTTTCCGCAACGAGATAGTGGCGCGTCAGTTCATTTTCCGCATGCGTGAGTTTGAGCAGATGGAGATGCAATTTTTTGTTCGTCCCGGCGAGGAGATGAAATGGTTCGAATACTGGAAAGAGATGCGGATGAAGTGGCATAAGTCCATGGGGATGGGTGATGAAAAATATCGCTTCCACGACCACGATAAGCTCGCACACTATGCCAATGCAGCTACCGATGTGGAGTTTGAGATGCCTTTTGGTTTCAAAGAGGTGGAGGGAATTCATTCGCGCACCGATTTTGACCTTTCGCAGCATCAGGAATTCTCCGGTAAAAAAATGCAATATTTCGATCCGGAGCTGAACAAGAGCTATGTGCCGTATGTCATTGAGACTTCTATCGGGGTTGACCGTATGTTTCTGAGTATTCTGGCAGGTGCTTACACCGAAGAGGAAGTTCCCGGGAAAGACGGAAAATCCGAATCGCGTGTGGTGCTGAAGTTACCGGCTGTAATTGCGCCCGTAAAACTTGCTGTGTTGCCACTTGTTCGTAAGGACGGACTGCCTGAAAAAGCGCTGGAAATAATGGATCAGTTCAAGTTCGACTTTAACTGCCGATATGAAGAGAAAGACTCTATCGGAAAGCGTTACCGCCGTCAGGATGCAATAGGAACTCCGTTTTGTATTACCGTTGATCACCAAACTATGGAGGACGACAGCGTAACCATCCGTTACCGCGATAGTATGGAGCAGGAGCGGGTGAAAATTTCGGAGTTATACAAAATCATGACAGGTCATATAAGCATGAAAGAGCTGCTGAAGTCATTGATCTAAATTTTTTAGAAAATATAGGCTCATAAAGAGAGGTTTAAACCCGGCATTTGCCGGGTTTCTTGTTTTAACCACAGAGGCCCTCAGGCGGTTTGCGATATTACTCTGTGCTCCTCCCTGTTTCTCTGTGGTAAAAAAAGAATAAACCACAGAGTTCCACAGAGATATTTTTTCTTTTTTCCGTGTTTATTTGCGGTAAAAGATTCTCTTCGCGGTATCAGGCCTGTTTTTTCCAGCTAAAGTTGTAAATTTGTCTGTTTCAAACCCTCTGGTTTATGAGAAGAGTAGATACATCCAAACGTAAGAAATTTGATTTTCTGGTGATTGGCTCCGGTATGGCCGGCCTTAGTTTTGCCCTCAAAGTAGCTGGCAAAGGAAAAGTTTGTATCATCAGTAAAACAAAACTCGATGAGACCAATACATCGTATGCGCAGGGAGGCATTTCGTCTGTGACGTACGCCCCCGATAATTTCGAGAAACACATTCAGGACACCATGACCGCCGGGGCCGGCTTGTGCGATCCCAAAGTGGTGCGCAAGGTGGTAGAAGAAGCCCCCGGACAAATAGAAGAGTTGATTCGCTGGGGTGTGCGCTTCGACAAAGATGACAAAGGAAATTACGATTTGCACCGCGAAGGTGGTCATTCGGAGAACCGGATTTTGCATCATAAAGACCAGACAGGTTATGAAATTCAGCGTGGGTTGGTGCAAGCCGTCCGGGAACATCCGGAAATTGAAGTGCTTGAAGATCATTTTGCTGTGGAGATAATTACCCAACACCATCTTGGCGAAATTGTACATCGCTGGCGTCGGGACATAGAGTGTTACGGTGCTTACGTGTTAAACCGGCGCACCAACAGTGTGGAAACCATCTTGTCGAAAGTGACTCTGATTGCCACAGGAGGTGTCGGCAGTGTGTATCAGACTACTACCAACCCGTCGATTGCTACCGGAGATGGCATTGCCATGGTTTATCGTGCCAAGGGAATCGTGGACAACATGGAGTTTATTCAATTTCATCCCACTTCGTTGTACAATCCCAAAGAGCGTCCGTCTTTTCTGATTACCGAGGCTATGCGTGGTTTTGGAGGTATTCTGAAGCGGCGTGACGGCAAAAAGTTCATGCACAAATATGATGAGCGTGAATGCCTGGCCCCTCGTGATATTGTGGCTCGTGCCATCGACAACGAATTGAAAACCACCGGAGATGACTATGTTTATCTGGATGTTACCCACAAGCCCAAGGAGGAGATAAAAGCGCATTATCCCGGCATTTACGAAAAGTGTTTATCGCTGGGTATTGATATTTCTAAAGATTACATTCCCGTGGTTCCCGCGGCTCATTTTTCATGTGGGGGAATAAAAGTTGATGAGAAAGCACGTACTTCTATCGGACGATTATATGCTGCCGGGGAGTGTAGTTGCACCGGCCTGCACGGAGCCAATCGTCTTGCTTCCAATTCCCTTTTGGAAGGGATTGTTTATGCCGATGCTGCAGCCAAAGATGCAATGAAGAATGGGGGGACGTTGGCTTTCTGTAAGGATATACCCGAGTGGAACGATGAAGGTACCTCGCATCCGGAGGAAATGGTACTGATTACGCAAAGTCAGAAAGAGATAGAGCAAATAATGAACTATTATGTGGGTATTGTGCGTTCCAATCTGCGGCTGAAACGGGCACTCGACCGACTGGAAATAATCTATCATGAAACTGAGGATCTCTATCAGCGGTCAACAGTTTCTCAGCGGCTTTGCGAATTACGGAACTCTATTCAGGTGGGATACCTGATAATCAAAATGGCCCGCCAGCGTAAAGAGAGCCGGGGATTGCACTACAACAGCGATTATCCGGATATGATTAAACTGGGAAGCTGATGATGGTGGTTTAACACATCAGGCTCTTGAGAAAATGATTTGTTTTTAGATGAATTAGACTTATGGGCTTGCCTCAAGTTTTTAACATCCCGTTAAGTCTAAGGAACTAACAGCCATGAGCTACGAGCTACGAGCTACGAGCTAACAGCCATGAGCTACGAGCTACGAGCTACGAGCTACGAGCTAACAGCTACTATTATGGACATCATTCTAATTATAATAGGGATTTTCCTACTATTGGCAGGTTTTATCGGCTGTGTGTTACCGGTTTTGCCAGGGCCACCACTGAGTTTCTTGGCTTTGCTGATGCTTCAACTGACCGAATGGGGAGAATTTACTACAAGGTTTTTATGGATTTCTGCGGTTGTAGCCGTTGTGGTCACCTTGCTGGACTATGTTGTTCCGGTGTGGGGAGCCAGACGATTTGGTGGAACAAGGGCAGGCGTGTGGGGCGCTGCAATCGGTTTGGTTGTGGGTCTGTTTTTTGGGCCGGTTGGAATAATTTCGGGCCCTTTTCTGGGCGCTTTTTTGGGTGAATTTGCTGCCCATGCCGACTCCAATAAGGCTTTTAAAGCGGCCTTCGGGTCGTTTATCGGTTTGCTGACGGGTGTTGTTTTGAAGCTGATTGTTTCCGGGGTTTTTACCTGGTATTTTTTTAAGGAATGGTTGGTGTAATTTTTTCCCGGGTCATCCCCAAAACCAGTTTCTTCCTTCCGGGCAATTGCGGCACATCTCAATTTCTTTTCGGTTGAATAAAATAGTTTGTTTAAACATATAACTTTCTTGACTTTTAATGATGTCACTGAAAGTATTCATATAGGTATTTCCCAATATGTGTCCGGCATCTTTATCGTAACAACAGGGAACCATTAATCCGTTCCAGGTTATTACGGCACTGCTCCACTGACGCCAGCAATGGTTATAGGGATGCCCCGGCACTGTATATTGCTTTACCGATGAATCCTGGTAACGCGATTTCTCCCGTGCAGGCTGAACGGTTCCATCTCCAAACTCATTCATTTGTGCGGTTTTTATTTCCAGTTTGTCCACCCCGACTTCTTTACACCATTCACGGATGGCCGGAATTTCACGCTTGTTGTGGTCGAAGGCGAGAACCTGCACAATAATGATGGGAGAGAAGGCACCCAACTCCTTTCGGGCCTGAATCAGCATTAAAATACCCTTTTTCACAGTCTCAACCTTCCCGTCCCGACGATAAGTTTCATAAATTTCCTGTGAAAAACCGTCGAGTGATATGACAATTCTCGAAAGTCCCGACATTATCAGTTTTCTGCACATTTGCTCGTCAAGAAGTTGGGCGTTGGTGCTGATGGTTGTGTAGAGCCTGTTCTTATTGGCTTTTTCGATGAACTCCCCGATTTGTGGATGAAGTAATGGTTCACCCTGAAAGTAAAGATTTAAATAAAAGGTGTATTTCTCTGTTTCCCTAATAATTTTATTGAATAATTCAATATTCATGTTCCCCTTTATCCGGGAAAGAACTGCTGCTCCGGTAGGGCATTCGGGACATTTTAACTGGCAGTGTCCCGATGGTTCCACCGACAGGGCGAAAGGGTGGGCTCTGCAAACCGGTTTGCCAACAATCCGGGACAGAAAGAAACCGCATACAATCTTCAACAGGTTCAGCAGCCGTGGAATACTCAGGCTCTTTAGATAGAGCCTGGCATTGTTTAGAATTGCGGAGATTCGGAACCACATGTTGAAGTGTGTTTATGAATGCTATAAAGTCTGGGTTGAAGAGACGGTTTAAATAGAGCGGCGACTTGAAAAGAAAAAGAATGAATGGTGATAAAAAAAACTCTGTGGTACTCTGTGTTTTTTTCTCTGTGGAACTCTGTGTAAGAATTTTCTTCACAGGGAATGGCAGAGGAAGCACACAGCACCACAGAGGATGGTTTTGTTTGTAACCCATTTAGTTCGTTTCCAGAATATCCAGAATCTGGTCTAATCGGGGTGTTAGAATAATTTCCGTACGTCTGTTTTTGCGTTTGCCTTCTGCTGTTTCGTTGGTGACCAGCGGAACGTGAGGTCCCCGACCGGCAGCGATTACTCTGGATGGATCGACTTCACTGTTTTCCAGAAGAATTCGTGTCACAGAGGTGGCGCGTTTCACACTGAGATCCCAGTTGTCGAGCAGTACTCCGCTGCGATAGGGAACCGGATCGGTATGACCTTCAATCATAATGTTGATGTCTTTCTTTTCGCCAAGTACATTGGCAACTTGCCTGATTGCGGATGCACCTTCTGTACTCACCTGGTAGCTTCCGGAACCGAAAAGCAGTTTTTCTTCCATGGAAACATAAACCTTTCCGTTTTTGATGTGAACTTTCAGCTGGCTTTGGTCAAATCCGGTAAGCGCATCAGAAATGGCCTGACGCAGTGCGTTGCTGGCGCTGTCTTTCCGGGCAAGGGCCTGTTCCAGTTCCATCAGGCGGCGATTTTGAGCCTCCAGTTGAGCCTGTGCAGCATTCAAATCGCTCATGGCATTCTGAAGTTCAGCTTTACGGGATGTCAGGTCTCTTTCGGCTGCAATGAGTGCATCCTCCCTGGTCTGAAGGTCTTCCTGAAGTTTCTGCAGGTAAGCAAGCAGTTCTTCAGAATCAGCAGTGCCCGTTTGGCTGCGCAGCTGAGACAACAAATCATCGTATTCATTTCGAAGATGGCTCAGGTCGTCTCTGCAAGCTCTCACTTCCCGGCCTTTCTGCAAAGTATCGGCAGTCAGTTCTGCTACCTGGCTTTTCAAGCGGTCGGCCAACTCTTTTAGTTCTTCTGTGCGGCCTTCAAGAAGCTCTTTGTCACTGCTCAGACCTTCCACTTTGTCGGTCAGTTGTTGATTGCTTTCTTCCAACTCTCTGAATTGGTTGAGTGGCACACAGGAATAAAGGAATGAACCGAGAATAAGGATAATTCCAAAATACTTTAAGGGTCTCATAATTTTGATTTTTTTATTTGATGCTATTTTTTAACAAACCAAGGTCATTGTATGCCATAACATTATTTTTTCCCTTTGTGGATGGGTATAACCATTTTATATATTGAAAATTTCTTTTTTCTAATATGCGTTGATTTCTTCCTGATTCCTGAGGTATCTTATGTGGATTAAACTACCTAAACTCAACAGTCAATTAAACAATTAACGTAAAAAACGGCAAATGATTATTTTCTCTTCCTTGATGTCGCGTAAAACTAATAAAAATTTTTGCTGATAGATGTGGTAAATTAGAGATTGCTCTTTATATCCTATCTAAAATATTAACATTCTTTTATCTTTGCATCAGAAAACCAAATCAAAACCGAAAAACAGAAGCAAGGGAATGGAAGAGGCCGCCAAAGAATTTTTGAAACATATTGATTCGCCGGAAGATTTGCGCAAGCTTCCTCAGAAGGACTTGATGCGTGTTTGTTCAGAGCTGCGCGACTACATTATTGATGCTGTTTCGTGCAATCCCGGTCATTTTGGCGCCAGCCTGGGGGTGGTTGAGCTTACTGTTGCACTTCACTATGTGTTTAATACTCCAACCGACAAAATTATTTGGGATGTGGGGCATCAGGCCTACGGGCATAAAATCCTTACCGGACGGCGGGATCGTTTTTATACCAATCGCAAATACAAGGGCATTAGCGGATTTCCCAATATTTTTGAGAGTGAGTACGATGCTTTTGGTGTGGGGCATTCCTCTACTTCTATTTCTGCAGCTTTAGGGATGGCGGTTGCGGCAAATCGTAAAGGGGAGGAGGATCGGCAAACGATTGCTGTTATTGGTGACGGAGCCATGACTGCAGGGCAGGCTTTCGAAGGGCTTAATAATCTGGCCGCAAGCAAAGCCAATGTTTTGGTAGTTCTCAACGACAACAACATGGCCATCGACCCAAATGTGGGGGGATTTAGTGAATACCTGGTTGATATTGCTACCAGTCACACTTACAACAAACTTCGAAAGGAAGTTTTTAAAGCACTTCAGAAGTTTAATATCGGCGGCCCGCGTTCGCGCGATATGATCATTAAAATTAACAACAGTATTAAAACGCTGCTCACGCGGCAGACCAATATTTTTGAAGGATTAAATGTGCGTTATTTCGGCCCGGTTGACGGGCATGATGTGGAACGTCTGGCCAATGTACTTAAAGATTTAAAGGAAATAAAAGGTCCTAAAGTTCTTCATATCATCACAAAAAAGGGTAAAGGGTTTAAACTTGCTGAGGAAAATCAAACGGCCTGGCATGCTACCGGAGGGAAATTTGATAAAACCACCGGGCGGTTTCTGGAAGCTACGTCCAATATTCCCAAACCACCTAAGTTTCAGGATGTATTTGGCCACAGTATCATAGAGCTTGCGGAAAAAAACGAAAAAATTGTGGGCATTACGCCTGCCATGCCTACCGGATGCAGTCTGAATCTGATGATGGAGAAAATGCCCAATCGTGCTTTTGATGTGGGTATTGCCGAGCAGCACGCGGTGACTTTTGCCGCAGGTCTTGCCATCTCCGGGATGGTACCGTTTTGTAACATTTATTCCACTTTTATGCAACGTGCATACGATCAGGTTATTCATGATGTGGCTCTTCAGAACCTGAATGTGGTATTTTGTCTGGACAGAGGAGGATTGGTTGGGGCTGACGGCCCTACTCATCACGGTGCTTTTGATTTGTCCTATTTCCGTTGCATTCCTAATATGATAGTTTCTTCACCAATGGATGAGGTGGAGTTGCGAAACCTGATGTACACTGCTCAGTTGCCGGATATGGGGCCTTTTTCTATTCGATATCCTCGTGGCAACGGGACGCATATTGACTGGCAAACCCCGTTTGAAAGAATTGAAGTGGGCACCGGACGTGAACTTTCTTCCGGTGGCGATCTGATGTTTTTAACCATTGGTCCTATTGGCGCAAAAGTTCAGCGTATTGTTAACCAACTTGAGGAAGAAGAGATTTCTGCCGGACATTGCGACATGCGCTTTGTGAAACCGTTAGATGAAGTTTTGCTTCATAAGGTGTTTGCCAATCATCATAAAATAATTACAATAGAAGATGGATCCATTGTGGGTGGATTGGGAACTGCGGTCATAGAATTTATGGCTGACAACGGGTATTCAGCCACTATTAAGCGTTTGGGGATGCCGGATAAGTTCATCGACCAGGGAACCCAGACTGAGTTGGCTCGTGACTGCGGTTTCGACATGGAAGGGATTCGTCAGGCCGCAAGGGCTTTAGTCGGGAAACCGCATAAGGCGCTTTAGAAAAACCATTTTAATCTAACTGCTCCCAGATAATCCATTGTGTTTCCATTTTGCGCCGTTTTGTTGAGAAATAAATTTAGAAAAGCACTGAGGTAAAGGTTTCGCTGGATTGAATATTCCAGCGACGGGCCGGCATACCATCCATTGGTGCCCACAAAATACATCGCATTCAGGGTGCCCGAAAACAAAGGTGTAAATGGATATTGCACAGAACTGAAAATGGTATATTTGGTGACACTCAAATTTTTTATAGATGCTTGTCCTATAATAAAATTACTAAATCCATTTATAGTGTTACTTAGGTTGCTGCTGTACAAAAATTCACTTTGCCACAGCAGGCTGTTTCTGAAGGTGTAATTCATTCCGGTGGACACGATGATAATCTCTTCTCCATGGTCAGGAATTAAGAAAGTACTCTCACCGTAAAAACCTGCATTCCCGATATGGCCGGACCATCCCAGGCCGGCAGTCCAATCCTGGTCATTGAGTCTTCCGCTCAATATCTGCCAATCGTACCTGCCGGCATTAAAGCGAAATCGCATGGCCATTGTTTTTTGATGGTCGGTATTAATTTTGAACACTCCATCAATCTGGGAGGCCGGGCCGACAAATAGCTGCAGTCGTATCCCATCAATTCCGGGTCGTTCGGGATAGTCCGGATTAAAAAACGAATAAGCATTAAAGATATCGTTCGGATTCCATACCATTGCCTGACCCCAGCTGATGCGTTGCCTGCCTGCCCTGACTTGCAGCTTTCCCAGATAGAAATCAAGCCAGAGTCTGTCCACGGTCAGGTTGAGAATGGCTGATTCGTCCGAGGCCAAATTGTACGACATATCCAGAAAGCCCTGGTCGCTATCAATAAGGGCGGAATAACCCGGAATTTCATCAACCGTTTGCCCGTGAATTAGCCTGTTCCTGAACTGGACAACTCCGATAACTGTGGGCGAAAAGTCGTAGCTCAGATTGATTCGGTTATGTATGGTAGTTTCGCGGAGATCCTGGTCAAGTTGTTCCATGTGGTACCAACCGGGCATGACACCCAGGTAACCATCCGCTTTTATCTGGCTGCGGAGGGTGCAGGAAATGAACAAAGCAAAAATCAGAAAATAGGTTCTCATTTGTTGGAGGCGGTTAATCGTATGTTTCGGTAATCAATAGGTCTATTGTTTTGGTTCATCACAAATATTCGTGTCTAACAGGTCATTTAAGCAAAATTTTACTGCAAAGTTCATTGCGAGCAAAGCAGCCTGTCCCGGTTTGTCGGGAAAGCAATCTTTTTTTAAAAAATAAGTTTCTCAGGATAACAGAGAATGCATATAAAAATGTTTAGGGTTTATAGTTTCTTGTTGCCTTATGTTTCTTATGTGGGTTGAAAATCTAACCGTAAGAGCTACGAGCTACGAGCTACCAGCTTTTCTACCTTATCCGTTTCATATTCTGAATAGTTTCTTGTTGCCTTATGTTTTTTATGTGGGTTGAAAATCTAACCGTAAGAGCAGCGAGCTAAGAGCTACCAGCTTTTCTACCGCATCCGTTTCATATTCTGAATAGAGAAGAAACTTTCTTCGATCTCTGCACCAATATTTATTTTTTCAAATTTTATGATGGTTTGGTGTCCTTCTTCATTTGCCGGAATTACGGTGTAACGGGTGGGGATGGTGCGGTCGCCCACATCTTCAATTTCATCCAGGATTTCCTCGTTTACCAATTTATAGGCTTCATCGTAGTATTCGTTGCGGAGATTCAGAAAATCGGTTGTGGAAATCCAAGTGATTACTTTTCTCCATACTACCTGCGCTTCTTTGTGGGGAATCATTTCGATAACGTAACACTCCCGGTCGCGAAGCGTTTCCTTCCGCAGTATTTTATGGTCATAATCTTTTACGATAGAAGCGGCATTCACAAGGTCATTGTTGGTAAGATCCGAGCCCATCCACGATTGCATCATCATGCCGGGTGGGATTTTTATCATTTGGTCGATGGCCGGCACATAATTCCACATTTCACGACTACGTTTCAGGAAGCGCTGGCCTTTTTCGCGCTGGGGGAAAGTGATGTAAATCAGTGAATAATCGTCTCCTTTGGTCCAGGCATTGAAACGAAGTATTCGAGACCAGGAAGGACGAATAATTTGCATCTCCATTTCTGCATAGCTGCATTCTCCGTGCAGTAAATTATCGGCTTTTTCAACGATTTCTGTTGCGGTTGGATTTTGGGCACCAACCGAAAATATGGACAGAATATCCAGAACTAAAAGTAGAAGTGTTTTAATCATGTGTTTTTCTTCTGTGTGTTCATTTTTTTCTTTCTTTTAACTCAGGATACGAGCTAATATTCCGGCTCATTTTTCCCTGATAGTAACGGCTCATTTTTTCTTCTATTTGGTCAATGGGGAAGTTTTCTGAATCCATGGCATAATGAATTCCGATTCCATCCAGTATGGCCAGAAAGAAACGGACTTCTGCATACGCATCGGAAAATCCTTCCTTCCGGAAAAATTCGGCAAGTTTCTCCATATAGGGAGATAATTTTTCTCGTATATCGACTTTAAACAGTTTGAAAACAGATGGTTGAGAGACTATTGAGAAATAAAGACTCAAAAACTGTGGGTTATCCACAATCCATTTTCTGCTTTTGTGGATGACTCCAAAAAACTCTTCCCGTGTCACAATTCCGTCGTGGTTAGGGTCTATCATTTCTGCCAGTTCCAGAAGGGTATCGAAAACCAGATAGCGTAAAAGGTGCTCTTTACTTTCGAAATAATTAAAGAGCGTTCCTTTGGCAATGCCTGCTGCTTTTGCTATTTCTGCTGTTGTAGCCGAATGGAACCCTTTGGTTGCAAACAGATCAAGTGCCTTATGAAGAATAAGACTTCGTTTTACTTCTTTTCTGTTTTGGGATTTTTCCATTACTTAACATTTGACTGACCGGTCAGTCAAATGTAGAAACTGTTTTTTTATTAGTCAAGAGAGTAGGGTGTTTTCTTGCAAATACGATTAAAGAAGTATGCCCGATACAGAAATTCTCTGCATCGGGCATTTCGGTTAAAAAAAGGAAATAGAAAAGGATTTATTTATTCGGTGTTCAGTTTATTTTAAATTTGCTATCGTCTATTCCTTTATTTACCGCTACTTCTGTTACCTCAATGTCGAACGATTGCGGACCCAGCACCTGTTTCATGGCCATGGGAAACTGAATTCCGTCAACATTGGTGTAGTTGTCATACGTCGTGGAAACGATTCCTTGTGGCGTTTTGGATACTTCTTTGTATTTCAGTCCGTCTTTCACGCCATAGAAAATCGTGGTGGAGTTTCCAGATGGTTTGGTAACAACCAGTTTATAGGTTTCCTTACCGTTGATTGTTTCCAGTCCCTCTATTTTGAGCTCCATTCCATCTTCGGAATAATTCAATTCCGGAAAGATGTTGGCACTTTCCTGCAATTGCTTCAAGGATTCTCCTTCCAAAATTTGCTCACCCATAGGAGTTTTCATTTTTCCCTGGTCGCCGTTAACTACCTGCATGGAAATTACGTTTCCGTTCATGGAAGTGGCCTGGTAAAATTTACCGGGGCTCTTTTGAAACATTTCAATGTTTATGTCCATTCCCTGCAACGACATGGCCATGCTGATTTTGAGGTCGCTGACTGCAGACACTCTATCTCTGCCTCCGATGGCATTAATGTAACTGGAGAGCACGTCGGTTGCCGAAACATTGTCATCCACCGCTTTTTTTTCGACAACGTTCCCGTAATAGTCGTACTGTGTTACCGTTTGTGAGGGACTGAAAGCTTTCATTTTGTCGGCAATGGCCGAAGCGTTACCAACTGCTATAATTACAGCGTTGTCGGGTTTCAGATATTTAACAGCCGCATTGCGAACATCCTCTTTGGTTACTTCGTTAATTCTTTGGAGGTAGTTTTCGTAATAATCCTTGGGCAAATCGTAGCGTTCAATGTTCAAGGCAAACCGGGCCACGGTTTGCGGATCCTCCAGGCTGCGTCCAAAGTTGCCGGCTATCGCGTTCTTAACCAGTTGCAATTCTTCATCAGCAACCAATTCGGTACGCATGAGTTTCATCTCTTTAAGAATCTCTGTTAGGGCGCTGTCGGTCACCGACGTACGCACCTGAGCTCTTGCTGTGAAAGAACCGACCCGTTCATCCGATTCAAGGTTGGAATAAGCACCGTAGGTGTAAGCTTTGTCTTCGCGCAGATTTTGGAATAGGCGGGCATTAAATGATCCACCCCCCAGGATGCTGTTCATCACGCGTGCTTTTGGGAGGTCGGGGTGTCCGGGAGTAAGATTCACATTGTGCGCTACCAGAATGGTTGACTGGTTGGCACCTTCTTTATTGGAAATAGCTACATTGGGTTCATTAAAGCCGGCCGGATAAGGAAAAATATTTTGTGGCACCGGAGCTTCTTCCCATGTGCCAAAGTATTTTTTTGCCTGTTTTTTAGCTTCCTTTAAGTTTATGTCTCCAACTATCACCAAATAAGCGGCATTAGGCCTAAAGTAGGAATGGTAAAAGTCGATTAGATTTTCAACGCTGATGTTTCCGAGGGTTTCTTCTGACATAATTTCCCCATAAGGATCGCTTTTGCCATAGATCAGTTTGCCGGCTATATTCTGCGCAATTGCTGAAGGCTCTTCTTTATTGGCCTGAATGGCTGTTTTGTATTGCGTTATCTGTTTGTCCAGTTCTTCTGGTGGAAAAGTAGGATTCAACAATACGTCCGACATGATTTCCAGCAATTGTTCACTGTGTTTCGAAAGAGAACGCGCATAGATTCCTTTGGAATGAGTAGAAAGTGTTGCCCCAATAAAATCGACCGCTTCATCAATCTCTGCCTTGGTGCGATTGACTGTACCGCTGCGAAGCATTCCGCCGGCTATGTCAATGTATCCTGCAAGTTTTTCTTCAGCCGGAAGGGTAACGTCAAGGGAAAGAGAGTACGACACTGCAGGAACCTTGTGGTTTTCGACAACAATTACTGTCAGGCCGTTCGAAAGCGAGAACTTTTCATAGTCTCCGATTTGAATTTCCGGGGCCGGGCCGGGTTCTGGTGGCGTTGAGCGGTCAAGTTGGGCACTCACAGCAGTGACCAGGGCCAATAAGATGGATATAGAGAATATTCGTTTCATTGTAAAATTTTTTTGAGTTTTTTCAGCATTGCTTTGGTTTCAAATGAGGGTTATTGAAATCCTACAATCCTGATGAAGAGGTTATTGTTGGTTTTTAGGCAAATAGTACAAAACGACCCGGTTGTCTTCGGTAAAATATTTTTTTGCCACCCGCTGAAGGTCTTCCCGTGTCACTGCCAGGTAATTTTCAATTTCCGTATTGATCAAATCAGCGTTGCCAAAGAAAGTGTGGTATCGGGCCAGATTGTTGGCTCTGCTGGCAATGCGGGTATTGCTGTTCACAAAGTCGTTTTCTATCTGATTTTTCAGTTTTTGAAACTCTTTTTCGCCGATGAGGTTATTTTTTACTTCCCCGATTTCCACTTCCATAGCAGCTTCCAGGTCATTCAGGTCATTGCCCATATTTGGGAAAGCCATCACGATGTTGACACTGGGGTCGCGGAACGGAATAGGAAACGAGTTAATCTGAAGAGCAATCTGTTGCTCATCCACCAGGGATTTATTCAGGCGTGAACTCTGTCCGTCCGAAAGTAGTGTGTTAAGCATTTCCAGAGCATAGAAATCAGGGGTATTCATGGCTGGTGTCCGGTAAGCATGAATTAGCAAAGGAAGCTGAATGTTGTCGAAAACCGTGTCGCGAACCTCTCCGCCAAGAGGTGGCTCAATAATTTCGGGTCTGTAAATTTCTTTAGTCCCTGATGGGATGGAGCCAAAATATTTGTCCACTTTTTGTTTGGTTTCTTCTACATTAATATCGCCGGCAATTACCAGGACGGCATTATTGGGCACATAGAATTCATCGTAAAAAGCTTTAAATTCTTCATCTTTGGCGGCTCTGATATGTTCCGGGTCACCGATGGTGGTCCACCGATAGGGGTGTACCTTAAACGCCCGTTTCATGGTTTCAACAAGCAGCGATCCGTAAGGGGTGTTGTCGTAGCGCTGTTTTTTCTCTTCCAGAACCACTCCCTTTTGGGTTTGAATGCCTATGCTGTCCACTTTGGCATGAAGCATTCTTTCCGATTCCAGCCAAAGTCCCATTTCCAGCTGATGTGAGGGCATAATTTCGTAGTAATACGTGCGATCTGCTGTGGTGTTGGCATTCAGGGTTCCACCGGATCTTTCCACATATTTGGAATACTCTCCACGGGGGATGTTTTTGGTTCCTTCAAACATCAGATGTTCAAAGAAGTGTGCAAACCCGGTTCGGTTGGGTTGTTCGTTTTTTGAACCCACATGATACATAACTGATACCGCCACAATGGGTGTTGAGTTGTCCTGATGCAGAATTACATGTAATCCATTATCAAGTTGATACTCGGTAAATTCTATTTTCCCCTGCCCGGCAAAAGTAAGGTTGCCGGTAAGCAACAGGGCAAAAAGGATTAGAAAGGTTTTCTTCATTTTCTTCATATTTGTTGTTGTTTTTTGGTTAAGGTCTTTATTTATCGGATTATTGAAAACAATACGCTGTTATCCCAAAGTTTCGGGGTCACAAATAACTTATAATTAACTCGCTACAGTGTTAGACGAAAAGATCACAACTCACCCTAATGAAAACTTTGCGTCATTGCGTCTCTGCGTTTAAGCTTTTTTTAACGGATTATTGTGAAAAAGGAAATCAGCAAAAATTTCCAGGATGTTAATTTCGTTTTTTTAAACTGTTTTTAAACTCAATTTACAGGCCAAAAAACATAATAACCTTTAGTTTAGATAACAAGGATGTGCTTAAAATGGTTTTTGTTGTCAGCCTTTTGCCCGAAGACGAACAATCGGGTGTTCGAAAACGCACGGTTTTTTAGCCACTTCAAAGAATGACTTAATTTTTTACCTTTGCATCAGGGAACAAAAAGCGCACGGTTTTTGATGCCGACAATAGCTCACAACGGCGATAAAGGTGCCATTGATGTGGTGTCTAAAAACAAAAAATACGCACATGAAGTTTTTAACAGGTTTACCTGCCATCGGTTTTATTGTTATGGTATTTGTTTCGGGCTGTCAGGGAGAGGAAGCCTGTCTTTCCAATCAACATGCTTTGCAGGCAGGGTTGTACTCTGCGTGGTCTAAAGAAGATAAAGACAGTACTCTGCAAAATGTTTCTTTGGTGGGCATCGATCGAATTGACAGTATTTATAGTGACCAAAGCCTTTCAGAATTTTTTATGCCCCTGGATTTTGAAAGTGATACTTCCACTTTTGTGGTGGGTGTTTCAGAAACGATGAAAGATACCCTGTCTGTTGTTTACCGAAAAGAGTTGGACTTTATTTCCCGTGATTGCGGTTACATCTTTACATTTGAAATTGATACCATTTTGTATTCCAACGCATTTGTTGACTCTGTTGCTATAGCTTATCCAATTGTAAAATATGGGGAATCAGCCGAAAATATTAAGCTTTATATTTATTAGTCTCTTTTTGTTTTCCGGTCTTTTGAAAGGCCAGAATTCTGGGAAAGGGGTAAAAGTGAATCTGGAAGAGCAGGTTCAGGGCATTACGCTGGGTATTAATCTGGAGGGCCCGGTTAGGCGGTTTTTCGATTCGGATAAATCAGCTTTTTCTTTAGTTACGCACATCAATTTGTCTCCTGGTTGGTTTTTTCGGGGTGAGGCCGGATTTGAGAATCTTGTTTTCTCGGATGAAAACGAGCAGGAACGCAACTACAGCTACGAAAGTAACGGCTCATTTATTAAAGCCGGGGTGCTTTATGATTTCTTCTCGGTTGACGAAAAAGGCAATAACGACAATATTTTTGTGGGGCTCAATTACGGATTTGCTTTTCAGGAGCATCGTGCAGGCAGCTTCATCATTGAGAATGGTTATTGGGCAGATTTTCAGGGTTCAGAATCAACTTATGCCGTGAATACCCACTGGCTTGAAGTTATGGCCGGTCCACGCACCGAGCTGTTCAACAACCTATATATGGGGTGGACAGTCAATTTGAGAGTTAAGATTCTGCAAAACAATTCCGAAGAGTTGTCGCCTTACTCAGTTCCCGGATTTGGCAATGGAGACAATACCGTGAATCTCGGGTTCTCCTATGTGATTGAGTATATGATTCCCTGGAAAAAATAGAATGCCATGAAAAAAATTGCTGTTTTTTGTGCCTCCAGTCCCAAAGTTTCTGAAGTTTATTTCGATGCTGCCAGAAAAGTTTCTGCCGATTTGGTGAAAGCCGGATATGGTATTATTTACGGAGGTGGTGCTATTGGACTGATGGGGGCTGTTGCTGATGAGACTCTGAAAAAAAAGGGAGTAATTACCGGTATTATTCCCCGTTTTATGGTCGATGTGGAATGGGAACACAAAGATGTGGAAGACATGATTCATGTGGAAACCATGCACAAACGCAAAGAACTGATGGTGCAGGGAAGCGCCGGAATACTTGCGTTACCGGGCGGCACCGGGACTCTGGAGGAGTTGTTTGAGGTGATGTCTCTCAAAAAACTTGGTCAATACAGGCATCCCATTGTGGTGCTCAACACCAATGGCTATTACGACGGACTGCTGCAACAGACCCGCAAAATGGTGGAGGAAAAATTTATGCGCCCCATACACAATGAAATGTGGAGCATAGTTGAACACCCGGGGGAGGTTGTTTCTGCTTTTGAAAATGCCAGGCCCTGGGATAAGGATGCCATAAAGTTTGCTGGGGTGTAGAATGTTTTAAACGAGCAGCTTAAGAGGCTAAAGATGATGGTTTGACATATAAATGAGTTCAGTCTAAAAAGCATCTTTATTGCAAAACTCTTCGTTATTGCAAATTTTTGAATCCTCATTAACAACAGGTTAACTCCGGTACAAAAATTTTCAAAGTCTTGATTTTTTGCAAAAATATATCTTTTTATACTACACTCATAAATTCTATAATCATCCAAAATTTTTTTCAGAATTTTTTGGTGCTAAAACTCCGCTGTTTTCTTGTCATTACTTTTCACTGAGGGCTGGTTAAGGAGGTGTGATTGCTTTTTTTGAATAGTAGAGATTCGGAATGTATCAGTAGCCGAATTCTTCGCGTTCAGCTATTTACATCACTCTACTTAACGGATTACTTGTGCCAAAAGTCGGGCTGTATCAAAACAGACTCTGACCTGAAATTCATTTAAGTAAACGAATAGTTCAGGTAAAATTGAGGAAATATCACTTAAAATGTTATATTTTTGCAGATCAACTGTCTTGCAAATGAAACCAAACGTAATCCCGGAAAGCCAGCAGATGTCGCAGAATCCCGATTCTACTGCAATAATTTTGCAGCCAGTGATAGTCGTACCCGATAGCATTGAGATAAAGGTTGAACGGCCGGCAATTCAGCTGCTAAAAGAAGAACCGCCGGCACCGAAGCGCGAACAGTCAGAAGTTCAAACGGTTGTTGAAACACCCAATGTAACTGAGGATGAACTAGTAATCACTTATGATGGGCCCGATACACTTGAATCTGTTTTGATTGCTGATTGGCAAAACTCCGGTTTTACATCTGCTTTGTGGTCTTCAAATATTAATGAAGACGTGTGTACGCTGCCTTTCGATTATTTTTATGATGCCATCGGGGAGAAAAATTCTGCTTCGGATACAAAATCTGACCTATATGCAGCTGTTGAAGACAGTCATCAAACGGAGGTTGATTCATCGGTGCTTGCTAAAAAAGCTGAGAAAACTATTGAAACCTTAGAGATTCATAAAACTATTCCTGTAAATGCCAAAGAGCATTCGGAGCCCCTTTTGGAGCAGAATTGGTTTCTGGTATTGATCGTTACTCTTGTGGCGATTGCAGGGTTTATACGTTTCAAATGGTACAAATATATTTCAGATGTTTTTAGTGCAGTTCTTTTTAAAAATGTTGCCGGGAAATTGCAATCAACCAATAGCGGAATTCAAAAAGTAGCTTCCATCTGGTTGGAATTTTTATTCTATGCCAATTTTGCGGTGTTGTTTTTTGAATCTATGCGGTTGTCCGGAAATACTTTTTTTCAGCTTTCCGGTTGGAAGTTGTTGCTTCCCCTGTTTGGGTTTTTGATCGTCATTTTCACACTTAAATTCATTGTTTATCGCTTTGTCGGATGGGTTTTTGGTATTCAGGTTGCCACCGCCGGGTACCTGTATCAATCATCGGTAATGAGTAAAGCTTTCGGGCTAATTTTGTTACCTTTGGTGGTGATATTTCCTTTTTTGGAGCCTGAAGCACGTCATTGGATTCCGAGAATCGGGTTTTCTGTTTTTGTTTTATTGTATGTAATTCAGGTAGGCCGCGGAATTGTGGCAAATTTAAGGGGTGGGCTTTCAGGTTATTACATATTTTTGTACCTTTGTGCCCTGGAAATTTTACCCTTGTCAATACTGATTAAAGTGCTGTTTTATTGACTTAGATAGTGTAATGGTTTCTGGTTTTGTTGAACTAAAACTTAAGCAAATTGAAGATCAAAAAAATTCTGGTTTCGCAGCCTAAGCCGTCAACACCAAAATCTCCTTACTTTGACCTGTCGGAAAAAAACAATGTGAAGATTGATTTCAGGCCGTTTATTCAGGTTGAAGGGATATCGTCTAAAGATTTCAGACAACAGAAGATTAATATTCTGGAGCATTCTGCCGTAATTTTTACCAGCAGAACTGCTATTGACCATTTCTTTCGTATTTGTGAAGAGACACGTGTTACGGTTCCCGATGATATGAAGTATTTCTGTATTTCGGAAGCTACGGCTTTCTATCTTCAGAAATATATTGTTTACAGAAAACGGAAAATCTTTCACTCCACAGGGAAATTCCCCGATTTGGTAGAGGTTATTAAGAAACATAAGCAGGAAAAGTTCCTGGTTCCACTTTCTGATATTCATAAGCCCGAGATTCCTAATCTTCTGACAAAATCTAAGATTAGATTTACAAAAGCCATTCTTTACCGGACTGTCAGCAGCGATCTGAGTGATCTTAAAGACATCAATTATGATGTTCTGGTCTTTTTCAGTCCGTCAGGGATTAAATCGTTGATGCAGAATTTCCCCGATTTTGAGCAAAAAGATACGCTAATTGCCTCATTTGGCCCGGCCACGGCAAAAGCGGTTAAGGACGCCGGTCTTCGGCTCGACATTCAGGCTCCATTGCCGCAAGCCCCGTCGATGACTGCTGCGCTTGAAATGTTTATCAAGAAACACAACAAAAAATAAGAAGTTAATTGATTTTACGAAACACTCCTTGCCTGATTATGGGAAGGAGTGTTTTTTTGTATTGACCAACAAACATCAGGTCTGATGAGGATATACAGAATTCTGTTGCCTTATGCGTTTTGATTAAACCGCAGGTATGAGATGAAACAACCCGGGTTCAATTTTGGAAAATCAGAGAAGCTCTGTAGTCGAAAAATCATCGACCGGCTTTTTGAACGTGGTGAGGCTTTTATGGCTTTTCCTTTAAGGGTTCAGTTTATGCTTGCCGAACTTCCGGAAAATGTGCCTGCCCAGGTTATGTTTTCTGCATCGAAACGTCGGTTCAAAAGGGCCGTTAAACGCAATCTGCTAAAACGGAGGATGAGGGAGGCTTACCGTCTAAACAAACAGCCGTTGATGGATGTTTTGGAAGAAAAAGATGTTCAACTGGGCGTGGCGTTTCTTTTTGTGTCAAAAGAAGAACTCGATTATGATTCCATTGAAAAGGCAATGAAAAAAGCGATTCAGAAGTTGGTTAATGAGGTGGAGAAGCGATGAAGAGACTCCGAATGATATATGAGGTATTTAAAAAGGGGCTGGTTTTTATCCTGATAATCCCGGTGCGAATCTATCAATGGGTGATATCTCCCATGATTGGCCCATCGTGCCGTTATACACCTACGTGTTCTGTCTATTCTGTGCAGGCATTGAAAAAACATGGTCCGTTTAAAGGACTTTGGCTGGCGATTAAACGAATTTTGTCCTGTAATCCCTGGGGGGGAAGCGGGCACGATCCGGTTCCATGAGTGATTATAATCCCCAGAATTCAGTTTTGTTGATGTATTCGGAGGTAACCAACGCTCCCACGTTTTTACTCAGCCCTTTAATGGTAAGTGCCTGAACCATCCATTTTTCACGGCTTTGGGAGGCGAGAACTGCTGGGGGAGCAAATCCAAAACTCTCGGCGTCGGGAACGAAGCCAAGTTTTTTGTAGTATTCGGGATCTCCGAAAGCGAAAACCATCTCTGTCCCCATTTGCTTTAGTTTTTTCATCCCCTCTTCCACAAGGAGTTTGTTGATTTCGGAGTCCCTGTACTCCGGGATTATGGCTAACGGGGCAAGTATATTTACGTGGTCGCACTGGTGCCAGCCTTCCACTTTGGCACTTGCGAAGATGGCATAACCCACCGCGTTGTGTTCGTCAAAAACCAGGAATGATATGACTGGTTGTGCCGAATGGTCTTTGATCAGGCTGGCAGTTAAATTGGCTTTTTCATCGGGGCCAAAAGCGATTTTATCTACGAAAAGAATGTGTTTTAAATCTGCATCATTGGCCTGTAATATTTTTATCTCTTTTTCTTTCATGTCAGTTATTCTTAAGGTTTGTTTGATTTTCCGGATTAACCGGCTTCATCAGATCCTTGTCTTGGAAGAACAACAAATCTTCGGGTTGTATCGTTCAAAAGTTATATCTTTACCAATAAACCAGCGAATTTGTGAAAGTATTACACATCAATAAAAGCGACCATGCCGGGGGCGCTGCTGTTGCAGCCGTTCGACTGCTGGATGCCTCACTGCATTATGGGATTGATGCACGGATGTTGGTGCTCGACGGTTCGGGCAAGCATGCAAAGGTGGAGGTACTTGCCCGATCACGAATAGCCCGGGTGGTTGAAAAAATAAAATTTCTGGAAGAGATATTCTCCTTTATTCCCTTTGAGAAAAGCCGGCAAAATCGTTTTTCTTTTTCACAGAGTCGTTTTGGTTTTGATATCAGCAGGCACCCTTTGGTTCAGGAGGCTGATGTGCTTCATCTGCACTGGGTCAATCAGGGTTTTCTTTCACTTAAAGGACTTAAAAAATTAATATCTATCGGTAAGCCGGTTGTTTGGACACTTCACGATACCTGGCCTTTTACCGGAGGATGCCATTATCCCGGAACCTGTGGTGGGTTTACCTCCACATGTGGTCAATGTCCTATGCTGAAGTCGCCTGCACCGGATGATTTGTCTGCCCGTCAGCACGAAACAAAAGAAAACGATTACAAAGGTGCTTCTATTACTTTTGTAGGGTGTAGTAAATGGATGCAGGAAATGGCTGTTAAAAGTTCTTTGGTTCGAAAGGATTTAAGGCATGCGGTCAACCAGGTTTTTAATCCTGTTGATACAAATCTTTTTCAACCGGCATCACGGATTTCTGTCCGGAAAGAACTGGGATTGCCCCAAAATAAGAAATTGGTGCTTTTTGGGGCGGTCAATATTGCCGATCCGAGAAAAGGAACCGGCTTTTTATTGAAGGCCCTGAATTATTTGTCGCAAAGGAAACCGGGACTGGAGGAACAGCTTGAACTGATGGTTTTTGGAAAGAACATAGAATCTCTTAGCGGGGAGTTGCCTTTTAAATTGCACTCTTTTGATGTGGTAAAGACTGAAGCAGAGATGGCACAACTGTATCAGGCAGCAGACTTGTTTGTTTTGTCTTCGATGCAGGATAATTTACCCAATACGGTTGTGGAATCTTTGGCCTGCGGAACACCTGTTGTGGCTTTTAATATTGGAGGCGTTCCTGAAATGGTTCAACACTGTAAATCCGGGTTTCTGGCGTTTCCCGGAAACCCCAAAGACCTGGCTGAAGGGATTCTTTTTGTAATGGAAAATTCTGAAGATCTGGGCAGGAATGCACGACTTTTTGCACAGGAAAAATTTGCTCCCGCGGAGGTTGCCCGGCAATACGATGAGATCTATAAGTCTGTAACAGAGAATAAGATAAATGAATAGACCTAAAATAAGCATAATCACAGTTGTTTTTAACGGGAAAGACGCCATTTTGCCCACCATACAAACCATTTCTGAACTGACTTATACCAACATAGAGTATGTGGTAGTGGATGGAGGAAGTACAGATGGAACAGTTGATCTTATCAGGGAAAATGAATCTGTTATTGATGGATGGATTAGTGAACCTGACAAAGGACTTTACGATGCCATGAACAAAGGTATGAAACTGGCGACAGGTGATTATTTCTGGTTTGTGAATGCAGGGGATGAACCTGCTTCGCCTGAGGTTCTGGATGATCTGTTTTTGGAAGACAACTCAGCCGATGTTTATTATGGCGAGACCCTGTTGATTAATCCGGATGGCAGTGAGATAGGATTGCGCCGGTTGTCGCCCCCGGAAAAGTTAAATTGGCGACATTTCAGGCGGGGAATGCTGGTAAGCCACCAATCGTTCATCGCATCCCGGAAAGTGGCCAAAAAGTATGATTTAAGCTACAAATTCTCTGCTGATTTTGATTGGTGCCTCCATGCCCTGAAGAATTCTGCGCATATTAAAAACACCCATAAGGTACTCTGTCGTTTCAGGGAGGGAGGTTTGACCAAACAGAATATTCTTCCCGGATTAAGAGAGCGGTTCCGGATTATGGTGAAAAACTATGGACTGATTTCGACTCTGTTGGCTCATTTTATCATTGTTCCAGGTTTTTTTTGGTTTTGGGCCCGGAACAAGCGTTTTTGAATGCGAAGTTTGAAGACAACACTTTGTTGAACTTTGCGTCATCGTGGAGGGCCGTTCTTTTTGTTAACTGACATTCTACTCAAGTCGTTCTTTTTCTGACGGTCTGTAGATATAAACCACCCCGTAAGCTGACGCTTTTTCTCTTTTTTTGTCTGGTTCCAGATCGTTAAAGGAAGCTTCCACTTCATTCCAGATATTCAGGATAAGCTCATCTGCGGTTTCTCTTTCTATGGCCACCTTATCGTGCATTTTCCGGGATGTATGGAGTAAGTCTTTATGAAAATCGTAGTTCTCCTGAAACTTTTCGAATCGCATTTTGACCATTGCAAGGGTGGGGTTGAAAACCCTTGAACCTCCCTGACTCATTCGTTTTTCTTCTCCCAGAATGACTTTTTTGCCCCAGTCGATAAGTTGTTGTTCGGTATTGATTTCCGGGATGGCTCTGGTGTTCTGATCCAGTCCGTAAAAGGTTCTGACTTCCGGTTTTAATTCTCCCCGGGCAATGGCCATATTTACCACTTGAAGGAAATGCGAAAGATACATTCGGGATAGTTTGAATTGCTCCGCAAGTGATTTTCCGAACTTGCCCTGGCGCTCCCGGCTAAATTGATATTGTTGAATGGCTTGCTCGTATTGAGGCATAAATGCTTTGATGTCGAAGAGGCGTTTTTGTGAAAAGGCGAGTTCCATTGGAGGGAGTTGGGCCCCTATACTTTGTGCGGTTTTTAGCGCCCTCAGGCGGGCCTGATCAGTGTTTGGAAGTCGTCTGTATGGCATGGTCTTTTGATTTGATGCGGTTTGAAGTTATAAAAAAGATTGGCTACATACAAGACTAATAGATATTTAACAAAAAAGCCCGCTTCGGGACGATCCTAATGGATCTGCCGAAGCGGGCTGTAAACAGGGTCTGTATATTAGTCCTGAAGCTTGGCTTTCAGGAACTCACGGTTCAGACGTGCAATGTTTGCAAGAGAAATGCCTTTGGGGCATTCAACTTCACAAGCACCGGTATTGGTACAGTTACCAAATCCCAGTTCATCCATTTTAGCCACCATATTTTTAGCACGACGGGCAGCTTCTACCCGGCCTTGCGGGAGCAGTGCCATCTGGCTCACCTTGGCTGATACAAACAACATGGCCGAGCCGTTTTTACAGGCTGCTACGCAGGCACCGCAACCGATACATGAAGCGGCATCCATTGCTTCATCAGCATCCGGTTTGGGAATCGGAATGGAATTGGCATCGGGAACTCCACCAGTGTTTACGGATACGTAACCTCCGGCAGCAATAATCTGGTCAAAGGCAGTTCGATCCACGATGAGGTCTTTAATTACCGGGAATCCTGCTGAACGCCAGGGCTCAATGGTGATGGTCTGGCCATCTTTAAATTTGCGCATGTGTAACTGACAGGTGGTCACATCATCGTCGGGTCCGTGCGGACGGCCGTTGATGTAAAGCGAACACATTCCGCAGATACCTTCGCGGCAGTCGTGGTCGAATGCCACGGGCTCTTCACCTTTGTTAATCAATTGTTCATTGAGAATATCAAACATCTCAAGGAAAGAACTATCGGTAGATATATTGCTGAGCTCGTAAGTTTCGAACCGGCCTTTTGCTTTGGGACCGGCCTGACGCCAGACTTTGAGTTTGATATTTATTGAATTTTCCATGATTGATACTTCGTTTTTAGTTAGCAACCCTTTTACTTGTAGTTACGCTGAACCAGTTTCACTACTTCAAACTTCAGCTCTTCCTTATGAAGTTCAGGCTCCTGGTCGTCGCCTTTGTACTCCCAGCAACCGGCGTAAGCAAATTTGTCGTCCTGACGCAGTGCTTCACCTTCCTCGGTCTGATATTCTTCACGGAAGTGACCACCACACGACTCTTCACGGTGGAGTGCATCGCGGGCCATCAGATCTCCAATTTCAATGAAGTCGGCAAGACGGGCTGCTTTTTCCAGTTCCACGTTCATATCTTCTTCAGAACCGGGGATGCGGACATTGCTCCAGAATTCCTTTTTGATGGCCTCGATTTTATCGATGGCCTCCTGCAAACCTTCTTTGTTACGGGCCATTCCTACAAAGTCCCACATCACAAGTCCCAGTTCTTTGTGGATGCTGTCCACCGAGCGGTTACCCTTGATGCTCATCAGTTTTTCGAAATGTCCTTTAGCTGCTTTTTCAGCCTCTTCGAACTCTTTCTCCTGGGTGGTCATACGAGGTGTTGCGATGTCGTCGGCCAGATAGTTCTGGATGGTATAAGGCAACACAAAATATCCGTCGGCCAGACCCTGCATCAACGCTGAAGCACCCAGGCGGTTGGCACCGTGGTCTGAGAAGTTGGCCTCTCCGGCGGAGAACAATCCTGGAACAGTGGTTTGCAATTCGTAATCGACCCAGATACCTCCCATGGTGTAGTGAATGGCAGGATAAATCATCATAGGTGTTTCATAAGGATTGTCGTCCACGATTTTTTCGTACATCTGAAACAGGTTTCCGTACCTGGCTTTGATGGCATCACTTCCCAGACGTTCAATAGACGATTTAAAGTCAAGATAAACAGCCAGTCCGGTGCTTCCTACTCCAAAACCTGCATCGCAACGCTCTTTGGCGGCACGAGAGGCCACATCGCGGGGAACGAGGTTTCCGAAAGCGGGATAACGACGCTCCAGATAGTAATCGCGATCTTCTTCTGCTATTTCGGTTGGTTTCAGTTTGCCGGCGCGAATGGCTTCGGCATCTTCTTTTTTCTTGGGAACCCAGATGCGTCCGTCGTTACGAAGCGATTCAGACATCAGCGTAAGCTTACTCTGGAACTCTCCGTGAACGGGAATACAGGTGGGGTGTATCTGTGCAAAACAGGGGTTGGCAAACATGGCGCCTTTCTTGTAGGCTTTCCAGGCGGCCGATCCATTGGAGCCCATGGCGTTGGTTGAGAGGAAGAAGGTGTTTCCGTATCCTCCGGTTGCCAGCACTACGGCATGTCCGAAGTGACGCTCCAACTTACCGGTAACCAGGTTGCGCGAGATAATACCGCGTGCTTTTCCGTCCACCATCACGATTTCCACCATTTCGTTGCGGGTGTGCAGTTTTACACTTCCTGCGTTTACCTGACGCATGAGGGCCTGATATGCACCAAGCAACAGTTGTTGTCCGGTTTGTCCTTTGGCATAGAAAGTACGGCTTACCTGAGCACCACCAAACGAGCGGTTGTCGAGCAATCCGCCATATTCGCGGGCAAAAGGAACACCTTGTGCCACACACTGGTCGATGATGCTGTTACTAACTTCTGCCAGACGGTGTACGTTTGCTTCACGGGCACGGTAGTCACCACCTTTTACTGTGTCGTAGAACAGGCGGTAAACAGAGTCACCATCGTTTGGATAGTTCTTTGCAGCGTTGATACCACCCTGGGCTGCGATTGAGTGCGCACGTCGGGGTGAATCCTGAATGGTGAAGACTTTCACATTGAAGCCCATTTCACCAAATGAAGCAGCGGCAGAAGCACCTGCCAGTCCGGTACCAACAACAATGATATCGAGTTTTCTTTTGTTTGCGGGGTTAACCAGTTTCTGGTTAGCTTTATAGTTTTCCCATTTCTGAGCGATTGGCCCTTCGGGAATCTTTGCATCTATTTTTACCATAATCTCTCCGGTTTTTTTAAAATTAGCCTTGATAGAACAAATACTGAAGCACGGGAATCATTGAGAAACCAAAACCAATTACAAAGGCAAAAATGTTGCCCAGTACGGTCAGTCGTTTTCTCCAGATTTCATTACTGAAACCGATGGTCTGAAAAGCCGACCAGAAACCATGCGACAAGTGAATGGCCAGACCAACGGCAGCAATAACATAGACAACCACAATCCATAGATAACTGAATGTGTGATTGACCAGCGCATAGGAGTTCTCCACCTCCGTTTCAACACCCCCAATGGTTATGGTGGTATGATCCAGCAAGGGATCACCGGTCAGTCTCATCTTAATCCAGAAGTGAGCAATGTGTAATACCAGAAATGCACCAATGGTAATTCCCAATACAAGCATGTTTTGCGATGCCCAGGTAACACCGGTGGTCTTTTTCCCAGATGCATAACGGGCAGAACCTCGTGCTTTCTGGTTTTCAAGGGTTAGTTTAATTCCGTACAGGATGTGAATCAGAAATCCAATTGCCAGCAATGGTTCAATAACCCTGATGGCAGGGTTGGTGGCCATGAAATGTGCACCGGCATTAAAAAATTCACCCCCATCGGGGATTAAAAGAAACGAGTTCACGGTAAGGTGAACCAGTAGGAACATAATCAGAAAAAGTCCTGAGAGGCTCATTAGCAACTTCTTCACAATAGAAGAACCAAGTGTACTGCTCATAAATTCATTGTTTTTAGTTGTATCTTGATTTTATTTGCACCCGTGTGGGATTTTAGTGCCGCAAAGGTAGATGCTACGATTTTTATTCGCTAAGAAAATTAAAGAAATTGTTCTTTATTTATATCAAATCTAATTTGTAGTTGCCTTAATTCCCGGAATTGAAGGTTTTTTCACATCTTTGGCGAATATTTAACATCGCACAAAAGTTTTTGGAAGGAAGTGTTAGCAAATATAAAACTTTTTGAGATTAACTCTTTTTTGAAAAAGGTGTTTTGCAACACATCAAAGTTTTGACTATGCACATTCGAATGATAAAAGGTAAGGGAGGGTCGCCTGTGCTTTTCCTGCATGGGTTTCTGGAATCAGGAGAGATTTGGAATTCCTGGTTGAGCCGGGAGATATGGAATGCGGATCTTTTGATGCCTGATTTGCCGGGTCATGGGAAAAGCAAAGAGTGGGAAAACGACCGGGGTTTTTTGGGCTGGAGTGAGTACCTGATGAAACAAGTGGATGAAATGTATGGGAATGATGAAATGATTCAACTGGTTGGGCATTCCATGGGTGGATACCTGGCACTGGAAATGGCACTTCATTTTCCCGGGCGCATCAAACGGATTGTTTTGTTGCATTCCACCCCCATGCCGGATTCTTCGCTTCAGATTCAACGTCGTGAAAAACAAATTGAACTTATTGACAAAGGAAGAAAATCCTTGCTGGTAAAAAATGTTGGTTTGTCGATGTTTGCTCCCGAAAACCGGAAACGGTTGGCTGAATTGGGTAAGGAGCTGAACCTCCAGGCCCGGGAGTGCTCTGCATCAGGAATGATAAATGCTCTTAATGCTATTAGAAGCAGGGCCGATTACCACATTGTTATGAAGAAGAGGATGCAGGATATTCTTTTAATTACAGGTGGTCAGGATCCTTTCATGCCGACTGATTATTATAAAATACTATTGTCTCATTACCCTGAAATGTCTCATCATCATTTCGCCAAATGCGGTCATGCTTCGTTTCTCGAAGTACCTGAACTTTCGTTGCAAATTGTCAAACGATTTCTTGGAGATGGTTGAGATGAGGCATTTTCCGGGATAAAATGGCACATTGGCCTGACTGATAATGTAGATTCTGTTTCGTAATGTTTCAAAGTTTTATATTTTTGTTCACAGAAAGGAATAATGAAATAAAATTTTTATCAACCAATACATTTATTACCATGGAAGATGATGTTCAGATTTTGCTGGAAAGCGCAGAAGAAAATATGCAAAAGGCCATCGACCATCTCGACCGGGAGCTGGGAAAAGTCCGTGCCGGTAAAGCAAATCCAAAGATGCTGGATGGAATAATGGTAGATTACTACGGTTCCATGACCCCTCTTCAGCAAGTGGCCAGTGTCAATACCCCTGATCCACGTACCATTGCTGTTCAACCCTGGGAGCGCGGAATGATTGGCCCAATCGAAAAGGCCATCATGAATGCAAACCTTGGGCTGAACCCTGATAATAACGGAGAATTGGTTCGGATAAATATTCCGCCACTTACAGAAGAACGTCGTCAGGGACTTGTTAAACAGGTGAAAAAGGAGGGTGAGGAAGCCCGGGTCAGTATTCGTAATGCCCGACGGGATGTAATGAATGAACTGAAAAAACTCAAGAAAGACGGCTTGCCCGAAGATATGGAAAAAGATGCGGAAGACCAGGTGCAGAAGCTGACTGACAATTTTATTAAGCAGGTGGATGAATTCCTTGAAAAGAAAGAAAAAGATATTATGACTGTATAATAAACAATAGTTCGTTAAAAAAAGTCTAAACGCAAAGACGCAATGGCACAAAGTTTTTATTATCAGAGAGTTGTGATAAATATTGCGCATTGTGCAAATTGCTTACTAACAGGCATTTAAAAAAAGTTTAACGGAGTATTGATAAAGCAACCGTTCGTTAAAAAAAGCTTAAACGCAGAGACGCAATGACGCAAATTTTTTATTATGAGTGAGTTGTGGTTTGTCTTGTGACATTTGGACTGTCAGTTGCTTATAATCCAGGAGTTTCGGGTTAACGGAGTATTGATAAAGCAAAGTTGTTTTGTAAAACGTCCGCATTTTTTGTGGACGTTTTTTTTGACCCGCTTTTTAAGTTCAGGCTTTATTCTGATTTTCTACAAATTGTTCTGCTCTTTCTATTGCGTTTTCTCTTTCCATTTCCATCAGCGAAAACTCTGTTTTCTTTTTTTGAACCGTTTCTTTTAAGGCATGATGAATAGCATGGATGTAGCCACTTAATTGTCTGGTTTTTAAGATTGTAGTTTTTGTGCCCGCACCTTCCAGCCAATCAAAAAGAATACCTTTCATAAAAACCTCTTTGTAACCGGGAATTTTTTCATGATGGGAGACCAGACTATTATTAAACAAAAATGGCGTACAGAGAATATAAAAAGCTGTAGCCAGGGCATCTGCATGGGCAATCCCGGAAAAAGCCTTGTCGATGCCGGAAGCAGGTATCTTCAGTGCATTCATTTTTTTTGGATCGAACAATTCCCAAGAGCCCCAGGTTTCTTCTGTTTTAAGATTTCTGATGATTTCTCTGAGTTGGTTTTGAATGGATTCTCCTATTTCGATAACGTATTCCAGAAGCCAGATGTATCCTTCGATCTCCGCTGATTTTAATATGTATTGAAACATGGAAGATACTTCCTGAGAATGATATTTTAGCTGGGTGTTTTCTTTGATTCGGTATGTCAGGCGATCCAAGCTGCTTATTGTTCGCTTCGAGGCCGCTTCTTTTTCAATGTGTTGAACGATGGTGGAAAGTTCGGTTTCATATTCCTCAATTTTTTTTCGCAGAAGGTATTGTTTCAGGAATTGCTGTCGCGAGGTGTCGGATTCGTTATCCTGTCTTCCAAAAACTCCAAAGAATAGTGCTTTCAGGCCGGGATAATCTGCTGCTTTTTCCACGTCGAAGTCCGCAAACGAAACTTTAGAGAGTGCCGTCGTGATTTTCTTCTTATTTCGTCTTGCGGTCTTTTGCTCTTTGGTGAGATTATCCATATAAGTATGGAGTGCCTGCTGCCGGATGACTTCCTTTCGTGCTGTTGTTAATTGTTTAGAAATTCCCTGAAACATGGTTGATTTTTTTTTTGTGGTTTAAATCTTCAGGGGAGGGTTATCTAATGAGTTCAGTCTAAGGGATTGTGCCGAAATAACTTGACGCTTTAAGCTTGTTCTTTTGCCCTTTAACTTCCTTGAAAATTCATTAAATAGCTCGCTATTCGCAGTATTTTCAAGTCGGTAAAGAACAAAATAACTTTGTTAAAACTGTCAACTTATTTCATTACAAACCCTAAAAAGAATCTTTATTCCAAAACTCTTCGTTATTGCAAATTTTTGAATCCTCATTAACAACAGGTTAACTCCGGTACAAAAATTTTCAAAGCCTTGATTTTTGCAAAAATATACTTTTTTATACTACACTCATTTAATTCAAAACAAAATATTGTTTGTTAAATATAAACAATAATGATACTATTAAGTTGCCTGATGGTGATTTTTCTGATGGAATTATTGAATGATTTGTTTTTCTTTCCTGAAAAAAGCCCACGATAAGGTTACCAGCAAAACAACGGATGGAAGGATCCATGCAAAGGAGAGGGCTTCTGCATTGGGCTCAAGTGGGTTAATATCCGGATTGGTGTGTTGGTAATAATAGAAAATGGTGAGAGACAGAAAATTGTTGGCAAAATGACCGGCGATGGGATACCAAAGATTTTTGCTCCAAATCATGAGATAACCTAAGGCAAGTCCCAGGAAAAACCTTGGCAGGAATGTAAAAAACTGCAGATGAATGGCACTAAACAAAAAGGCAGTTATCAGTACTGCGATGTGTTTGTTGCGAAACCATTCCCCGAAAACCGGCTGTAAAACACCTCTGAAAAGCATCTCTTCGCCCAATGCCGGCAGTATGGCAATCATCACAAAGTTTAAAAATAAAATTGCAGGGTCATCGGTATTCAGAAAACGATGAATGATACCGGATGCACTTTCTTCCGACTGGGCCATCCACTGCTCCATGCCGCCCAGGAATTCGGGTAATTGCATGGAACTGTTCCAGATTCCCAGGTAGCTGACCAGTGGTTGTGCCGACAAGATGACCAGGAAACTCAAAACTACGGAGCCCCGTTTTGGATTGGAAAACCCAAGGCCCCGAGTCGGATGCCGCCAAAATAGCCATCCCGCCAATAATGACGGGACGATAAAAACTGAAATACTTTGTACCAGTTGAAAATAGCGAAGCATCCCAATTGACATGGGTAATTGTGCACCATTGATGAGTGAGAGGCCATGGCTAAAGGGGAGGGCTGCCAGCAAAGCCAGTAAGGAGAAAACGATAAAGCTGGTTAACACCAGTGTTATAATGACCAATAGTTTTCCGAATCCACCCAAATGGCTCCATATTTCTTTCATGCGACCTGTTTTTTATTCAGCGATGATGAGAAAATAGTTTTTCTTGCCTTTCTGGATTAGAAGGTACTTGTCGTTGAGCAGATCTTCGGTATTTACCATCCGATCATCGGCTGTAACTTTCTCCTTATTGAGGGCCAGCCCGCCGCCTTTGATGGTTCGCCGGGCTTCTCCTTTACTGGGAAGAACTTCTGTTTTTTCAGCGACCAAATCCATTATGGCAATACCTGATGCCAGCTCCTCTTTGCTGATGTTGAAGATTGGAACTCCGTCAAATACGGCCAGAAGTGTTTTTTCGTCCAGCTTCCGAAGTGTACTGGTAACCGCTTTTCCAAAAAGAATCTGAGAGGCTTCAATGGCGGTTTCCAGAGCCTCTTTCCCATGTACCAGTTCGGTAACAATTTCGGACAGACGTTTCTGAAGTTTGCGCATGTGTGGTGCTTCTTTGTGTTCGGTCACCAGGGCGTCAATGGCTTCTCTGGAAAGAAGCGTGAAAATCTTAATGTATTTTTCAGCATCGGCATCCGATGTATTCAGCCAGAATTGATAAAATGCATAAGGGCTGGTACGTTCGGGGTCGAGCCAAACGTTGCCCGATTCTGTCTTGCCAAATTTACCGCCGTCTGCCTTGGTAATTAGCGGACAGGTGAGTGCGAAGGCTTCGCCACCGGTTTTTCTGCGGATGAGTTCGGTGCCGGTGGTGATATTGCCCCACTGGTCGGAGCCCCCCATCTGAAGCTTACATCCTTTGTTGTTGTAGAGGTGCAAAAAGTCGTAGCCCTGAACCAGCTGGTAGGTAAATTCAGTAAATGAGAGCCCTTCGCGAGATTCGCTGCCCAAACGTTTTTTAACCGAATCTTTAGACATCATATAATTGACAGTGATGTGCTTACCCACATCGCGAATGAAGTCAAGAAACGAGAATTTCTTCATCCAGTCGTAATTGTTGACCAGCTCGGCGGCATTGGGTTTATCGGAGTAGAAGTCCAGAAATTTGGCCAGTTGCTCTTTCAGACTGTTTTCATTATGTCGCAGGGTCTTTTCATCCAGCAGATTTCGCTCCTGAGATTTTCCCGAAGGATCCCCAATCATGCCGGTTGCACCTCCCACAAGGGCGATAGGCTTATGGCCGGCAATCTGAAAATGGCGCAACATCATCACGCTCACCAGATGACCAATATGTAAAGAATCTGCAGTGGGGTCAATGCCCACGTATGCCGAGGTCATTTCTTTTTCCAGTTGTTCTTCTGTTCCGGGCATGATGTCGTGTATCATACCCCGCCATTTGAGTTCTTCTACGAAATTCATATTTATAAAATTTTCAGTATCCGGAATTTTCGGATTTTGCTTTAGAATCGGCAAAAATACAAATAAATAATGAACCTGCTCAAGCCTGATTTTTCATGAAAGATCATTCAAGAACAGATCCGGTTAGACCGTTAAGGGGCTTTGGCGATTGTCATTGTCGGGGCGGAAAAATTCGTCCAGGTCTTTTTCAAAAAAGTCGAAAATCATCGGAGCGGCACTTTTCAGCGGAGGGTAGAGTTGGGAACGTTGTTGCTCTTTAGGTGTCACCACCGAATTCTCCAGCCCGAAAACCTGCAAGCCGAGCAGAAGAATACTGATGATAAATCCGGCTTTGAGAACTCCAAAGGCAAGTCCCAGTATTCGGTTAAAAACCCCCAGTGCAACGGCATTAATCAGAGTGTGCAGCAATTGGGCAATCAGGTGAACCACTACTACCACAAGCACAAATGTGAGCAAAAAAGCAATGATTGGCATGTGGCTGGAATGGAATATTCCGGAAAGGAAGCGGGCCATTACATCTGAAAACTGGACTGCCAGGATGATGCCTAATATTAGGGCAGTGAGGCCGGCGAGTTCTTTTATCAGACCGTTTTTGAGGCCTTTTAGCGCTGCCAGAATCAGCAGAATGCCCACAATGATATCGAAGTAGCTCATGATTAATGTTTACAGTGGTGATTGATTGGAGCAAAATTATTTATATTTACATCTTAAACAAAAAATGGACGTTTTTATGCCAATCATACCTAACATTGTTGGGCTGTTCAATGCCAGACGGTTATCGCAGATTGATCTTTTTCGCAAAGCACCCATGGAAGTGCAGGAATCGGTATTTTTTTCGCTGATTGAACAGGCTCAGGGTACCGAGTGGGGACGCGAACATGATTTTTCGGGTATTCGGAGTATTCATCAATTTCAGGAGCGGGTTCCGGTTCAGGGATACGAAGGTTTTGAGCCCTATATTGAACGGTTGAAGAAAGGTGAAAAAGATGTTTTGTGGCCCGGAGTTACGCGTTGGTTTGCAAAATCATCCGGGACAACTTCTTCTAAAAGTAAATTTATTCCGGTGACTAAAATGGCCCTGGAGTCGTGCCATTTTCGCGGAGGACGCGATGTACTTGTTTTGTACAACGAAAATCACCCGAACAACGAAGTCTTTACCGGGAAAACACTTACACTTGGGGGCAGTCATCAGATCAACAACTTCAGCAACGACTCCTATTATGGGGATCTTTCCGCGATTCTGATCGAAAATCTTCCTTTCTGGACACAGTTTCTTAAAACTCCCGGGCCCGAGGTGGCTTTAATGGATGATTGGGAGGAGAAACTGAAGAAAATGACCGAAGTCACGACCCGGGAGAATGTCACTTCCCTGGCCGGTGTGCCTTCCTGGTTTTTGGTTCTGATCAAACACATTCTGAAAGAAACCGGTAAAACGAACTTGCTCGATATCTGGCCCAACCTGGAATTGTTTATGCATGGGGGGATAAACTTCACCCCATACCGCCAGCAATATAAGGAACTGATTCCGACCGATAAGATGCACTATATGGAGACCTATAACGCATCTGAAGGTTTTTTTGGGATTCAGGACAATCCGGATTCCAGTTCTATGTTGCTGATGCTCGATTATGGTGTGTTCTACGAATTTGCAACCATGAGTGAAGTGGGGAAAGAACATCCGAAGACCCTAATGCTTGATGAGGTGGAGCTGGATAAGGATTATGCCATTATTATTACTACCAACGGCGGGTTGTGGCGTTACATGATTGGTGATACAGTGCGGTTTACCGATCGTTATCCGTTTAAGTTTATTATTTCCGGACGCACCAAGCATTTTATCAACGCTTTTGGTGAGGAGGTGATTATCGATAATGCCATAAAAGCACTTGATGCTGCCTGCCGTGAAACCGGTGCGGTAATCAAAGAGTACACGGCCGGACCGCTTTATATGAGTGTCGGAAGTAAAGGGGCTCATCAATGGATTATTGAATTTGAGAAAGCGCCGGATTCGACAGAGAAGTTCCGGGATTTACTCGATAAAGGGTTGCAGGATGTGAACAGCGATTATGAAGCAAAACGCTACAAAGGTATTACGTTGGATCCTCCCGATTTGGTCATTGCCCGTGATGGTTTGTTTTTTGACTGGATGAAATCCCGTAACAAGCTGGGCGGACAAAATAAAGTGCCACGATTGTCCAACAACCGCGATTACCTTGATGAGCTTTTGAAGTTGAATAAATGAGCCCAGTCTAAAAAGCATCTTTATTGTCAAACTCTTGGTTAATGAAAATTTTTGAATCCTCATTAACAACAGGTTAACTCCGGTGCAAAAATTTTCAAAGCCTTGATTTTGGCAAAAATATACCTTTTTATACTACACTCATAAATAAAATTTATCAAATGCATATTGCCATCGCCGGAAACATTGGTTCCGGGAAAACAACACTTGCCGGTTTGTTGGGGAAACACTATGGTTGGGATGTTCATTACGAAGATGTGGAAGACAATCCTTATCTGGCCGACTTTTACAACGATATGCGTCGCTGGTCATTCAGCCTGCAGGTTTACTTTCTGAAAAGCCGCTTCTCTCAAATTGTGAAGATCAGAGAAGGAGAAACCAGTATCGTTCAGGATCGCACCATTTATGAAGATTCGGTAATTTTTGCCGCCAATCTTTTTGATATGGGGCTGATGAGTCCGCGCGACTATGAAAATTATACCGGTTTGTTTAATCTGATGAGTCGCCTCATAGCTCCTCCTGATTTACTGATTTATCTGAGAGCTTCCGTGCCTACGCTGGTTCGTCAGATTGAAATACGCGGCAGGGAATATGAATCGGGTATCAGGCTGGATTATCTGCGGCGACTGAATGAGCGTTACGAAGGTTGGATAAGAAACTATACCGAAAGTAATTTGCTGATTGTGGATGTGGACAAGAACGATTTCATTAAAGATAAAAGTAACCTGAGTGCTGTTATTGATAAGGTGGACAGCAAGATTAACGGATTGTTTTGATAAAGGGAATTTGTGAGCCACTTAAAAGACATAAGAAATTAGGATTTAACCATATAAGGCATAGAAGAGAAAGGGGGTGGCTGTTAGCTGTTAGCTGATGGCTCTTAGCTTTCCATAACAGAAGTTAAGAAAAGGTGTGGCGGACTCTGATCCGCCACCTTTGAGGATTTTAAATTAATCCATTCTTCGGTATTCATTTACAACTTAAACATACGTGCAAGCAGCACACTGTCAGTGTATTGCAGTTTTATTTGGCTCTGGTTTAAAGTAGCGTTTATTTCATTAGAGATTGCTTCGGGCATAGCCCTCGCAATGACCGAACCTATCGGAAACAGAGAAGAGGTTGGCAGATGGCAGGGCGGAGAAGCCGCCCTGCCATCTGCCAACCTCTTCCATATAAACGTGAAAGAGCGTCATTGCGATCCCGATGAGGCACGAGATCGGGAGAAGCAATCTCTAAAAATATATACGCTACTCTAAACTTAAGCCTTTCTTATAATTAAAGAAATGGTACATTTCGTTCCATCCCTTTTTGTTTGCTTGTGGGATTTTTGTATTACTTACTCCACTAATTCTCCCTCATAGTAAACATTTTCAACCTCCCAGTTCTGTCCCAGAATCACCATATTGGCCAGCATTGCTTTTCGCAAACGGCCTATCCGGTCGGTAGCTTTCAGAATAGATGCGGGCGTATATGTAGCCATTCGCAAAGCATCCACCTCGGAAATTCCTGCTCCGGTAATGCAGTATTTAACGGCCTGCCCGATGGAGATGGAGGAGCCTGCCAGTTTGCCTTCCTGATTGTAACAAATACCATCTTTCATCCGGAAAGTGGTGGGGCCGAAATAGACTTCCCCGTCTTTTTGTCCCAGGAAAGTGGCATCAGAAACCAAATACAAACGTTCGCCCATGACTTTTTGTGCAAGTCTCAGGGCTGCCGGGTGAACATGATGTCCATCAGCAATAATGCCGGCACGGGCACCCTGATGTTCGATAATCGCTGTTACAATACCGGGGTTACGCCCGCTGATCGGAGGCATGGTGTTAAAAAGATGGGTAGCCATGTGTCCTCCATGATCGAAGAAAGACATGGCGCTTTCGTAGGAGGCAGTTGAGTGTCCCGCAGATAGTATCCAGCCTGTTTCCAAAAGAATATCCAGATTGCTGGAGGTAAAAAGTTCCGGAGAGACCGTTATGATTTTTACTACTTCGCGGCCTTCCTGCGCAATTTGGTTTAAACATGGTTACCGGAGGACTAAAATAGAACAATGCCGAGAATCGATTGGCTTCCATGCGTTCGAGTAGTTTCCACATGCTGGCATAAGCTCCCAGAGATACAGCCAGAACAAGCCACGTCATAGTGAGAATAAATGGAGGTTCCCATTGGGTTTTCAGACTTTCGAGGAAAAAGGCGGGAATTATGAACACAATGAAAGTAGCAAGGCTTTGGTAAAAAAGGGTCAGATCCAGTGAGCATCTGCACGGCCATCATAACCAGAATCATTCCCATGAGTCTTTCGAGTGCGATGAGACCGCGTTCTTTCAGTATTCGAAGGAGTGTTGGAGCAAATTGCAGAATGATAGCAGACAGAGCTCAGGCAATGATCAGCGCAAAAAACCAGTTGGTCATATTCCCCGGTTGGCTCTGGGTCATCAGGATGAGCATGGCCAACACTGAAGGGCCAGCAATCATAGGGATGGCGATTGGAACCAGAAAGGGTTCGCCATCGGGCGTTTGGCCCATGGGACCGTGCTTTTGCGGAAATATCAGTCGTAATCCGATGATGAGCAGTATAATGCCACCCGAAATGGTAACTGCTTCCTGTTCCAGGTGCAGAAAGTTAAGCAGTGGTTTTCCGGCAAAAAGGAAAATGAGCAATATTCCCAGGGCTATAAACAATTCGCGCGCAATGATTACCCGTTTCCGTTTGGTGTCGATTCCCTTCAATATGGAAAGCAACACGGGAATGTTTCCCAGCGGATCCATCAGAAAAAATAATAATACGGCTGCCGACCAGACTGAATCTCCTAAATTATCCATATTCCATTTATCTTTTTGTGAAAAAAACCGGCCGAGAAAGTAGTATTTATTTTTTTTCACTAGTGTCCGGAGAAACATATTTTTTGAAAGGAGATTGCTTCGCCTTGCTCGCAATGACACTGTTTCACAGGTTTTAAGCAGGTGTGGTAGGGGGTGGTTTTCGGCTTTGCCGAAAATCACCCCCTACCACACCTAAATATCCTGTAAAATCCCGTCATTGCGAATCCCGAGGATTCGGGAAAGCAATCTCATTTTTTAACCGGACACCAATGATTTTTTTTAAAAAAAATGGGTTTTTAGGGGAGATTCACCTCTTGGCTGCGTTGTCCAATGCACCGATGCCATAGAATACGCCCAGCAGACTTAAATATGCGCTGTTGTTCTTTGGGAATATATTGGCTACAAGCATATTGGCAGCTCCGTTGACAGCCCCTCCGCCGGCTCCGATAAAAAAGAAGAATGCCGGCACATAAATCACCAGAGGCGTGTAAACAATTCGTGTTATTCCGGCAATGGCCAGCAATAATCCGCTCAGCATCAACGGCTTGTAGCCCCATTGCTCTACTATTGTTAATCTGCCATATACATAAAACAGGCTGAAAGCCTGAATGCAATGGTCCCGGGCAGCCCCCAGGGGTTGTCGTCGCTCCTCTCTGGGGTTGTCCCAAAAGCCTATAAATTAGAGACTTTTTTTATTTTGAACGAAGTGAAGGATTTCACTGTGAGAATGTTCTGAGTATTAAAATGCTCAAATAAACAAATACCGTGACTTTTGGACGCTCTCGATGAGGTAGCGTCATTGCAGCAGGAGCATTTTAAGGAAAACAACTGGCATTATTCCCGGGGGATGGGAAGTCTATATATACTACAGCTACAAATGATTGCATTAGGTGGGGTAAAGGAATGGTTCATAACAAAAACCGGACGGAGTTTCCATTCTCCGGCCGGTTTTTTATAGGCTGTCTCTGCAACAGGTGTTTTAGTTGTGTGTAAAAGAAGTGAGTGTTGTTACAGATTGAAAGCCTCGCCTTGTAAACTATTAATGATGTCGTTTTTCTGAGTTGAACCAGGTTGCTTTGTGCCAGATGGTTTCCAGTGGGCCGCGTTTGTAATGCTTTGCCCACCAATTACATAAAAACCAGGTAATAACAGCCAACACCAGCCCGATCAGAAATGCCGGAGTGGTGTTGGCATGTTGATAAAACCCAAACCCATACCCATAATAAATTGTAGCCCCCACAATGGATTGAAAGACATAATTTGACAAACTCATTTTTCCGATGGGGGTAAAAATATTGAGTGCTTTCTGCATAATTTTTGAATGAAACAGCAATACAAATCCCGAAAGCAATATCACCATAAAACAGAGATTGGTCCAGGAAGTCTGGATAATTGCGAATGACCGGCGGATGGCTTCACTTTCTATCAGGTTCCCGGTGCTGCTTTGAATGGCAAATAATGGAACAAACGCTACCGCTGATATGATTAAAGCCTTGGTCCAGAATTGCTTGTTTTCTGAATTCCAGGCGAACAGCTTTCGGCGTCCGGCCAGCATACCAATCATAAAAAGAGCCAGGATGTGAAAATATCTCCCGTTTTCCCAATTCCAAAGCAACACAGCCACTTTGCCGTTGGTCAGATTCCCTTTGATGGTTGCTAAAAAGGATTCTCCCCCAATGTATTCCCCCATTTTCCCGAAGTAGGCCCATGATGCCGGGTCGGATAACTGCATGTCGGGGTTTTGAATGGCCAAAAACAACCGAACCATTTCGTAAGGTTGCAAAAACAGGATTAAAGCGATGACAAAAACAGCTTTGTCACTGAGCCTGGCCACCGGTATCAGCAGGATTCCGAGTACTGCGTAAATTGATAAAATATCTCCCTGGAAAAAAGCCGAATTGATGATGCCAAACATTAAAAGCAGGAACAGACGCCATGCAAACCGGGGACGAAAATCTTCACCCCGCTTCTCCTGATTGTGCATCTGTATGTAAAAGGTGAGACCAAAAAGAAGTGCAAACATTGCATACGACTTTCCGCCAAACAGAAAAAACATGGTGTCCCAGATACCCTGGTCAATAGTCGCCATCCACTGAGGAATATTCTCCGGTACATAGTAAAAGTCAAAGTGCTCAATGTTATGCAACAACATAATGGAGATGATGGCAAAGCCACGCAAAGCATCTACTACATAAAACCTTTTACTTTCTGCAATCATGAGTGAATTTGTAAATGAGAACCAAATGCTGATATCAAAATTAGGGAAATAGCAGGTGCTGCGTGATAGGGGTTGGTAAAAGTAGTCGTTGAGAAAGATAAGAGGCTCAATAGCAAGAAATTAGGATTTCTGTTTTGTCCGAAAAAGTAGTGGGAGTGTAGTGTTGATTTTAAAACATTGGTGTCCGGTTAATAAATTGAGATTGCTTCACTATGTTCCCAATGACTGGCCTTTGCAGGATGTTAAGGGTTGGTAGGGGTTTATTTTCGGCAAAGCCGAAAATAAACCCCTACCAACCCTGCCAAAACCCTTAAAACAGCGTCATTGCGAGCAAAGCGAAGCAATCTCCTTTCAAAATAATAGTTTTTTTCGGACAATAGTGATTTTAAAATATAAACTTTATTCTACTCCGAAATTTCGGGATTGTTCCTGACAGGCCCGATTTTCATTACCATCTCTTCAAACTTCTCGCGGGGAACAGCCGCCCGGTTTCGCGCCCGGGTCCGGTAGTTGTAGATGGTGCTGAGCGAGTAACGCAGAAATGACGCAATCTTTACGCTGTCGGTAATGCCCAGGCGGATAAGTGCAAAAATTCGCAACTCGGTATTGAGTTTTTCTCCGGGTCTGGGCTCCGGTTTTTCCTCATCGGTAAGCAGCGCATAGAACTCGTCCACAAAGGTGGGATAGAGATTTAGGAAGATGGTGTCGAAATTACTGTACAGTTCTTCAACTTCCGTTTCAATTATCGAGGTTGATTTGAGCATTTTAAAGAGTTTCTCATGCTCACCGTTGACCGCTTTTTTATTAAGAGATTTCCGGTAATCCTCCAATTTGTTTATGTAACTGGAACAGAGGTCGAAAAAATGGGCGATGTATTCTTCCTTAATTTGGTTGGCATCCTGTAACAGCGTGTTTCGTTCGTTAAGCTGATTGTTCTTTTTGCTGATATCGTTGTTGAGCCGAATCAGTTCCTTGTTCATTTCATCCAGTTCGCTGCGAATGCGTGAAACTTTGTCTTTTTGTTTATACACGTAAATAACAGCCGCTATCAGAAAAAGAGAGAGAAGGCTGATGAGGAACAAATAGAGCAGTAGCTGACTTCTTTGGTTGTCAATTTTCTCTTTGTAGTTGGCATTGATAAAAGTGAAAAACTGTGTGAGATAATAAGTTCTGAACTGCACGTTGCAGAATAATGCATCATTGAGGGCTACCTGTGCATATCGAAATGCCCGTTCAATATTGCCCCTGTCGTATTCCAGCCCGGCCAGATGGTGAATAGAGGAGTTGTCTTTGGTGGCTTTGCGAATGTCGCCAATGGCCGACAGGGCATAGTATTTTCTGCTTTGGTCTGTGTTTCCGTCCGCTTCCTCTGCCAGCCCCATCAAAAAGGTAATCATTGCGTAATCACTGTCTTCGGGTGTAGTTGCCTTTAATAACTGCTGCAATTTCTCCTTAGCATTGTTTGTTTTCCCCTCTTCTATTAATGCTTCGGCCTGATAGATGCGGTACGACCTGGATGCGGGCTTTAAAACCTGCATCAGAGAATCGCGATAGGCCCGGGTTTTTTCCAGATAATCGTTTGTGCGAACATTGGCTGCATAATAGTTGAGAAACAGGCGGTAAGCATTGAAGTAATCCGCCAAAAGGTCTTTCGGAACTTCTTCCTTGTCCGTATCTTTCAGGATAGCTTCTGCCTCCCGGAACATCCCGGCGGAGGAATAAAGTGTGACCAGTTGGAAATTGGTGTGGCAGATATTTTCGGAAACATTCAGTTCCCGGGCACATTTTAGTGCCTCCTCAGCATATACTATTGCAGAGTCGATCTGATATTTTTTGTAGGCATTGTAAAGCCGCGTGCTTAGGTCGAATGTTTCCCGGGTTGAGGAGCTCTCCAGGAGCCATTGCTTCAGTATTTCAATTTCTCTTTCTTTCTGGTTCTCGAATTGTTGCTTTTGTTCAATGGTGTGATCCAGGCTATCGAGAATTGCTTCCACATTATCCAAGGCAAAGCTGCCCTGGATGGCTGCAAAATGAATGAAAAGGAGCAGAATGAGGTTTTGCATTTTGATTTTACTTGCTGAAACGAAGGATTTCTGTACAGGGTAAAATTAATTAAAAATGGAGAATAGCCATAAAATGCAATGTTGTATCTTAGTAGGCTTATTGTTTGTCTAAAAATTAATATTTTATCATGAATCGAACATTCCTGATTTTCCTGATGTCACTGAGTGGCCTGCTGATTCATGCCGGCAACCTGGTTCCTGCCAATAATGAATTTATTGAATATACGGGGCGGATAGATTTCTCAAATCCTGAATCTCCCCAATTCTCCTACTCCGGAGTTTCTATCCGTGCCTGTTTTGAAGGAACCGGTATCTCTGCTGTTTTGGAAGATGAGAAAGGCGAAAACCGTTACAATGTGATTCTGGATGGAGCGGTTGTGAATCAGGTTAATACCAAGCAAGGGAAGCATGCGTATCTGCTGGCCGAAGGACTGGAAGATACCAATCACGAAATAGAGATATTTAAAAGGACAGAACTTATTTTTGGAAAAACCAGTTTTCACGGGTTTGAACTTGCCCCGGGGGCATCACTACAACCCATTACCACCGAGCGATCTTTGTTTATTGAGTACATAGGAAATTCCATTACTTGTGGTTATGGCAATGAGGGTGTTAATGGAGAAACTTTTGAACCCGAAACAGAAAACCATTACATGACTTATGCAGCCATTACTTCACGGAATTTCAACGCCCGTCACATGGCAGTTTCCAAATCAGGCATCGGGATTTATCGCAATTATGACGGGCCGGCTGAAGGAAACGAGGATTGCATGCCTAATTTTTATGACCGGATATTTTTGTTTGACGAGACTCCGAAATACGATTTCGCCGTGCAACCCGATGTGGTTTGTATCAATCTGGGAACGAATGATTTTAGCACTGTTGGTGGCGATTCTGCACTTTATGTCGGTAACTATCTGCGGCTAATCGATACCATCCAGACAAAATATGATCATCCCCGGGTAGTTTGTTTGCTGGGCTCTATGATGTCGGGCGAGGTGCTTGATGAGGTTAGGGGTTACCTGCAATTTATTGCCCGCACGGCTAACCTTAAGGAGATGGGGCCTGTTACCTTTTTCGAGATGTCTGCCCAAACAGGAGATTTGGGTATTGGTGTGGATACTCATCCAACGGTGGCACAGCATCAGAAAAATGCTGATGAACTGTCTGCCTATCTGGCTGAGCTGATGGATTGGGAGGTGGTGGAAAGCCGGGTAGCATCTGTTCATTAACATTTTGGAGGTTAAAAGAATGTTGCCTGACGGGTTGAATATGTGAAAAGTATTAACTTTACAGAATATTTATTTTTAAAATTTCAAAGAACTCTGTCCCTATGAAAATCTTTACTTCTTTGGCCGCCTTTCTGGTCGCCATCCTTATTTTTGTTGGTTGTCAATCTCCCCAAAAAGATGATGCTCCCGCACATTCTCCGTTTCATCCAAAAATCAGCGCATTTACTTCCGGCCAGATTTCGGCCAGTGCTCCGGTGATGGTTGAGTTTTCATCTCCTGTTCCGAAGGCCGAAGCAGGAAAAACTGTAAATGATGGGATAATCACTTTTTCCCCGTCAGTGAAAGGAGCGGCCGTTTGGGCAGGAAATCGTACCCTGGTTTTCAAACCGGAGGAGATGCTTCCTTCCGGAAGAGATTTTAAGGTTGAAGTTGACTTGCCTAAATTGTTGCCTGAAGAGGATGAATCATTCTTCTTTACTTTTCGCACCGTTTCGCAAAACGCGTGGTTAAGTGTGGAAAATATCCAGCCGGTTTCTGTTTCAGAATATGATGCTTATACGGTCACTGCCAGAGTTGCTTTGGCCGATGTGGCGGATGATAAATTGGTTGAGAAAAATGTAACGGTGACCTATGATGGCAAGGAGTTGCAACCAGAATGGACACACATCGACGGACGAATTCATGAGCTCTCAGTGTCGGGTTTGTCACGTAGCAAATCAGAAAACGAATTATTAATCGAAGTTGCTGAGGGCCCCCTTTCACCGGATGATGACCGGGAGTTAGAGGTCACGATTCCTGCCATTGACGATTTCAAAATTGTTTCTGCCCGTAAGGAGTCTTCACCGCGGAACGTCATTATAGTAACTTTCAGTGATCCCATCGATCCGGGCCAGGATATTTCAGGGCTGTTTGTGATGGAGGGTGTGGATCTGGACTGGAATATTGACAACAACCGGGTAGAGCTTTATCCCGGAGAATCAGTTACCGGGCTTCAGGAACTGGATATTTTGGCGGAAATCAGGAATGTTGCCGGAGAGAAATTAAACCGAATGGGGGCTTTTTCTTTCTCCTTTTCTACCGAGGCTCCTCAGGTTGAATTGTTGGGAGAGGGAACCATTATGCCTTTTTCTGATGGGTTATTTTTGCCTTTCCGAGCAGTGAGCCTGAAATCGGTGAAAGTTCGGATTATCAAAATCTATGAACACAATGTTGGTCATTTTCTTCAGGTAAACCAATTGGGAGGCGAATCTCAGCTGAAACGTGCCGGCCGTTTGGTTCACAGACAACGAATTGCCATCGATAATGACCCCACTCTGGACCTTAATCAATGGAATACTTTTTCGCTTGACCTGTCCAAATTTGTGCAGCCCGATCCGGGAGCCATTTACCGGGTAGAGTTGGGCTTTGAAAAGGAAGATGCCATATATGCCTGTGCAGGAGATGATGACTACGAATCAACTATTACAACTGAGTCTGATCCGGATGATGATTTTTGGGATAGGCCCGATGATTACTATTCTACTTATCCATACAATTATGACTCCAATTACAATTGGTACGATCGTGACGACCCATGTACGGATTCATACTACTCCCGTGATCGCTGGGTTGCTACAAATGTGCTGGCTTCCAACCTCGGGTTAATGGCCAAACGCGGGACCAACGGTGAAATGCTGGTGACTGTTACCGATTTGCGCAACGCTCAACCACTTAAAGGAATTGAAGTGGAGGTGTTTAATATGCAAATGCTGCCCATAGCCAAGGGAGTTACAGATAAAGATGGCTTTGCCGCTCTTTCTTTTAAAGAGACTCCTTTTTTATTGGTCGCCAAACAGGATAAACAACGGGGTTATTTGAAGTTATATGAAGGAGAAGCTCTGCCCCTCGACCGTTTCGATGTATCCGGAGAGACAGTGAAGGAAGGGCTTCGGGGATTTATTTTCGGGGAGCGCGGTGTCTGGCGCCCCGGGGATTCCATTTTTGTTTCATTTATGCCGGTTGAAAGCCGACCGGGGACTCTACCCGCCAATCATCCGGTTACTTTTGAATTGACCGATCCTCGCGGACGGTTAATCGATCGTCAGGTGAGTGCTCATCCCCGGAATTTGCTCTATACTTTCCGTACCCTTACATCCGAAGAGGCTCCAACTGGTATGTGGCTGGCGCGCATATCAATGGGAGGGGTGGTTTTTGAAAAAACATTGCGTGTGGAAACCATTCGGCCAAACAGGCTTAAAATTAATCTGGATTTTTGGGAAGAAGAACTCCAATCCGGCGAGTCCACTGATTTTTCCGTTCATTCCGAATGGCTGCATGGTTCTCCTGCGTCGGATCTCAAAGCCGATGTGCGGATGACTGTAAAAGAGCGCAAAACCACCTTTTCAGATTATTCAGGGTATAATTTTGACGACATTACACGTGAATTAGAGGCATCGGAAGTGACCATTTTTGACGGCATTCTGGACGATGAGGGAAATGCTTCTTTCAGGGAAAGGATCCCGTCATTTAGCCGGGCTCCCGGCAAATTAACAGCTCAGTTTACTTCCCGGGTGTTTGAGGAGGGAGGGGCTTTCAGTATCTCATCGCAGCAGGTTCCTTTGTCGCCTTTTGATGTATATACCGGAATGCGAACTCCTCCCGGAGACGATCGAGGATTGCTTCTGACTGATGAGGATCATGCCATTGAATTGGTGAGCGTTGATGCCTCCGGAAAACCGGTAAGTGGACAGAATCTGACCTATAGTATTTACAAAATTGAGTGGCGCTGGTGGTGGGAAAAATCTGATGAGAACCTGGGACGCTATGTCTCATTTCATAGCAACAACAGAATTGACCACGGAATGGTGACCACTTCAGGCAGCGGAAAAGCCAGTTTTGATTTAAGAATAAATAAACCGGAATGGGGGCGTTATCTTATCAGGGTGGTCAATGCCGAATCCGGACACTCCACAGCTGCCACTGTTCGGGTTGACTGGCCCGGTTGGGCTCGTGAATCAAGGGGCGGAGATGGTGCTTCAGAACTGATATTCTCCACCGATAAAAAGAGTTACAAAGCTGGTGAAGAAGTTTCAGTTTCTTTTCCTTCGACCGAGCAGGGACGTGCCTTGGTTTCTATCGAAACAGGCAGCCGTATTTTGAAGAGCTGGTGGGTTACACCAGAATCCAAAGAGACCAGGTTTTCCTTTGAGGCCACACCGGAAATGAGTCCGAATATATATGTGAGTGTCACGTTGATTCAACCGCATGCTCAAACGGGTAACAATCGACCCATCAGACTGTACGGAATTGTTCCGGTGATGATTGAAGATCCGGGAACCCGACTTCAGCCGAAAATTGAAACGAAGGATACCTGGCTGCCCGGCGAGGAAGCCGTTGTTGAGGTGAGCGAAGAGAATAATGAAGCTTTTGATTATGTGGTTGCGGTGGTGGATGAAGGTTTGTTGGATCTCACCGGTTTCCGCACCCCCAATCCCTGGCAACGGTTCAATGCAAGGCAGGCTTTAGGTATAAAGACCTGGGACTTGTATGATGAGGTGATTGGTGCCTTTGGCGGAAAAATTGAGCAATTGTTTAGTGTGGGGGGTGATGGAGAACTCTCTGGAGACGGCAGCAAAAATCAGATGCGTCGTTTTGAGCCGATGGTTCGGTTTTTTGGGCCCTACCATCTTAAGAGGGGATCGGAAAAACACCGCTTTATAGTTCCTGAATACACAGGGTCTGTAAGGGTGATGGTGATAGGAACCAATGGCACTGCAACAGGAAGCGAGGAATCTACTGTGAAGGTGAAGAAGCCGGTGATGGTTTGGAGTTCCCTGCCACGGGTTATGGGACCTGAAGAAAAACTCTGGTTGCCAGTGACGGTTTTTGTCACTGATGAAAAAGTAAAGGATGTGACCGTTTCCTTGAAGGGTTCGGAGCACTATAAAATATCAGAAGGAGGTTCTCAAAAACTGACATTCAATAAACCCGGGGAACAGACAGTCTATTTTGAGTTGGAAACCAGGTCGGTTACCGGTTTGTCAAAACTCAGCATTATTGCCGCGAGCAGTGGGGGTCAGGATGAAATCACTAAAAACCTTATGATACGGATGCCGAATCCGCCCGTGACGAAGACCATTTTTTCAAGTTTGAAAGGAAATGCTTCCGAATCATTGCAATATGAATTGCCGGGTATTACCGGTACCAATTCAATGCAACTAGAGGTAAGCGCCATTCCGCCTATGGATTTGACCGGACGTCTCTCTTTTCTGCTGAAGTATCCACATGGTTGTATTGAGCAGATTACTTCGGGTGGATTTCCACAGTTGTATCTCGACAAAATAGTGGAGCTGGATCAGGAGCAGAAAGCCAGAGCCCGCGAAAATATTGGCAGTGTTCTGTCGCGATATAGTTCTTATCAAACTTCGGAGGGTGGGTTTGCATACTGGCCCGGTCAGTCCTACCCCAACGAATGGGGATCCTCCTACGCCGGACACTTCCTGCTGGAGGCCGAAAAGCAGGGCTATATGGTTAAGCCATCGGTGAAATCAGCCTGGTTGAAATGGCAGAAGCAAAGAGCGAAAGCGTGGTTGCCCCGTACTGATGGCAACTATTATTCATCGGAACAGATGATTCAGGCGTACCGTTTGTTCACTCTGGCACTGGCCAACGAGCCGGTTGTTGGAGCTATGAATCGATTGCGTCAGCAGGACAACCTTGTTTTGCAGGCACGATGGCTTTTGGCATCTGCTTACTCGATTTCGGGGATGCAGGATGTGGCGGTTGAATTAATGGACCAAAGTAGTGATGCCCGGGAAGTTGAAGTTTTATATCATACTTATGGCTCCAAATTACGAGACAAGGCAATTCTGATTAATGCCCTGAACCTCCTGAACCGAAGAGAAACTGCTTTTCCGTTGGTGAAGGAAGCGGCTGAAAAATTGAGTAGCGAAAAATGGTATAGCACTCAAACCACAGCATGGACGTTGATGAGCATCGTTAACTTTGCAGGTCAGAATTTGGATGATGAACCGTTGCAGTTTACCTATCAGGCGAATGATGGAGATAAAATTACCGTTGGATCCGAAAAGCCTGTTTCGCAAAGAGACCTTGTGGTTGGAGATGGACGGGAAGGCCAGGTGAAGGTAAGTAACAATACCGGCAAGGAGTTGTTTGCAACGCTGGTTGTAACGGGCACTCCGGACGGGGTTGACTCAACTGATTTTGCTAAAAACCTGAATCTGGAAGTTGCTTTCCGAACGATGGATGGAAACCGAATTTTGCCCGGACAAATTGAGCAGGGCACAGACTTCCTGTATGTGGTGAGCGTTCGTAATCCCGGAACAGCGGGCGATGCTAAAAACCTGGCACTTACGCAGATGATTCCATCAGGCTGGGAGATCAGGAATACACGTCTTGAGGGAACCGGTGTGCATGAGAAAGATATTCCCGATTACCGGGATATTCGTGACGATCGGGTGCTCTCCTATTTCGATTTGGATGCCGGCAGAACCAAGCAGTTTGTCGTTGTGGTTCATGCAGCTTTTCCAGGAGAGTTCTATCTGCCTCCTGTAACATGTGAAGCCATGTACAATCATGATATCCGAGCAAGAGTGGGTGGCCGGAAAACGGGTGTTGCCAGGCCATAAGCATAAGAGTGTGTAGGAAACAGGCAGGATAAATTTTTGTTTTTAAAACCTAAGTTGAGCGATACAAGCTTTGCGAAGTATCGCTTTACTTATCCCGAAGCATCAGGATCGGTATAGAAATTGTTGGCTTTCACCAATATTTCTAGTGAAAGCCTTACATTTTCTTAATCGTTGAGCGGATTCGCTCAAATTTGGTAGAACTTTATCCTGCCTGTTTTGGTTACTTTCAAAACCAACCGTATGAAATATATTGATTTCCATACGCATACGTATCCGGATGAGGCGGGAGAAATTACAGCTATTTTAAGCTGTGTTGCCCCCGAGCCTTTAACTAATATCAGAAATGGAATTCTTCTTTCTTACGGGATTCATCCGTGGTATATTGAAGGCCTGGATCCGGAAAAACTGATTGCTCAGGTTAAGGAAGCTGCCCACTTCAACCGGGTGGTGGCCATTGGTGAAGCCGGCCTTGATAAAGTGAAAGGGCCTCCCATTGATGTTCAGAAAAGGTTATTCTCGCAGCAGATTGAGATATCCGAGTTGGTGAAAAAACCCCTTATCATTCATTCGGTTAAAGCCAATAATGAGGTGTTGCTTTTTCATAAAAATTTCTCACCCAGGCAACCATGGATTATTCATGGTTTCTCAGGACATCCCCGGGAGATGGAGCAATTGTCAGGTGCCGGCTTTTATTTGTCTTTTGGTCCCAGGATTCTCTATCCGGGACATAATGCTGCTGAGTCGTTGAAGCAAATTCCTGCAGGCAGATTTTTGCTGGAAACCGATCATACCAATAAATCGATTCTCCGGATTTATGAAAAAGCAGCCGAGATTCGTGGTATCTCCCTGAATGAGTTGGCAGAAATCGTTGAAAATAATTTTAACGCTCTGATTTCTACTCCTTAACTTTTTAGACTGCATCACTACATTGGCAATGATGTGACATTGCAGAGTTTTTGAGGATGCAGGGGTTTGGTTTTCTGAATTACCGAAAATCACCCCCCCCTCCATTTTGTTTAAAGTTTGTAAAAAGAAGTCATTGCGGACAAAGCAATCTCTTTCCAAAATAATAGTTTCTCTGGACTAACGGTCTATTGA
>Ga0163219_100009_pt1 | contig 52814 bp, 91 predicted proteins | sample MSEWel2016_04_06_FD_113150 | JGI IMG/M metagenome (GOLD analysis project Ga0163219, IMG submission 113150) | Subsurface microbial communities from deep shales in West Virginia, USA - MSEEL Well Study Marcellus 3H_2016_04_06 ...
ATCCTTAGTAGTCAAGTTCTTAATGAACGGTGCCTGATCAACTTTAAAGTAGATATTATAACCATCTTCTTTTTCTTCGATACTTGTTATCCTGACCTGACTCATATTTACAGATACCTTATCACTGTAATCTATGAAGTTTGAGTGTACTCTCTCTTCTATATTGGAGATAATATCTTCACCCTGTTCTATTTCACTGCTTACAAATACCCCTGTTGAAACAAACTTAGGGTTATTTATATCAGCCTCCATCTTAGTAGTAATATGAACCTCTTCAAATGAGCAGATTACAAACTCTTCCTGTCCAGCTTCTTCAAACAGAACACCTTCACCGCCGCTGAACATGTAATTATAATCTAAAACCTGGATTCTGTACATATCTGCTGAAGACTCTTCTATTAAATCATAAGAGTTTTCTCTAATCTTATTTTTAACAAAAGTTCTCAGTCTATTGTTGAAGTGTTCAAATTGATAAAACGGAGTTCTTGTTCTTATAGATTCCTTAAGTAAGTCCTCGAAGTAACTCTTTTCCATGTCTAATCTTTCTTTGATTCTACGAGGAGAGTAGCTGTTTTGCGGCTTATAGCTTACCTCTACGCTAACATAAAAGCCACGACTGTCATTTTTTAACTTATTAACAATCTTTAATATTTTATTTTCGTCGTCATCTTCTTCATGTATTAAATACATATGCTTGTTAGGAATACCAAGAAGATGTACCATATCCCAGTCCATTGTGTATTCATCCAGGTTATCTTCTATCTCTCTCATTAATACCCCACCTTTCTTTAGTAATCATAAATAACAACTTCTCCCTGTTTTAAAGTTTCATTTATATCTATAACTCTCTGATTAGAACTTCCTACAAACTTATAATCTCCAATCTCAAGTTTGTTTTCTTCCTGAAATTCTCCATCAACCAATATATCTACAGCTTTTATGAGTTCCTGCGGCTCCTCAAGGTATTTAGATATAGGGGCACTGTCAGACATTAGATCTTCATACTTATAACCCGTGTATGAAAGAACAGTAAAATCATGTTCGTGGAGTATATCAGCAACCTTAGCGAGCTGTTTGGCCCAAATCATAGGCTCTCCACCGCAGAATGATACTTTCTTATTTGGAGTATTCTCTATTAAATCTTGAGCTAACTCCTCAACAGTCATCTCTCTGCCACCACTTAAAGCCTGTAGCGATTCATTAAAGCAATTCTCACACGACTTATAACAACCCTGAACATAAATAGTAGTAGTCGGCCATGGTCCACCAATCTTATTCTTATACTTAACTCCACCTAATCTGATTTTATATGATTCCAATGTCAAGCTCCTTTCCGCAATTACTGCATATTAGTTTATATTTTATGTCTTCAACCGGCACCTCCTCATAATGTTTGAGATCTTTATGGTCGGTAGATATCTTAAGAAATTCTTTCTTCTCAAACCAGTGACTGCCACATTTATCACAGTTATATATACCTTTTTCGTTAGTAAGCATTAACCTATAACCTCCTTTTGCAGCAGCTGATTTTCTTCGTAAGCAAATTTAAGCTGTGCAATAAGTTCAGTAATACCTTCATAACTTATAACATCATAGATACCATATTCCTGCATTCTAAATGATAGAGCAGGTACCTGATTATAACTTGCCTCATTCGATATCTTATCTATAACCTTTTTCTTGATAGCAAATTTAGGTTCACCATTATGGTTAGTACCATTACGCTGTTTTGCCTCGACAAGCATTATCTCATCGTTAACATCACCGGGCATAGTCCAGATAGCACCACTACGAATCTGTCTTCTTGATTCTGACAGGTTAGGAAAGATGCTTTCCTGGTAATCGTCTGTACTCAGCTGTTCCTTAAACCTTATATTTTCATCTATTAAAAACTTAAGATGTGTTACAAGATCGGCAACTTTTCCATGTTCGATAATTACATAAGTAGTATCATCATTCTTAAACTTAAAACCCTTAGCAAATGACTTACCTGTTATATCTTTTCTGAGTTCCTTTTGGTAGATAGTATAACTACCTTCTCCTCTTACCTCATCCGCACTACCATTAATAATTTGCAGATAATTCTTATCATATCTTTTCATTCCAAATACTTTATCTCTTTTAAGTGCCTTATATGCTGATTTAGCAACCGGTATTGCATTGAATGTATCAGCAACCTGCTGTTCTAATCCTCTCCAGCCACTATCTGCCTTATTTGCTCTTTTTCTGTGTTTCGCATTCCATTTATCTTTAGGAAGTTTCAAGAGCCTTAAATCATCACATAAATAACACTTACTACTGTTCTCACAGCGTTCAAAATACTGACAATCGAATATGTTTTCTGCCATTTATACCACCTTTTTTAAAGATATTTAAGAAAATACACCAAAAAATAACTACATGCAGGGGGTGAGGTCAAATCCATGATTTGACGGAAACCCCCGTAATGTAGTAGGTTTAGAATTATATACTTGCCTCTATTTTAAGGATGTTGCTGTCGGTTATTAACATATCTCTTTTAGCGTCAAGAGATTTAACGATATCATCCATAAACATCTTTCTTCTTCTAAGCTCCTTTTTGGCCTCAATCAGCGTCTGATCCGTATCTTCATAGCTTACTCTACTTAACGCCTCCATAACGAGTGCATCTCTTTCATCATTGTTGCGACCTTCATCGAATAGGTCGTTAAAGAGCGAACTCTTTGCTATAGAGATTGCTGTCTTAATGTTCTCATAGGCACTTCTTATCCTTGAGTGAGTAACCCTGATTTCTGTGTATACGGCATCAATCTGAGAGATTAGATTCTTAACATCCATAGTTGTTGGATCTGGAGGTATAATTATACTTCTTACTCTCTGTTCATAATCAGTTTCAAGTGCGTTCCACTCCTCTGGCGTCAAATCCATCACCTCTTAGATGTTGTTATAGTGTCTTATTATTTCTCTGTGTGTCTCTTCTACTGTTAAATTTGTGTTATCGATTACGACATCAAAAGGATAATTATCCAGTGCAGTCTCTGTTGAATGGTTAAGCCAGGACTCTTTTATGTTGCCGTATTTTTCTTTAAGTCTTTGTATTCTAACTTTGTCGTCTGTTTCAAGTCGAACGACAAAAAAGTCATTATCTTCAAGTTTTGTAACTTCTACTGGATATCTAACATCATCCACTACTATTTTATCATTAAACTTTGGGACAACCTCATCTACTAAAAAATCTATCCAAACTGTTTCTTTCTTAGAAACTAGAGCTTGACCTAACTCCTGAAGTAACGGTCTATTCTTCCCCTCTATTGGTTCATATGAATAAAAAATACCACCTAAAATCATTATTAACTCTTCCATTTCTTTTTTTGATATTTCACCAAAAAGATCAGTTAAATGCTTAAAGAAAAGCGGTGCTAATTTACCGGTATTTTCAAGTAATTCTTTGCTGTGAAGGTTACCTATATGTTTAATTTTATCTGCTATTGAAAGATTAGTGAACCCATCTTCACTTTCTTCAATAGACTTTGCTGCAGCAGTCTTACCAGACCCCATTTTTCCAGAAATAGCAATATTCATCGATATATTTCCTCCTGTGTTGTATAGTATGTTATATTCTGCAAATAAATAAAAAAGAGACTCCCAACTTTCATCAGGAATCTCTTAAGAGGTTAGTCTCAGTCATCTTTGACGCTGGACATAATATCATTTAAGTTCTTTTTAAGAACCTGTCCAAATGCAACCGCCAGCTCTTTGTCACCACTGGTGTCCGCACCTTTTTTACGTCTTACTACAAGCTCGTAGTTTTCTCCGAAGTTTATTGACTTCAGCTCTCGAAGCTCGCGATCCCTATACTTTCTCATTTGATTTTTTAAGTCCATTATCAATTCTTTGTTTCTTCTTAGGTTTTCGAGGTTCTGTTGTGCCTCTTTCACCATTTCTTCACCGTCAGTAATCCATTCTTCAAAAATTTCAAGATCATTTTTAGTAGAGTCTACAAGTCTAATTTTATTGGGTTCTCTATTTGCTGGTGTTTCAATTATCTCTATAACGCCTCGTTTTTCTAGTTTATGAAGTGAACGCCATACTGTTGCGCGTGACATTCCTATTGCGGAAGCTATTTCAGACATTGGCTCCTGTATTTCTCCATCTTCTAATGATCTTCTAATGATATAATCAAGTATCTCATCTTCAGATCTACTCAATGATATTACCTCCCTCCCTTTCATGTATTTACATCATATTCTTTTGTTACATTTAGTATATCACCGATGAAACGCAAAGTCAACAAAAATCGGTAAAAATGTAACATAAATATTAAACGTAGATGTATAATGGACTGTAACATGTCATATAACGTTACTGATTCAAGTAAAGTATATGGTACAAAACTTAAGACAGTGTATGCACATAAATGTCATATATGTTTGATACATATATACGTATATGGTCATATGTACATGTTACAGTACTATTATACTATTATTAAACATAAAATGTAAACAGTTATTTTACATATTTTGTGAACTTTATGTGAGCATCATCCACAAGATCCGCGGTAAGTGGGTCATCGTAGCCATTTTTATAGTAAACTTTTTCCACTCCAGCATTTATTAATATTTTTGTGCAAATACTGCAAGGCTTATCTGTGCAGTATACTGTAGAGCCTTCTGTAGAGACTCCATGGAGTGCTGCTTGTGCGATTAGATTTTGTTCGGCGTGTGTTCCGCGACATATCTCATGACGTTCGCCACTTGGTACATTTAACTCTTCACGAAGACATCCTGTTACACTACAATGAGTAACTCCTTTTGGTGCTCCGTTATAGCCTGTAGCAAGTATTTTCCTATCTTTAACGAGTACTGCTCCTACCTGCCTTCTTAGACATGTTGATCTTTTAGCAACAAGTTCGGTCATTTCCATAAAATATTGGTCCCAGTTTGGTCTACTCATCTATATCAGTAACCTCTACAGAGCTAAACTCTCCTATGGGGACATCAACAGAGGAAATAAGATAACCCATTCTATTAACTCTCCAGAATCCTTCAAGGATATGGCTCTCTCCCTCTTCATCTACCAATGTATATATCTTGTTGCCTTCTTCGACCAAATCCTGCATTCTTTTCTGATAGGATTTCTTCTCATATTCGTCCCATAAATATGGCCACAAACTCTTTGATTCTTCATCTAACTTCTTTGGTGGTATTAAATCTGCTTCTTCCATGAATTGTTTGTAATCCATATTAATTTTCCTCCTCTATTAATTCTTTAAGATTTTCTAAGTCATTATCTGTAACCTCATCCATTATCCAGTCTACATCTTTAATAGCTTCATAATATTCTTCGAGGCTTTCAAAGACTAAGAAACTCCACTCAGGATAATTTGCAGGTATTTGCTCATAACTTAATACTTTACTGTTACCATCAGTATCTGGAACTATAACTGACCTGTGAATTCTGTCTTCTAAATCCCAAACATCAACAAGAGATTGTTTTGACTCGTATAAGCCATGTTTATTTATTGCTAGTTTTATCATTAATTATGCCCCCCTCTTTACTGTTTCTACTTGCTTACCGGCAAGTTCAAGTTCTTTTATGAGGTTTTCTTTGCTTACCCCTAAAGTATTAGAGACTCTATTTAGATATATATCTTTTTCGGCTGGAGTAAAGGCTATATCAAATAGGTCTTTAACCTGTCTAATTGCCTCTTTTTGAGCCTCTGTTACTTCTTTGTTGTAATCATCAAGAGCTCTCTCTAAAAAGAACTGCGAGGCGAATACGGCCTTATTATCGATGAATAACCCTACCTTTTCTTCCATCGCATTACAGGTTTCTGCGGGATCACCGATTTCACTGGATACTATCTTGACATCGATACCAGCATTTTTGAGTTTAACTATCTGTCTATAGGCAAAATTTCTACCAGCTTCATCATCATCAACAAAGATAACTACTTCATTTGTTAGTCTTTTGAGCATGTTTATATGATGGTCGGAAAGAGATACGCCCATCGTACCAACAGTATTATTAACTCCGTACTTATGAAGTAGTATCACATCAGTATAACCCTCAACTAAAACAGCTCTGCCTTCTTTTCTTATATTTCTCTTGGCCTTATCATAACCTAATAAAAGTCTTGATTTCTTAAAGATAAGCGAGTCTTTGGAGTTTAAATACTTAGGCCACTTATCATTTAAGAATCTCCTGTATCCAAAGCCTACTGTTCTACCTGCAGCATTCTGGATTGCAAAAGCTATTCTATCCTGTATCTTATAATAATCATAATCAGACGGCACCATTCCTATTCTCCACTCGTCAATATCTTCTTTTTCAATTCCTCGTGACTTTAAATACTCAAGTCCTTTAGTATTGTTCTGAAGAGTATTCCAAAAAGTCCTGTTTAATTCTTCTGTTTTTTCTACCATCTCAATCATCTTTTTTTCTTTAGCTGATAGCTCCTGTTCTGGCGGCTCAAGCCCGGCCCTTTCAGCAAGGTCCAAGACAGCATCCTGCCACTCTACTTCTTCTATGTCCATATAGAAGCTAATAGGGTCAGAACCACTTGTAGTAGTCTTTGAGCCGGCTCCACAGCTGTAACAATAGAAAGATTGAGTTGAAGGATAAACATACAGATTAGGAGTATTTTTGTCGTTATGAAAAGGACAGAGGCCACGGTAAGTAGCCCCTGCTCTCTCTAAATCTATATATTCTCCTATTAAATCCACGATATCGGTACTCTCATTTACTTGTTTTATAAAGCTATCTGGAAAATGCAAACGATCACCCCTCTTCTAATACATCCTTTATTCTATTATATTCCTCAAAAGTTATAGCTTTTTTGACCTCTTCTCCCTGTATGATAAGGACAAAATCATTAGTTTCATAGTATTCATCACATTCATGAATGAGAAGTAACTTGCCATTATTCTCAATAATATTTTCTACCTTATCCTTAACTTTTTCTATAGGAGAATGCCTGTCGTAAAAGGTTCTATAAAAATCTATAACTCTATCATTAATCTGCCAGTTCCTGTTTAAATTCTTATAATATATGTCCTCTGGGAGTTCACCATCTATCGGGTAATCAATATCATCATCTTTTTTGTCTGGAGATTTACTGTAACAGTCAGTACAAACAGCTATTAGATTATCAGCCCAATCCGAGCCGTCATCTTTTCTTCTTACTTCCCTTCTTACAGTAACTGCTATATTGCCGCAGTCCTGACAGGTGTAATGGTCTCTCCATAGTACATATTTTTCTATTAACTTCTTATCTGGTTCAGATAATAGTTTCCTAATTACTAATCCGTGAACCTGTTCTGCATGACCGCGTCTTATCATTTCATCCGCCTGGGCCATCGATACAGGTTCCAGTACTTTTTCTTCTCTATCTATTACTTTGATTGGGTCTGTATCATTCAACTTAATTCCTCCATTTAGACTGAAATTATAAGTATATGAGTTATTATAAGTATATGAGTTATTGTATAGATTAATAGTACATCACCAATCAGCTGGATATAAAAGTTAATCTTATTTCTGGAACTTATAAACTGACTGTAATGTCTTCTTACAATCTTTATGATCATAGTTACATCATAAAGAGCAAAAGCTATTAACAGAGTCATAAATATTATTAAATGTAGTGGCATATTTACCTCCTATTTACTTGGTGAACGATAAACAAATGTCTTATTTTCTTCCTGCTTTGTGCCAGGCACCAGCTGACCGGTACTATTAAGCTGCTCCTCTACAAAACTTTTGAAGTTTCTCTTTCTAATAGACTTTTTAACCCTAATAAAGTCTTCATGCTTATCTTCCTCCAGCATATTTTCGATATAACTTAGGGCTTCCTTTTCATCTTCAATCTTGATCTTATCCTTAACAGATACATAAGCAGTACCAACATCTGGGTATGATAGAGTTTCTCCATCATTTTGTTCCAAGATAAAGACCTCAAGACCTTTTCTGATAACTTCAGCTTCTTCCTCTAAAGTCTCAATCTTTTCCTTTAAGATCTTAACCTTTTCTCTTTTATAATCATTTAGGTCTTCAATTCTGTTTTGAACATTATCTAGCTTGGCCATCATCTTGACTGCAGTATTCTTATCAGCAATATCTAAGTCGTCAGTACCTAACTCTTCATTGATATCTTCGTATTCAAAATAGTTATTTAATGCTGCTGAACCCATATTAACCTACCTCCTTTTTAATTCCCACTTGTTCCTAAAATAAATATCTATCTCGTCACTGACTAAATCATCATTTCTAAATTCATGAACATACTTATCAGCGGTATTATAGAAATAGATCTTAACTTTTTCGCCCTTGTAATATCCATTATCATAGACTACTAATTTATTATCATCAGTAACCCATAATATATGCCTTGAACCATCTCTTCTTTTTATAGCATAAAGAGCATTATCTTCATTTAAACAAAAGCCATCTTCTGAACTATCAAATCTGAGACTCTTCATATTTAGCATCCTCCTCAGTGAAATCATCTACTTTAAGTAACTTTTCTACAGGAATAGAATTCCACTTCTTACCGCGACCAGAAAATGGTTCCGCACCGTCAGTAAATATCTTCACTCCTGCATGGGTACCATCATCGGTAATGCTTTCTACCTTAAACTCAGGGTTCCTATCAAGTGGCCATCTTTCAAGTAAGCCCCTGTGATAAACTACATTTCCTACTTTTAAGTCTGACACTTTATCCCTCCTCTATATCTTTTAATTCCTTTAATACTGCTTCTTTTATCCTTCTTATGTTTCCGTGGAGATTATCAAACTTTTCGTTGATTAATTCTTCAGTCTTTCCCTCAACTGCATGATCAAATACACTTTCCATTCTCTTAGCAACTTCCATAAAAGAAAGTTCGTGGCCATTGACTGTAAACTCCACCTCAAGAGCCTCAGAATCGAAATCTTCTTCATGCAATATCTCAGAATCTTTTTTGGTTATTGCAACCAGTATCATCCAGGCTGCAAAATCACCATTGTCATTAGCCTCTATCCAGTTAATAGTTTCACTCATCTGACCACTCCTTTAAAAATAATTAAATGATACGATTGATACAAGCCATTTAAGGCAGAGAGCGTCAAGTGGTTTCCTTGACGCTCTCTGCCGCAATGGCAAGGGTTTAATGTTCTAAATGCTCGTCATCGATGTGCTGCATAAACTTTTCAAATTTGACATCCCAGATATGTTCTACTGGAGTTAGAAACTGTTCACTTTCTTTCCCGTAATCAAGCATAAAATCATTATAAGATGCGTAATTTGCTAGTCTTACTCCCTTAAAAGGAAAAACTTTTTTCATAGACCTTTTCATAAGTAATTCTTTTGGCCTATCTACAAGATATAGACAGTCATCCTGTATTTCTAAGTTTAAATCATCGATTACTCTTTTAGCAGTAGCGGTCATCTTATTCCTAAATATAGGTGCCTGTCTTGAATATCCAGTACCATCAAGAATATCTCCGTCTTCTCGAACAGGATAAGAACTTCTAAACTCTATATAAAACTGAGCATTACTGAAATCATAAATTGCTAATCTCACATCGTTAAATTCTTCTAAAAACTCTCTTAAATTCTTTTTCTTAATCAGCACTCCATCATATTGACTCATTCTTTTCATCTTCATGTATATCCCCCCAGATATAAGATTAGTTAAAATTCTAAGCTAACAGCGGCAAAAGGTTTGGCATCTGACCCATCTGAACCAGGGTCATAAAGCACTCCTCCAGATACTTCGACGCCGTTGGAGCCAGCTAATTCTAAAATTATGTTATTCTGCTCCTTTATGGTATCGTACATATCATCTATTTGTTTTTCTAATGTATCTACAGACTTTTCTGCATTTTTACGTAAACCATCAATTCTTTCATATTCTGCCTTATATCCTTCAGCTATTGATATAGCCTCGTCTCTCTGTTCTTTTACTGTGGCCAGCTGCCTTGCTGTTTTAAGATAGAGTTCCTTCATCTGTTTGTAATTGCTCGGAAGTTCTTCATCTTGAGCATAACCTACAGCACTGAAAGAAATAACAAGTATTAAAGCCAGAATAAACATCTTGGTACCACTATTTTTAATACCGTTTTTGAGCTTATCCAGTCTGTTATCTAACTCTTCCTTCTTTGAGTTAGACTCTTTAGCCTCTTCCCGCCTTCGCTTTTGCTTCATCTTTTCTTCTGTCTTAGTTTCGTGATAGTCCTTGCTTGATTTTTCCTTCAACTCATTGGCTTTTTCTAAAAGCCTGTTATCTTTTAAGGCACCAAAGGTTAAAATCGCAAGGGCGACTCCACCAACAACAAGTAAGAACACTTTAATCTTATTCCACATTGATTAATCCTCCTTAGAATTTGCCTGTGTGTCCAAATCCGCCTTCTCCTCTTTCTGTCTCCATCAAAACTTCCTGTTCTTCAAGGTTCATATAAGTTACTTTAGATAATATACCCTGTGCAACACGCTGTCCTTTGTGGATTTTGCGCGGCCAGAGTTTATTATTTCTGATAATGATTCCAATGTTACCAATATAATCACTATCTACAGTACCTGTATAAACATGCCATCCATCTTTTGACATTCCGCTCCTACCTGTTATCTTAAATTGATAACCGATTGGAACCTGAAGTCTTATGTTACTCTTAATTAGAACAGTCTGCCCGGGCCAGATCCATTTATCTTCAATAGAATATAAATCATAACCGGCATCATATTCATGTGCATGTTTAAAGGGAGGGATATCTGTGTCTTCTCTTAAATAATCAACTTCTATTATATTTGGTTTAATTGTTGGAACATCAAGCTCTGCGTCGTATTGTTCTATTGCGTCCCCTACTATTTCTGATAGGGTAGTGTCTCTGTTTTCTGCTTTGATTTTATAAATCTTTTCTATCTGATCTCCTGTAAGTGAAAATGATCTTTTTGGCAACTTGTATCACCCTTCTCTATATTTTGTAGTATCTATTCCTTTTGATTCTAAAAAGTATAAGCAGTCATCAAAATCTCCACTAAACTCAATGATAAAATACTTATTAAATATAACATATATCTCTATTTCATCATCAAGTACTTCCATTCTAGCCAGTTTATATTCTGGTTCCCTATAAGGACTTACTCTTGACATATTCTGCACTCTCCAATTTAGCTGCTAATTCATCAAGTACGATTATATTAAGGTCGCGGCGTCCAAACTTTTTGGCCCACGCTAAATCTGGATGATAAATATCTATTCTCTTACCCTGTATATGCTTATAATTACCATCTGCTGCCTTAGTGCCATCTCTTCTGCCTGTATCTTCAACAACAAATATACCGTTATTGGGCTGATCGGCAAACTCAGGGATAAAAACCCTCGTACCGATAGGTAATACATTTGGATCGGCAGCTATAGTGTGCCACTTTTTAACCTTCTCTCCGCTTTTAGTTACCCCATAAGCTGGATCGCCGGGAGACTTGCCAGTAGATTCTGGCCCGGCCGTATAGGCGGTAGCCGTGAATGTATAAGTAGATGTAGGTATCATCTCTATAACTGATGTAGTCTTATAATCTAAAGTCTTACGCAGAGTTTTGATCTCTTCTTTTCTGGCAGCAAGGTTAATATTAAGCTGAGTATTTCTGCTGTGTACCTTCATTAATTCATTAGAAAGTACTGAGAAATCTCTTTCTAGGTTCATATAATAGTTATACCTGTCGATAAAGAAGTTAACCTGCTGAAAGGTTATCGTAATCGACAAACTAATAAATAATAAAACTAACAATAATAGGCCCAGCCTTCTTTTACTGAGCCTGTATCCTGTTTTTTCTTTAACGACTAACTTGTTAAATACTGTGTTTTCATATATATATTCCATATTAAGCCCCCTGTGCGACAGCGCTCTCATAATAGTCTTCTTCTTTAAATACTCCCGGGTCAACCTCTCTTAGAAACTGAGAAGGAGACCTGAACACATGGTTACCATAAATAATCCTGCGGCGAGTATAGGATAGATAAAGTTTCTCCTCTGCTCTTGTAATAGCAACATAAGCAAGTCTTCTTTCTTCTTCTAGGTTACCTTCATTGATACTTCTGTCATGTGGGAATATGCCCTGCTCCATTCCGATACCGAATACTACCGGGAATTCTAAGCCTTTTGCTGTATGCACGGTCATCATCTTAACAGAGTTTTCATCATCCTCATATTCATCTATGTCACTAACAAGACTCATGTTCTGTAAAAACCCTAAGATAGAAGAATCTGGTGTCTCTTTTTCATAGTCTCCAGCAACTTCCTTGAGCTGGTCAATTCTATCTAATGCTTCATTATCAAGCTGTTTGTCGTATTCTGTGATTTCCATTATCTTTTCTATGGTTTCAACAACTGTTTCTTCTTTGTTTAACTCCTTGAGTAAATCAACAAAACCTTTGACAGCATTCTTTGCTCTTGAAGATAAAGCTCCTACGAGATTATATGAAAATACTGAACCCATTAATCCTACATCTTCTTCAATACCGTAAGATTCCAGCTTCTCTAAAGTCTTTTCTCCTATTCCCCGCGATGGAGTATTAATAATGCGTCTTAAACTGGTGTTATCTTTAGGATTAGCAATAACCTTAAGATAGGCTATGATATCTTTGACCTCTTTTCTTTCGAAAAAGTCAAGCCCCTTAACCATCTCATAAGGTATATCCTTCTTTAAAAATTCTTTTTCTACTGAGCCGGCCAGATGATTAAGTCTATATAAGATAGCAATGTCTTTATACTCATACTGCCCCGAGCGGACAAGATGTTTAATCTCTTCTGTTATATGCCAGGCTTCATGCTTTGGATCATCACATTCTATTAAAGATATGGGCTCTCCACTAGCTGATTCAGTCCATAGCTTCTTGGGCTGACGCTCTGGATTCTGTTCAATCAAAGTGTTTGCTGCATGTAAAATAGTACCTGTTGAACGATAATTCTGTTCTAATCTGTATACTTTAGAGTTATTATAATCGTCAGCAAATGATAAAATGTTGCTAACATCGGCACCGCGGAAGGAATATATCGCCTGATCGCTGTCACCAACTACAAATACTTCTGTCTGCGGTCCAGTAATTTCTCTTAAGAACGCGTACTGGGCCTTATTGGTGTCCTGATACTCGTCTACAAGTAAAAATCTGTATCTGCTGTGAAGATTAGCTTTAAGGTCTAAGTCTCTTGATATCATTTCTGCGGTCTTTTTAATTAAATCACCGAAATCCATCTTATTTTCGTAGTGCAGCAGTTCTTCATATTCATAATAAAGTCTTACTGCAGGGAAATCAGAATCATTCATCTCAGCTTCATATTCGCTTGGTGTAACCATATTACTTTTAAGATAACTTATCTGAGATACAACATCACCCGGATCAACCCTATTTTTGTAACCTAAATCACTGATTAAACTTCTCATCATCTTCATCTGATCGTTTCTGTCTGCTATTGTAAAGTTTTCATCAAAACCTAAAAGTTCGGCGTTGGGTCTTAATAGTCTTGCACATACACTGTGAAATGTACCTGCCATTATATCGTCACCATTATCCCCAACTAATTCAACTACTCTATCTTTCATCTCATTACCAGCTTTGTTGGTAAAAGTTAAAAGCATAATATTGTGGGGATTTATACCTTGGTCTAAAAGGTAAGCAACTCTGTAAGTTAAAACTCTTGTCTTGCCACTGCCTGCTCCGGCAACTACCAGAGCGTGTCCGCCCTGATGATAAACGGCGTCCATCTGTGCTTGATTTAAGCCATTAAGCATATTGGACATCTAAATCATCTCCTATATCAATTTTTGAAAAACACTGCATAAAACATTTGCTTACTGGCTTTTTACCATTCTTAAAACATTCAGTTATATCTATAGATGATATATATTCTTCATCATCAACTGTTAACTTACCAGTAATTATATTATCTTTCCTATCTGTAACATCAAAATGCCAGTCAGTAGAGATACTATCAAGTTTATTTATAGCTTTCTGAGATTCTATGTCTGTATTTCTCATTTAAGCACTCCTATCCGTTAAATAAATAATCGCAATAATGACTTACTGAACTACTCTTGGAAACTGTCTGATGATACTTACAATCATCACATTGGTTATCTCTTATCAATTCTCTGCCAAATATTGTCTTATTGCCGGTTAATAAATTAGGCAGAGGGCTGTGAGAAGTTAAAAGCCCTCCGCTGTGTTTAGTTAACTGCTTATCTATTTCTGGATATTCCACCCTGAAAAGATAATCACATATCAATTTAGGCATATTAATCATCTTCTTCCAGTATTTCAGCAACAGTTTTGTTTGTAGAGTCATACTTTTCTGCCAGCTGTGTTATTTCAGACCAGCTCATATCTTTAAATCTATTGTTGTAAGTAGCCTGTGTCGGAAACCCCTTACACAATTCCTTCCACTCATGACTTGAGGGTATATAACCATAAATCAACTTGGCATCTAACATATACTGAAGTAGCTCACCTTTTGAATAAGCACAATTACTTGGTCTTAATTCAAAACCTGCAAGCTCCATCGCCTTTCTTAAAGTATCAAAATACTTATAATAAGTGGATGGGGAAGGAGTATTTTCATCTTTATCGATATCACTGTATGACGGAGTACGATCCAGCCTATCATCTAAGTCTTTAAGGTATTCTATTAATTCTTCTTTACTATAGCGAGTAGACTTTGCTGAATTAAGTCGCATACCTGCTGCCTTAAGTGCCTTATTCCAGCTCCCAAAGTAATTAACAAAAGTCTGTGCTGATGGGAAGTCTGGATTTGCCTGGATAGCATTCATTTTAGGAATTTCTCCATATACTCTTTCATATTCTACTAGCATCTCTATTAGCTGTATCTTGTTATATCTTTTCCTAGACATTAAATCACTCCAATTAGCCAGCTTTTTCTAGGTCATCATCCTCATCATCGTCATCATCGTTGTTATTATCTTCCTGCACATGAGCCTTAATTTCATCAAATACTTCATCGTGTAATCTTAAGTATTCAGCGAAATTATCTCTACCCTGCTGCTTGTGATCACTTCCATCATCAGATTCATATGAGTACCAGGAACCAGATATATCAATAATACCTTTGTCTGTGGCGACATCTATAACCTCAGCTACATTATCAATACATCTATCATCATAGAATAGATTAAACTCGGCTATCCTGTACGGTGGAGCCACCTTATTTTTAACTATCTTGCATTTAACAGGGTGTCCTACCTCCTGCTTGTCAAACTTAATAGGCTTTAGACCTCTTACTCTGATACGCATTGTTGAATAAAACTTGAGCGCGCGGCCACCGGGAGTTGTTTCAGGATTACCAAACATAACTCCAACCTTTTCTCTTATCTGATTAATCCAGATAACTAATACATTGTTTTTAGACATAGCAGCAGTTAGTTTACGCATAGCTTTTGACATTAATCTTGCCTGCAGTGCCATCTGCTGATCTTCCATTTCACCCTCTAATTCTGCCTCTGGGGCAAGACCGGCAACAGAGTCAACAACTAATACACTCATTTCTCCAGATCTAATATAGGCTTCTAAAATATTAAGGGAGACTTCTCCGCCCTCAGTCTGGACTAAGATAAGTTCTTCATTATCTACTCCAATTTGTGCAGCCCTTGCTTTATCGTAAACTTCCTCAATATCGATATAGCCGCAGTTATAACCCATCTTCTGAGCCTCAGCAACTACTGACATTGCAAGAGTAGACTTACCACTTCCCTCATTTCCATATAACTCTATTGAGCGGCCAAGAGGGAATCCTCCAACACCAGTGGCTTCATTTAAGAGCAGACTGCCTGTTGGTATGATTACATTGTCTTCTAACTCACTGGCCCTTTTAACAGAGCCTTCATACTTTTTATTGATACCCTTTGTAATCTTATCTAGTTTTGAACTAGCCATTAATTAACCTCCTCAGTGATAACTTCAAGTCAACCAGTGTCCTTCTTGTGTAGCTTTGATCATCTAAGTCAAGTGAAAAGAGAGCCTGATCCACTTCTTCTTTGATGTCTCTTAAATCTTCTAAGTCTGGAGTTATATTTTCATTAGAGCTTTGTCTTAAGGCTTTTATCTCGCTCCTTAAAAAAGCAACGGCCTCAGCCTTAGTTTCCTCTTGAATATAACTCATTATAAAATTATGAATAGCCTCTTCTAATCTGTCTTTCTCACTCATTATTGCCTCCTTAAAAATAGCCGGGACATTTTAGCTGTAAATTATAAGCGGGAGGTAACCGCTATATCTGACTGAAAACATGGATTGTCCCGGCTAAAATGGAACGCGCGTGTGGATTGATTACCAACTCCTCCTGGTATACGTCAGGATTATCGCTTAACTAGTATTGCTTTTACGCGCGCTTAAAAATAAGGGGAGAGAAACTCCGATGCAGTCGAAAGAAGTCAGCGTAACTTCTAAGCCCCTCTCCCAAAAATTTATATAACGAGCAGGGGAGGCTCGGCAGATACTGAGTCCTTACCCTCTGCTCTCCCACACACTTTTATTAAGTATTACCATCTGCCAGGGCAATACACGCGTGGTAAAAGATATTACTTGCTATTTAAAACGGTACATCAACATTTCCATTCTGTGGCTGGTTATTGTAGTTCTGACCGCCACCATTATTGTAATTCTGACCGCCTTGATTCTGCTGGCCACCATTGTTATAGTTTTGACCGCCCTGATTCTGACGATTGTTGTTATAATTCTGGCCACCCTGGTTTCGCTGTCCTCCATTACCGTTATTCTGGTTAGGGGAATCTAAAAACTCAACATTGTCAGCTCTAACTTCAGTCCAACTTCTGTTCTCACCATTTTTCTGATAAGCCTTAATTCTTAGACTACCTTCTACAGCAACTCTTCTACCTTTATGCAGATACTGATTTACTGTTTCAGCCAGCTTACCCCAAGCAACTACAGGAATGAAGTCAGTATCTCTCTCACCCTGTCTGTTGGTGTAATCTCTGTCTACAGCAAGTCTAAAACTAGCTTTAGGTGTGTTATTGTTGCCGATAGTCTCCATCTTAGGGTCCTTAGTTAAACGTCCAATTAAATCAATACTATTCATAGTTATCATCCTTTCAAATTTTTTTAATTAATACAGTTAAAACAAGCCATTCTTTAAGGGAGATAAGTCAAGTTGGTTTTTACTTGAGTTCTCTCCCGGGAATGGCACGCTTAATAAGATAAGATTAGCTCTTTAAGTTTTGTCTTATCATCTAAACACTTTTTGCACTCTTTGAATTTTTTAGAGTTTAGCTTTAGAACATCATAATTCCTATTAAAAATCATTGAAAACTCAAGATTATCATGTTCCAAAGTACTCGATAACTCAAGGTCAATCGAGTCATCATCCTGAAAGGCTAAATAAAACAAGTCTTCATCAATAGCTTTTTCGTAATCTTCATAAGCAGAGAAAAAATAGAATTCCAAAAGAGGTCATCCCTTTCTACCAAATTTTTTGGATACCCATCTAAGTGCAGGTCTTATTATCTTGTAGTCTATAAGTTCTACTATGAGCAGGATCAAAGATCCAATCCAAAAGAAGACTGTATATCCTCCAAAGATAAGAAGAACTATAATAGCGGGCAGTATAATTATTTCCATAAAATAACCTCCCAATTTTAGGCGCTAAATAAATTAACCCATCCTTTTTTAACGAGGCAAGGTAAATCCCCCTGAAAAACCTTGAACCTCAGAAACAAGCCTTTATTTAACGCCTATTGGGAATTTATAGGGGCGAATTAACGCCCCTGTGATAAAGACTTGTCTTATCTTAAAGCTCTTCTAACTTAGCTTCAATATATTTTTTGATATCTAAGCCAAATTGATAATTGTCAGTAAATACATTTTCAATCTCATGCTTTTCTGAAAGATCACCCTTGTAGATATCCTTTTTGATATCGTTAAGGTGCTTGTTATAGAACTCTTCTTTGCTGTATAGTGGATTATATCCTTCTTCAGATACTACCTCTAATGCTGCCGTATAAACGCCCTCAATATCTTCATCTTGCTCTGAGAGGTCTGGTCTAATATCGTTCATCATATTAGAAAGCCAGTATGCGTTGGCGATTTCCTCGAACATTAACTGGTAGTTATCTTCGATATCAGTATCAACCTCAATTCCATTTTCCTCAGCTTCAGCAAGTAATGCGTCTAAGAAATTCTTCTTTTCTACATATACTGACCTTGCCTCGTTACCTAGTTTAATGTGTAACTTAGTCCATGGTAGCTGATCTGATAATTCTGCGATTCCTTCTTTGATAGTTGCTATTTTATAATCTTCCAAGTTAACTATTCCTCCTTTTAGAATAAAGCCTTTCTGTGATTTTCTATCTCTTCTCTCTTTTCAGGCTTAATATCTTTAGTGTAGTTTAAGATGTCATTTGCTATAAATGATTCTCTATCTCTACTGGTATCTTTTTTACCTCTAACGACTACTATATTATCTTTTTTACATCTTTCCTTTCTCTTCTGCCAGACACTATTAAAAACTACTACATCTTTAGTATAGGTCTGAGTCTCGAGAGTAAGAAAAGCCATCGGGTTGCCCCGTCTGGTAGTTATTGTTTTAACCTTATTGATTACACCTGCTATATCAACTTCCTGCCCCTCCTGGAGTTCGTCCCAGTCAACATGAGGCATTCCATCAAGCGGGTGACCTGTGACATAAAAGCCGAGATATTCTTTCTCAAACTCTAATCTAGTCTGTTTATTCCATGGAACATTATGCTCCTCTGGCATCTTATCTCCTCTAAGCTCATAGTAATCTCTTAAAACTTCTATTCTATTCTCTTTGTATGAGTCGAACATCCCTGCTTTTATCATATTGTCATAGACGCCCTTGTGGAGCTTTCTGTTGTCTCCTTTTTCATAAGCGTCTGCTAGGTCATCAAAAGGTCGTGCCTCCATAATTGCACCAATAGCACTGTCTCCTACCTGTTTTACAGAGACGAGACCGAATCTAATCTTTCCGTCATCGACAGTAAAACCGGGAGAACTTCTATTAATGTCTGGAGGTAGCATATCTATTCCAAGTCGTTTGGCTTCTCCAAGGTATTCTACTACCTTATCTGGATCACCACTGTAACTTGAAAGTAGGCTGGCCATAAACTCAGCTGGATAATAAACTTTAAGATAGGCTGTCAGATACGACAAAAGTGTATAAGCGGCCGAATGAGATTTATTAAATCCATAGGAAGCAAATTCCACTATGGTCTCCCATAATTCTTCTACAAACTTCTTATTGTACCCGTTTTCTAAAGCTCCAGAGACAAATTTCTCCTTCTCTTTATTCATCACATCTATCTTCTTTTTTCCTACAGCTTTTCTGAGAGAGTCCGCAGCACCTGGAGTATAACCTGCAATAACCTGTGCTATCTCTAAAATCTGTTCCTGATATAACATTACACCATAAGTGTCTTTATATATCGGTTCCAAATCTGGGTGCGGATACTTAATCTTCTCATATGGCCTTTGAGCTATGGCCCTATTCTCCTTATATGTCTTATCGAAACCATTATTAAGCGGGCCAGGCCTATTCATGGCGTTAATATCAATAAGTTCGGAGAATTCATTTGGTCTTATTGACTTAAGGAGCTGCTTTGCTGATGATGAAGCAAACTGAAATACTCCTGTTGTTTCTCCATTCTTAAACAAATCATACACTTTGGGATCGTCTAATGGCATATTATAAGGATCAAAGTCATCATCTATATTCTGCATGGTATTGTTTATAATGGATAAAGTCTTTAAGCCAAGTAAATCTATTTTAAGAAGTCCCATTTCCTCGCAGACAGGATACTCAAACTGTGTGAGCATCATCTCTCCGTTGGGATTTCTTTTAAGCGGTATATAGTTTGTTATATTATCTGGTGCAACAATAACACCGGCGGCGTGAACACCGGTCTGTCGTGGTACATTTTCTACTGCAGTTGCTATATCAAATAGCTCTTTATACTCAACATAGTATTCGTTAAGTTTTTCGTTTTCGCTGTCTAATTCATCAGAAAGTAGCTCACCGGTCCCCATAACTTCAGTAACTTTATTAGATTCTTCAAAATCCATATCAAACACTCTAAATACATCTTTGATAGCAGTCTTGCCGAGCATATAACCAAATGTTATAATCTGGGCCACCCTATCATTTCCGTATTTTTCTTTGATGTAATCTATAAGCTCTTCCCTTCTATCATCGGGAACGTCCTGGTCAATGTCAGGAGCAGACATGCGTTCTGGATTTAGAAATCTTTCAAAGATAAGACCATACTTAATAGGGTCTATCTTAGTTATACCTATCAAATAGGAAACTAAACTACCGGCGGCAGAACCACGGCCGGGTCCCATCAAGATACCCTGTTCTTCCCCGTAGATAATAAAGTCTCTTACTATAAGGAAGTAGCCCGGGTAACCCTTATCTGTTATGATATCCAGCTCATACTGTAATCTTTTATAATACTTTTCTGGATCAGGTATTCTGTCATTGATAACAAACTCGATAAACTTCTGGTCAACAAGCCTTCTTAGGAAATCTTCTTCCGTTTCACCAGGATTAATGTCTGGATACTCGGGGTACTTGTTTCCCTCAAGCTCTAACTCTAAGTTACACTGGTCTGCTATCTTTTTAGTATTCTTGATTGCTTCATCTGGTATATCATATTCTTTAAACTCTTCTATTGACTTAATCCAGAAGTTCTCTTCAGAAAGTCTAAACCTATCTTTATCATTCATGCTGTTGTGCATGCTGATAGCCATTAATACTTCCTGGTTATAGGCGTCCTCTTTTTTTACATAGTGAGCATCAGCTGTTGCCACTAGAGGAATACCTGTTTCTTCACTCATTCTCTGTAAAGTTTGGTTTAAATGCTGTTGGCCAGTTATAGAATGAGGCTGGACTTCCAAATAAAATTCATCAAAGAAGTCATTATATTTCAGTGCTTGCTCCTTTGCCTCTTCGTATTTGTCATCTAATATCAACTGGGGTATTCTCCCCTGCATACAGGCGCTCAAAGCCACAATTCCTTCTGCGTGAGATTCCAAAAAATTGTCGTCTGTACGTGGTTTCCTGTAAAAGCCATTCTCGTTAGCGTCGGTTACTATTTTTAAGAGATTTTTGTAACCTGTATCATTCTTGGCAAGAAGTACAAGGTGATACATCCCGTAACCCTGCTCTTCAAGTTCTGACTTTTTTTGGATTGACCTATCTTCAGTTGTATATACCTCTGATCCTATAATCGGCTTAATACCAGCCTTCTTGCATTTTTTATAGAAAGGAACTATACCATATAACGCACCGTGGTCGGTAATAGCCACGGCTTCTTGGCCTAGTTCTTTTACCCTATCAATTAAATCATCTATCTTACATAAGCCATCTAAGTGACTTGACGGCGTATGAACGTGTAAGTGAACCAAATCTGAGTTCTTCAATTCTATCACCAACTACTTGCATCTATTTTTTCAACCGAATAAGCTATGACTTTAGTTTCTTTATTGCTATGACTGTCGGAAATAGAAAATACTCTACCCTTTAATATGAGGACATTATCTTCTTTAAGGTCGTCTTCATATTCATCATAGACTCCTGGTGGTATCATTATACTTACTTCTCCAACACCATCATTAATCAATATAAAACAGGTAGTATCTTCTTCTTCCTGAAAATCTATGGTCTCAACCTCAATTACCTTACCACCAACAGTTACAGAATCACCGTGCCCTTTATCTTTCAAAAGGGCAGAGTAATCGGTGACCCACTTTTTTAGTCTATCGGCAATATTCATTCCAATCACCGCCTATTTTATAGTGATAATCCTCCGATATCAGATGCAATCTCTTCAATTTCTCTGTCTGTTACAATTCCTTTTTCTACTAAGACATTAATTGCAATCTGTGAAATCATGATAGTGTTGATAATCTCTGGAATAAGAGTAACTGGAATTTCTACTGTCTCTGTTGTTTTAGAGTCAGAGGCTTCTTTGAAGATAGACATTACAAGTTTGGAACTCATTTCTTCAATATCTTCCATTGTTGGTCTTTCGCCTCTTTCAAATTCGTCACATTCTCCACAGTGTTCAAATTCTTCTGAGGAACCGTAACCTCTTATTTCAACATCATCTAAGCTAACTCCAATCTCATTTTCAATCATGTCTCTAATAGGACCAGGGATTTCTGAAGGATCAATACTTTGACTTTTTCTTTCTCTTCTGCTGCTTCTTTTCTTTTCAGTAGCTCCACTTATCGCATCTTCAAACATTTTCTTAATTCTATCGTTCATTAATAATCCCTCCTAGGATTTAGACAAATATTTTTTAGGCATTGTATCTCCTTTATCAACATTGCAGGATTTACAAGCACATACTATATTATGTGGGAAATAACTTCCTCCTTTTGAGCGCGGTATGACATGATCTGCAGTAGCAGTCTCATCATCTAGTTTCTTACCACAGTACTGACAGGTATAATCATCTCTTTTAAATACTTCCTGTCTAACCCTAGCTTTTTCTTCTCTAGTCATTATTAAAACTATAGAGTCTTCTTTGGTTAGCCACTCAGCATGATTTTTTCTGACAAGTTCTCTGGCCCTGTTATTCGAGCAAGGGGAAAGTATTTTCCCGTCCTTGGAAATAACACTTACCTCATTCAAGATTAACACCTCAACGTTCACTTTTTATGTTTATTTTTGAACACTAAGGTCATTATATCAGTTTAATCTCTATGTTTCAAGTGTTAAACACAAGTTTTTTTAATTTTTTTTATCATCTTCATCATCAACAGTTGCAACAAGCTGAAAAGCGAATACTAACAACACACAAAAAAGTGCCGCGGGAGGCCAGGCTATAGTAACTGCGAGTAAGATTGGGGTTAAAACTATAAGGAATCTATAACCACTTACCATCTTATCGTGAACCTTAGCCTCCCATGTCTTTTTCTCTTCTTTATGTGTTTCATCGGGTGGATTCTTATTCTTATTAGGCTGCATGATAAATCTCACCTCCTTCATCTAAGGCCCTGTTGGCCAGCATATCTGCATATGCGTTCCCTTCTCTTGGAATATATTGTATCTTGATAAAAGAAAATCGCTCTATAAGAGAACGAGCTTCGTCTCTAAGAGCGACCAACTTTGGGTTTTTGGTCCGGTAAATCATATTTATCTGGTTTACTATCGGCTTGTAATCAGAATAAATAAGAATCTCTCTTTTTCTGTATCCCTTTTTGAGCATTACCCTTAAGGAATTGATAAGAGCCTTATACTCAGCTATCACTGAACTACAAGGCTCGATTCTTTTATAGTCTTCCATTACAAGCTCTGATCCATCATATAAGACTAAAGCTATTGCTGAATCATTTTCTATAATCTTATCATGAGTATTTCTTGAGGCTCCATCAACATAAGCTATAACTTTTTCTTCTTTATGAACTATTTTTATCTGACCTTCAATCTCTTTAAATATCGAATGATAATCATATCCCTGTTTTTCTAACTCGGATTTTATCTTAAGTATCTCCTTAGCGATTTTCTCTGACTTATTTGGGTTAAGTTTTTTATAGAGGTAATACCTGTCAAAAAGATAACTCAGATACTCTTTAGTTTCATCTATATCTAAAGAGAATTTTAGAATAAAGATTCCTCCGGCTCCCAAATATCATGAACATCATCTAAGGTATAATCCGAGTTAACTCTAATACGAGATTCAACATATTGTATATTAAAATAAAGGATGACATCTTCTCTCTGCCAGTTTTCTCTCCCTCTTAATGTCCTGGTCCCTATATTGGTAACATGTGCAGCCTTACCTCTTTTAGTAAAGTTAAAGTGTTTATCTCCCCAGGCTTCTCTAAACTGACTTTCTAAGAAATTTTTATCTTCTTCGATACAGTCAGTGCAGACAGTAAAGAAATTGTGGTCATAAACGCCTCTTTCTCTAGGGTCTCCATTCTCATTAATTAGCGGCTTACCACAGCGTACACAGATATTTGTCTGAACTACACTAATATTAGTCCTTCCAGCATCATCAGTAGTTTTCCAATCGGGATCTATCTCTTCATAGTTGTCACTGTTTTGGATAAGCCATCTTTCTCTGCCTCTTGAATCTTTAGTCTTGGTAATTTCAGGTCTTTCAAGCTCGGGTATCTTATCTACCTTTCTTAAATACTCTATAACAAAGTTCTTTTTTTGTTTTTCTTCTTCCTGTTCTAACTGTTCTCTGGTTTCCATATTATTTACCTCCTGCTTTTTGGGCCAGTTCAGCAAGTACTCTATTCTGTTCTGAGTTATTTTCTATAATTGACTCGGATAATTCTCGTTTTCTGCGATTAGATTCAAGCATTCTTTCATCTATCATACCTTCATTTATGATATTGATAACATTAACAGTATCGTGTGTTGCTCCCAGTCGCCTTATACGACCAACTCTCTGGTCTATCTTGCTTGGATTCCATCTAAGGTCATAGTTGATAAGAGCCTTACTAAACTGCAAGTTTACATTTTGTTACTCTTCCAAAAAGGAAGGGGTAGGACATTTCTGCCTACCTCTCTAAATCTCATTAGAGATCAGACTATATCTTCTAAAATTAGAGTTGATTTTAAGTTTAACCAATCAGAAAAAGTTTGGTTTTTTCTTTCCAGAAATCTAATTGATTCTTTATATAACCAAAACATTATTTCTTCTGCATAACCATTACTTATATCTATTCGGTAAATCTCTCCATTTTTTCTTACATTTGAAGAGATACCTAATTCCTGTTCTATAAAGTTAGAAATATATTCAACTATCTCACGACTCCCTATAACATTGAATGAGCAGTTCCACTTATTATGAAATTCAGAATACCAGTAATTAAATGAACCATCACCATCAAAATAACCTCTAATATAATGTCTAATAAGTTCTTTGTCGGTTATTAAAGGAGGTTGTTCATTTGTTGATTTATTTACTTTTATTTTCTGATCTATTAAATCATCACATATCTTCTTAGAGTAAAGAACTACCCTAGCATAATCATAATATTTATCAGTAGCTTTTAGATATGTTTTGCCAGTTTTAACTGGAACATTTGATTCAATATCATCTAAGAATTTATGAAGATGATTAATATCTTTTTTAGCGAGATGTATTTTTAATCTTATCGTACTAGAAGAACTTTTTTCTTGTTCATACTCTATCCCGCCATCAGCGTTTATAAAACCTAACCAGTATGCTTTATCTGAACTATCTATTTCTGAAAAATAATTCTGGTTATAAGAATACTTGGTAGGCCTTCTAATATTAACATCAACTGGTATTTCAAATTCCCTCATTCTTCTTGATATAGTGTCAAAACTTGTATTGGCTATATCAGCTATTTCTACAAGTTGTAATTTTTCAATACAATGTTTTTCATATAACCAATCTTTATCGTCAAATAGTTTACTAACATTAATCATTCTCTTTCTAACCCATTCCCTAGAGACACCAAATTTATCTCCAATGTCTTCTAAGTGCATATTTTCAACTCGATATAAGTAAGTCATTTCTTTCATCTGTTCTTTAGTTAATTCAATTTTTTCTGCCATTATATCACTTCTTTCATATGAATTAACCAACTCTAATTTAGTACCACGCCACCTATATAAATTACTTTATATAAGTTTTACTTACATCACAGTATGATGTGTTTAATAGTCGTTGAAGGCTCTTCTTGATTACTCAAGAAGCATCCCTGCTGATTATCCAATCTTCATAGTTTTTGAACTATCACACTTACCGTTACCGGTTATGTTGTAGTCTATGAAGCTCTAAGGACCTCCCAGCAATTCGTGGTATAAGGGCTAAACATTTCAGTCTACCCCTCTGCACCGGCATCACTCATTGCTATAACTCCACAGAAAGGATCATTCTCAAACATTTTTACAGCATCATCTCTTTCTTTTGAGCTTTTAGCTCCATAAAGAGTAGCAACACGCGTAATATCTGAGAGTTCTCTTTTAATGAGTTTAACCATTTTAGCAAGTCTGGAAAATACAATAACCTTATAATCCATATCTATAAATTCAGTTACTATTTTCTTTAATTCAATGAGTTTAGGCGATTTAAAATCAGTGACATCATAATTATTTCTAACCATATAACTTTCACTCATTGTAAGTAGTTCTGGACCATCAGAAACTCCAAGTGCGAGAGCATTCTTACCCTGACTTGCTCCTTCTTTTTGGTCAAGGTCATCCTGTATAGAGTTTATTATATTACTTATTTTGCTTATTTCAGATATTAAATTATTCTTACGAGATATTAATTTATCATTGGGTTCATCAGTCGAATTTAACTCTGCCTCTACTTTTCTTAACTCAGACTCTAACCCTTTTTTGCGGCCAACAGAGTTATTTTTGCTTTGTCTTAATTCCTTTATTTCTTCGTCCAGTTCTTCCTGTTCTTCTTGTATCTGTTTATAAAGTCTTTTCTGTAAAGGAGTAGGCTGAACATATCTATTAGTAAATGTAGCTTCTGGTAGCTGCCCCTTTACATCCTTAAGTCTTCTTCTCATCATTATTGGTGCAACCTGCTTACCAAGCTGATCAAAATTTACATAACCTCTTAAGACTGGATGTCCGTAATCATAACCATAGACTACATACTCTTTTTTAAAGCTCGTATAACTTCCAAAATAATCTTTATCTAAAAACTCAACTATAGAATAAAGTTCATCAGGCTTATTCTGGATAGGAGTACCTGTCATAGCATAACGATAATTACTATCTATCTTCTTTATCAGCTTAGTTCTCTTTGAGTCTCTGTTTTTGATATAATGTGCCTCATCAAGGGTTAAGATATCGGGATTAAGCTCCTGAATCTTATCAAAATCATAGTAAAGAAGAGAATAGTTTAGGATAGTTATAAAAGAATCTTCAGCCTTTTCATATAGCTTTTTTCTCTGAGACTTAGTACCGTCTATTACAGTAACTAAATCACTATCTATATGATTTTCATCTAAAAACTTATGTGCCTCCTTCCCCCACTGTTTTTTAAGAGAGCTGGGACATACAACAAGCATATTCTCTATCTTACCTCTGTTATACAGCTCTAAAGCAGTAAATAATGCCTGCGGCGTTTTCAGTTGTGTTATCCATAAAGTTTTTTATCTCTATGTTCTTGCGATTTAGTTCTCGCAAGCTCAGCATACCTTTTCACCATTTCAGGTGGAGCGGCCTCGTGGGGGTATTATTTCAACCCCTATGCGTTGCCCCTGACTATTGTTACCAATAGCCTTCGGTTCGGATTCCCGTCTCAGGGTTCCCGGCTAATTCCGCTCTAATATTCTATAATGTTTCCATCATAGACGGCAGAGAATTTATCTCGTTTTCTTTTAAGGAATATATTAGAATCTTTATAAAGGAAGTTATATATATCTACAACTCGGTCTCCTATGTATCTTAAGCCATAGGCAGAACCATGTCTTCTATACTTGGGCTTAAATGTTACAGGTAGATGATTATAATAATCATCTAAAAAAGATTTTGTACTTAATACTTCAAATTCAAGTCTTTCATCATTTCTGATCGATATAGAACCGTCACCGTCAAAATATCCTCTCATAAAATGATTTACTAACTTTTTAGGTATATTAGGAAATTCTAAGGTTAAACTTTTTGCTTGAGTACACCCTAAATCTTCAAGAGATTCAACTAAATGCTTACTACATACATCTATTCTGGACGCTCTATATTCTCCAATCGGAAGAGAAATATCTTTCTCATAAACTGGAGCATTAGTGCCTAAAAAAGACTGAAATGCAACAACATGTTCTCTATCTCTTTGCTGTAGGGTAAGTTCAACCTTATGTGATATGTCTGAATAAACATATCCATCAGCAAATAAAAAACCAAGCCAGTATGCTTTTTCTTCAGAATCTATTACATCAAAAGATTTCTGATTAAGGTTATATTTACGATTATCATTTTTAGTATCAATATTATGATACTCTAATATCCTCAACACTAAAAATGTATTTTTATCATATTTATCAGCAATTTCTTGCATAGAAAGATCATTTTGATAGTCTATAACCATATTCAACGCCATATCCCCCTCGTAATCATATTTTAGATAAGAAGGTTCTTGCATATCTCTATAACCTTTCTTGTCTAATTGTTGGGATAGAACGCCTCTGTCTAAATTTAGAGTATCTGCAATATTAGTAATTGATTTACCATTGTCTAACATACCTTTTGCCTTATTAAGCACATCATTTGTATATCTTTTTAACTTACCTGTTTTAATGCCTTCATCCTTAAGTTTATTGGATAATCTCTTTCTATTTATTCCCAAGTCTTTCGCTATAGATCTAATAGATTTTTCATCTTCAATATACATTTTTTTAGCCTTAGTATATACTTCCTTGTTCATTAATTAACACTCCCTAAATTATAACGAGTAAACTCTACCAAGTCCCATTTCATCTGCTAAAATACCATATCCATTTTCAACCATAAAACTTATTCCAACCTTTTGGAATGGATAAGGATCTAACTTCTTACCTTCTATCTCTGTTATAAGCTCCAAATCTTCATGAGTAGGTAAATCAAGCTCATAACCTTTAATAACATGCGGCGGAGTAAGCCAGGCTAAAGACTCTGGGAACATATGCTCTAAGAAATCACACTGTTCGCGCGGAATAGACCAGTATTTATCATCTGGATGGTAATAAGCTCCTGGTATACTCTTAATAAGATTCTTTGTCTCTACATCATATCTAAATTTAAGTTCTAATCTGTCATTAGTGAGTAGCTTTACACTTATCAAATCAAAAATCACATCCTTTAACTATTTATTATCAAATAATGATAGCTGTTCATGATCGCTATCGTAAAAATGACTATCAATAGAGTCCTCAAGCATATTGTGATAACCTGCCTCCTCTAATTTAGACTCTACTGAAGAAGCTATTGCTTTAATATCTTCTGTACAAGGGACAAGACCCTTATCAATACAGGCATTAGCAACATCTAATTTTAAGTTTTCCATAGTTTATTCCTCCCTAGTTATAAAAATCTTCAGCTATCTGGTCTGGATAGTTATTCTGTATCTCATTTAATACATCCATAAGTTCTTCTGTTTTCTGCTGGATATCTTCAACATACTTATCAACAGTTTCCCACTCGTGTAATTCTAATACGCCTAGGCCTGGCGCATAGTCTAAAGCATGATCCATTTCCTTGAGCTTTTCATTGTACTTATCCAGTGTCTCTATAAAATCCTTAGTAACCTGTACTGGTCCTGCAGCCATATTATCCCTCCTTATTAAACCATAAGTTATAAAGTTCTTTAATAGTAGCCGATATGATTATTTCAATATCTTCTCTGTAATTGTGGCCATAAAGATTTTCACATTCTTCTAAAGTCAACTCAAGGGGTTCGTTATCAGTCTTTATTACTATCTCATCTATATCCCAAATATGTGCCTCTGTTAATGTATACATAGTACTCATACCCTCATCAACTACTCTCATATCCAAATCAATCTTTACCATATTATCCCTCCTTATAGGTCGTCTGGTTTACCTATTCCCGGGTAATCATAATTTCCTTTTATAACCTCTTCTAGCTCTTTTCTGCGAGCCTTGTCATAATCAGAGTGTTCTTTTTCTTTCTCCTCACAGTCCATACATATATGTTCTTCATTGAACATACTCATAGTCCACATACCAGTCTTTCTTCCACATCTCTCACAATATTCTACAATTTCCAATGGCATAGCTCCTCCTTTCTAGCTTATAAAATAAGCAACCTCCTTAGCAGCATCTTTAAAACTAGGTTCATTTCTTTCGTCGAATGTCGCAAAAGTTAAAATATCACCATTTTCGTGATAATAAACTATAGTCTGATGACCTTCTGGAGAAGAAGATGTAAGGTCTTTTAACATCTCGGGGCCATAGTAATCACTAAACTCTCCATAAGACTGAGTTTCAACAAGCCAGAGTTTTTTTGGGTCAGCACCATGCTTTTCTAATTCTTCTATCATTTGTGTATGAAGTCTATGCAAAATCTACACCTCCCGGTTAATATGTCGATAAATGATTAAAATAATACACAAAATACAAGCCACAGGAATGAGGGCTCGTCAAATGGGTTTCTTGACGAGCCTGAGTGGATGTGGCAAAAGGTTTTAATCGATATTAACACCAACCATTAGTGATAGCTCAATTAGAGCTTCGGAAAATAATAATTCTTCAGCTAAATCAAGCACAAGGTGCTCAATACTTGTAAAATCTCCTATCTTTTCTTCATAGTTTCTCAACTCTTCTGGGTCTTTTTCTGCAAGTTCTCTGATGATTGAAAAACAATTTATGGTATTAACATTATCCTGAACTTCTCTTATTATTGCATGCCTAATCTCATCTTCTTCATTATCGATAAAGTTATCATCAATTAAATCAGAAACTTTAAAGACTATATGGTTAACAATAATTTTATGACAAAGATTAGATTTCTTTACCGCCACTACAAAGTCTTTACCGTCTGATCTTTCTTCTACTACAATAGCAGCATCTCCAGAATATATAATATACATACCTGTTTCTAGTTCTTTAAGAGTTGTAAATGTAAAAGCATTAAGTTCTTCAGTTAAATTTTCCTTATTGATTTCATCAGCATAATGTAAATACTGTCTTAAATATTCGTAAACACTATTGTATCCGTAAAGTTCACTGGTTATTTTCATCATTGACCCCCTTATATTTTTTCTATCTCTTCAATCATCGTGCCGCTGCCCTCTTCTGAACTGATAAGCATAACACAGTCACCAAACTTCATTGAATAAGTAGTCTTAGTTGCGGTACTGACTATTACATTAGTCTCAACCTCTGTGCCGCAGTCCTCAATTTTATTTTTTAACTTAAAGTCGTCAATATAGTCACCAACACTGTACTTATAGGTTATCCATTCATAATAACCATCAAAAAATACGCCTTCTTCATCTGTTGCTAACATATTATCCCCCCCCTTAACCGAATTAAAAAGCATATCTAAAGTAACATATCCAACAACCACCATAAGAAGAGGATATATAGCTGGTTGTTTGCTTGCACTGGCTATTTTTCTTAAAAGATCTGGTTTGGGTGGAACATCCTTTCTTTTATTGATAAGTTTAGAAAGAGTTGCTCTACTTACCCCACACTTATCAGCATAGGCAGTAATAGTTCCATCTTCTATTATTGCTTTTATAACCTTAGAAAGATTTTCTTTGTGAATTTCTTCCATCTTTCCTAAGTCATCCATCATTTTAAGTTTTCGGGCATCTAGTTTTAATTGCATTTAACTATTCCTCCTCCCACTCTATTTCTGAAAACCCAAAGTGTTCAACAACATACTTTTGACCATCAACTTCTATAATGTCTCCAAACATCATAGGTCTTTTTCTGGTGAACATATTACTGCCTTCACTTGGGTCCTGACAGTGAGCAAATACAAAATCCAAAAGAGTGTCAATGCCGTGATCGTTTATTTCTATATTGTCCTGCACCAAATCGTAAAATCTCTTTTCTGCTTTTCTATGTCCCCTGTTTCCAAATGATAGGACATACTGCAGGAAATGGTCCCTGCGCTCTGCATTGTCTTCTGTTTCATCATCGTGTTTTGGTATCTGAATATAATAGATGTTAACATCATACATCGGCATTGTTATCAACTTCTTCTGGGGTCATATAACCATCTAATAATAAAATCTGGCCGCGCTCCACCCCTTCTACTTCTCTTCCCGAAGGGCCCTGATTCATCCACATAAGCCTAGCTCCTATAGAAGCAGTAGAATCATCATACTCATCACAAATAGAGTTTATTATATCCATAATCTCTTTCTCATCCATAACTATCTTGCGCGGATCAACCTCAACTCTGCCTTCTGGATAATCATTTTGCTCTCTATAAAAGTCTAATATCTTGTTATAGAGGGCTGTCATGACATTAGCAGCATGTTGATTTGGGTCATCAGCGACTTCTAAATCCTCAGTGAGCTCTTCATAGGTATAACTCTGAATAGATTTACTCATCTTTTTCAAGCTCCTTTCTTAATACGCAGTCTTCCTCCTCATGATCATAATGATATTCTCCAGAATATACACATCCTGCGCAACCATTTGAAATATCTCCACCATGTGGACACTTACTTAATAGTTCTATCATCTAATACCCCCTTTATGCTGCACTCTTAGAAATGTCATCTTCCTTGTCAAATTTAGATATTAAGTTTTCAACGCAAGTAATTAGAAGTTCAATGATATATTTATTACTAAACTTAAATACTGCAACCTTAAATTCATAGCCAACATCTTCTGGTTTTATTTCTTCTGGTATGAAAAGATTCTTTTTTCTAATATTGTCTACTATTGAAAAATTATTAGTATGATGATAGTTATTCATTACTTCATCTACCATATTTATACCCATATCTAATATTTCTTCTGCCATTTTATCATCAACAGCAAATGAACGAATTTTTTCGTCAAGTTCTTGCAACTCTTCTACTATGAAATTATCCCATAAACGCTTCATGTCATTTTCATATAGCTCATCAACCAAAGCAGGCATATCTTCTTTTAAATCTTTAATTTTTAGCTGTTTTTCTAATTGATTAATTCTTTCTTCAAGTTTTCTGATTCTATTAGACTGTTCATCAACTGTATCTTGTTGTTCTTTATTATTACTAAGTGAATATACCTTACCTTTATTTGTCTCAGGTAGTGAAATAAGCTCATCTATAAACTTTTCTCTATCTTCCTCATCTTCAATATAATCAAAAATACCTAAATTAGCCTCTCTAATGATTTCAGCAACTTCTTGCAATAAGCCAGTATACATAGCATAGGGTCTCGTATAACCAACAGGTCTTACTTTAACAGGACTGTATTTAATAGAAAATAAACTATAAAAATAGCCAGAACCAACTCCTGTTATGTTAGTTATATCTCTTAATGAAAAATACTCTCTACCATCTTCAAGAATAAAACTTCTTATTTCAATATTATCTGGCCCAAAGGACATTTTATAAGTTTTATAGATGCTTACCCCAGAATATTCATCTCTGGTTAACACTTTATCTTGTTCTTTTATTTTATCAACTTCATTTTTAACAAAATTAAAAAATTCTAACTTATCATCTTTACGAGATCTAACACATAATCTTCTTAATCCCTCCAGATTATAAACAGTAGTAAAATGAACACCTCCAGAAGGATAGTTTATGGGGATTTTGTCAGAATTATCATCTAAAAAAGTATTGCTTGTTCTGTCGTGCATCTTACCTATTGCTTTTCTTGGGTTACTATAACCAAGAGCAGAACCGATATCATTTCTAGTAAACCATAATTCTCCACTCTCAACGCCCTTATATACCACGATTTCATGTTTCTTTTTAAAATATAAAGTTTTTAACTTTGTAACTGCTTGACCTCTTTCTATTTTCAATTTAATTCCTCCCTTTTACTTCTGATAAAGGCTTAGGCTCAAAAAACTTATCGCGCTCAACAGGTAACCCCATAGGGCCCCTCGCTGATTTAACTTCTCTTAAAGATGAATAACCTAACTCATTAGCAATACCTTCAACATAGCAAAACAATGTATCTTCGCCGTCAAATTCAAGGACATACCAAGTCCAATTAGAATCAGGAGTAAAGAATTTAGCATGAACAATCGGATCATCAACATCTTCCTGTGAATATAATTCGGGGATTTTATCTCTTAACTCTTTAGTCAATAGTTTCATTTTACATCCTCCTTTAATCCTGTCCTTTTGATAATATATGCCTCCTGAAACTCATTAATAACTCCAAACTCTCTTATCTCCCTTAAGTCTTCAACACATTTTTCCTTACTTAAAGGCTTTGCAAAGTACTGGCCATAACGATAAGAGGTATTGGCAACTAAGACGATTATCAAAAACATTAAAAGTAGTTCCATAAAGTAACCTCCTTACATTTAAGCAGCAGAAGTTCTAAGCTCTTTTACTATCGCTATATAAGCTGTTTTTAACTTTCTTGACTCACTAATCACATCAAGATTATTAATTTTGGATATTTTGGTATCTGTGGCACCATTCTTAGAAGCTCGCTCCTTTTTATTATTAAGCCTGGTCTTTAAATTGCAACCTATTCTGCCCTCAAGCATTCTATAACTTAAGTTTCTTTTTTGAGAATACTCTTTTGGTGAGTCACACATCTTACTAAATTGTCTATTAACCCATCTTCTCCAATCTTTGGGATTTCTCTTTAAGATCTCCTGTATATCATTTAACTTATCCTCTGTCGATTGCGCTGTCTGAAGAGCTTGCTTAGAAAGTTTAGAGTTCTCTTCCATTTTATCTATCATACCTCTTAGAATATCAAACTCGTTTTGTGGTACGTTTTCGTTCTCTACTTCCTCGGCAACATAAAAACCTTTTTCTCTTATTGAAGGTATTACATCATGGGTCAACCAGCGCTTAAACTTTTTAGCATTTGGCTTTCTTGATTTTAAGACTAAAGTATACATTCCAGGTTCATTAACAATAATAGTTTCTTGCATTCCTCCAGGGGTGTGTATACTATACACGCCCTTTTCATCATCATCCAATCTCCTAGTAGATTGTCTATGTTCCGCTATATCAAGAATGTCACATAAGTCCTTTGCAACAAACCAAATCTCTTTATCTTTTATCACTGTCCTAACCTTACCAAGTTCTTCGTTCTCGAAAATTTGTAAATCATTCATTAATATACCCCCCGTTCTTAAGTGACATACTACCAGTTATTCTAACAAGCTCTTCTTCGGTTATCCCTTCACATAAAGAAGTAAATTCTCGAAGGCGCTCAAAGGCAACCAAAAAGATTTCCTCACCCTTAGTCTCGTTATAGCCTTTAATACACAACTCTCCATCCTCGTCCATATAAAAAGTTCTTTTAGCAAGCTCTACCTTATTTTGCAGTGGGGCCTGACTTAAATACTTGAATACGATACTTGCTATCTCTAATTTGTTCACATTTTTTCCTCCTTAACATTGTAGGTAATCATTACAGTATGCTCTGTACCTTCATAGGGGATCAAATAAGACTGGTAGTTTATATCTTCAACATCTTTATGCCTGATGAAATCATTAATCTCACCCTCAAACTCTTTAAGTGACTTATTGTGTTTTTCTATTATCTTTACTTTTTTCATTTTATTGCCCCCTTATTGAATAAAAAAGCCACCCTTTTTATGAGGTGGCTAAGTTTTAGGCAGCTTCTTCTACCTCTTCGGTATCATCATTAGTATCATTTTCAGTACTTTCTGTAGTACCTTCTTCGGTACTATAATCTGGATCAGTACCCATAAGTTTTGTCTTACGCTTAATCATACCCATTACGGTATCTTTGGTCTTTATTCTCTTGCAGGCAATTCTCTTAAACTCGAAGATTGACTGACATTTAATGTCTTCTCTATCATCTTCCTCTAGGTTAAATTTATCGATAAACTTAGTAACAGCTTCTTCTTTATTATTCCCGTACATTGCTGCTTTAAAACCAGGGGTAGTATGTTTAATATTGTATTTTGGCAACTATATCAGCTCCTTATCCTTTGATAACTGCTTTGGTTTTGTATCTATCTATAATATCTACAAGATCAGACTGCTGCTCCATAACTTCATCAATATCTTTATAAGATTTATAGTACTCTTCAGCCACGTCCTGTTTATTAGCTTTGCCGAGTACCACTCCCTTATCTTTAAGGTCTTCCATGACTTCCTGTACACTAAATTCTTCTCTGGCTGCAGTACGGGTATGTGTACGACCGGCACCATGTGAACAGGATTTAAAAGATTCCTCATTACCAAGACCATAAGCTAAATAACTAGAACTACCCATAGCGCCCGGTATCGGTATAATATCGCCCTCCCTGGCCCTTACGGCACCCTTACGGTGTACGAAGTAGTTTTCTCCATCTATGTGCTCATACGCACCATAATTATGGTGTACGTTGGTGAACCTTAATACTTTATAATCTAAAACATTAGGAGCTCTTTTTTCCAGTACTTGTTTAAGTTTCTTTTCAACTAATTCCATAATTCGTTTCCTATTTAGGTGAGCTATATCTAAAGCAAAATTCATAAACTTAAGATAATCCTGGCCAGCTTCGCTCTCAAGAGGCAAGAAAGGCATTGTAACCTTATTTGATATAGCACTTACATACCACTTATCGTTTAATTCTTTAGCCAGTTTAGTAAAGTGTGAATTAATCTTAGCACCAACACTGCGACTGCCGGTGTGGATCATAATAGCAAGTAGGCCATCTTTGTTCTGCTGGAACTCAACGAAGTGGTTGCCCCCTCCGAGGCTTCCAATTATTTCCAGCGACTCTTCGACCGATTCTATAAGTTTTGGAATATCCTCTACTGCACCACCATAATTAAGGTCATTAATAAGATTTAAAAGTTCCATATCGCCACCGTTCTTTTCCTGTGTGCTATGCTCAAAGCCTGTAGGCAGGTCTCTTAGAATAGAACCCACTAATTCTTTTGCCACATTACCAGATGGTGTTTCAACATCTAATACATAAGTAGGTATATCCGTCTGCAAAAGTGCGACGCCGCAGCCAATGTCATTACTTATAGCTTCGGGCACAACAACATCCTTTGTGGCAAGCACCCCACCAACAGGCATCTTAAAGCCTGTAGCATGACCATCTGCCATTAAGGCCATATGCGACTTAGCATAAGGAAGATTAGCCACATTAAATGCTTCATCTAAAGTATTCTGGTCTAAGTCTTTACTCCTTTCGGCCCAGACTTTTATATCAAGACCTTCAGAGTTACTTATTGTAAACATCTACTCACTCTCCCCGTTAAAGTGTGCTCTTAGTTCCATTAAATATTTACCAAGAAAGTTTTTACCTTCAGTATCTTTACATCTTTTACATCTACAGTCATTATCTTATAGGGTAATCTTTGTCATATAAATGAGGCCAAGATTTTCCTCGATTTATAGCACCTACATTTGATCTACTAATATTAAAAAGACTAGCAATATCTTTTTGGTACATTTTCGTATTCTCAAGTAATTCTATTATTTCTAAAACCTGTTCTTCTGTCAGTTTACTATTACTTAAATTTATAAAATCCCCATCTTTTCTTATAGGAACATCATAATGTTTTTTAACGATAGCAGTATAATATATACCTCTATTTATGCAAGAAACTGATTGGTGGGGTATATCAAATTCTTTAGCAATGTCACGCATAGACATGGTAAGTTCATTCTTTAGCATATTCATAAGTTCTAAAAGTTGCTCTTCAGTCAAATCATCTGTTTTAAAATTAGCTCTTAAAGGGTATTCAAGATGTGGATCAAAATAAGAACGACCAAAACAAATACCATCAACTACACCAAAAGGCACATCGAATTCTTTTGATATAATCATTTTTCTAATATTTGTAAACATCAACATATCTTTAATCATACTTGCCTGTTTGTTGGTTAATAATGATAAAGGATGGTCTTCTCCATAAAAATTAGGAGGTTGCTCACCACCCTCAGTTGAATTATAACCATTGTGGTAACTATCAAATTGATTGATATAAAAAATTTCTTTCTCATTTAACAAATCTATTGGGATATTATCTTCGACAACACTCCATAGAAACTTTTTTTCACCATATTTTTGTAATTCACGGTGGAAGAAATATCCTCTACCGCTTTTGCTGGCGTTTATATGATCTTTTTTTCTTTTTTTAAGAGATTGTCTAGTCTGTCCAATGTAAACATTGCCGTTTTCTATATTCACTGCTTTATATATCATTCCATATTCATTCATCTTAGAATTCCTTTCTTTGGCATAAATACCTCCTTAAAACGGTACCTGTTCTAATATATACCTGCTTTTCATGATGTCACTCAACTTATTATTCTTATATATCTCATTCATCTTTCGCATATTTATTTCTTTAATGAATCGTGGGCTAAGATTAGTGGTAAATTTACAATCTGGATAGTTTGTGCAGCCATAAAAAGTATCTCCATCTCTGTTCTTTTTAGGTACTAACTTACCGTCATCACAGCGAGGGCAAGTATCTTGAAACAATGTAATATTAAAAAATATAAGTGCATATTTAGCAATCAATTCTTTTTCTCTTTCCATATATGCCACATCTGCCTCCATCATAACAGGAGTTTCGCATTTCGGACACACTGGAACGTACTCTTCCCCTTCTTCTGGAACCTCAAGCCAGAATATAGTTTGGCATTCATGGTTGGGGCACTGGTACTCTTCAACGAATTTATTATCTTCACACATTTTTGAGGCCCCCTTCTTAAACTTAATAATGTAATACAATCATATCATTTTGAAACGCAGATGTCAAACACAAAAATAAAGGGGGCGCAAAGCCCCCTGGTTGAGATTAAAACGGTGCATCAACATTACCATTCTGCTGGTTATTATTCCAGTTAGGATTCTGTTGCTGATTAACCTGCTGACCATTCTGATTATTCTGAGGCTGGTAATTTTGCTGACCGTTCTGCTGATTATTCTGCTGAGGTTGCTGGTTGCGAGGCTGATAGTTCTGAGCCTGATTAGGTTGCTGACGTTGCTGAGGTGCAACCTGATTCTGATTAGTGTAATTAGGCTGACCATTCTGGCCACCGTTGTTCTGCTGATTATTCTTGTTAGGAGAATCTAAAAACTTCACGTTGTCAGCCACAAACTCATGACCATACTCTTTCTGACCATTCTTTTCTGTTACATAACTTCTGTAGTGACACTCAACTGAAACCATGCGACCTTTTGCAAGGTGCTTGGCGCAGATTTCACCGAGACCATTCCAAGCAGAGATTGGTGGATAATCCACTTCATAGTTCCCCTGCTTATCTGTGTAATTACGCTCAACTGCGAGAGTAAAGAGAGTCTTATTACGTCCATTCACTGTGTAAACCTGCGGATCCCTAACTAATCTACCTACAAATACTGTTGCCATAAAGCATACACCCCTTTAATTTTTTTGGACTTATTGACAGTTACCAGACTTTACTATATTGCCTCTTTGCGTTCCATTTCATAATCAAAGTATTCATTGAACAAGTCTCTGTTAGACTGAGCAGAGAAAAAACCCTCTATCTCTTCACACATACCTAAGATATAAAGATGTTCTCCAGACACTGAAGACTTAGACATACCAGCGACAATCGGAGAAGAGTCGATATCATCCAAAATAGACTGATGTATCTCTTTTTCAACGTTTACTACCATTAGTAAAAAGTCCAAGAAACTCTTTTCAGATGACTTCTTAGACCAGAGCTCGTAAAAGTTTTTGATGATAGTGTGATTGTCTTCTAAGAAAGCATATAGATTTCTAAGTTGCAGAGTCTTGATGTCTTTAATCTTAGAACCTGCACTTTCCTGAAGAGCCGACTGATAATCAGACAAGACTTCTTTTTTGAGATTATCAAGCAAGTTTAACACCTCCTTTAAGGTAAAAAGACTAAATAAACGAAAAATATTTAATTAATTCAACCCCCACAAGCTGGAAAAGAGAGGTAATGTCAAATGGTTTTCTTGACAGCACCTCTCTTTGTAAGCACAGACTATTAACTTTTCAGAAGGGATAGAAAATTAACTACTACGTTGGAAAACTGTGACAGTTTAAGTTTTGTATCTTTTTTGTCTTTATACGACATTTTTATTAGGCTCACCCTCTACATTAAAGATTGTTTCGTTACATTCTTCTGCCATAGAATAATAGGCATCTTCTGATATTATTAGATGATCAACAACTGGAATACCCAAAATCTCTCCTGCATCTATAAAAGCATTAGTAGCTCTTATATCATTCATACTTGGCTGTGGATTTCCAGAAGGATGATTATGAGCTAAAACTAAAGCGCTGGCACCAACACTCAACCCAAACTGAAAGATATTTGAAGGACATAAAACTAAATTATCGTAACTGCCTGATGCAACAATAGAATATCCTCTTATTCTAAAGTCCTTACTTAAAGCTAAGACAACAAACTTCTCATGTGGCCTTTCATCTAGTAAAACTCTTCTGATAAGAAAATCATAAAAAGCCTCTGGACTCCCTATTTGGTTTTCATTTTGATAGTGAGGATGTTCATCAGTCTTTCTAATAAATATCTCATATCGTTTTACTCTTTCTAGTTCTTTTACAATACTCATTTTCTGCCTCCCTTCTAAAAAGGACAACTATCTAATACTTGCTTATCTATTTCATCGTTGCGTTTCTTCTTTCTTGCCCGCTGGCCCGGGCCATTACAGCTTATCTTATATATAGGGCAATTATCACAGGCCTCGACATCGTTTCTTTGCTTACTCTTTCGATACATCGCACAATCGGCCTCACAACAGGGCTTATCGCTCTCACAATTCTTACATTCTTTTCTTCTTATGGAGCTAAAGTGCGAAGGATTAGAATCTATATTGTGAAGAATATTCGTTCTTTTGAACCCCGATGGGGCCATCCTGGTTTTGTGGACTGGTGCTCCTTTACCCAAATTAATCCCTCCATAAACTTTCTGTATTGTCTAAATTATTAATCTCATAACTTTTATACAATGTTTGCCCCTTATTAAATTCTAGTTGTAAAACCCAATAATGACAACATTCACACATGAAAGTTATAAAAATGCTTGTTCCTCTTCCTGTTGGTTTACCTTGCATTCTCTCCATGCCTTTACTATCTACACCAGTTATATTTCCCCCTGCATTGACCGAGGTATTAAGTATATGATTATGATCTTCACCACATACTGGACATTCTACAGTTTCATAGTCACCATCTATTTCTAATACGCTTTTTTCTAATTCTGAAATCTTAAGCAAATTTATTACCTCCTATAGAGAATAGATATATAGTTGTTTGTCTGAGTCGGCATAGACATCATTTATGATATCCATAACTTTACTCCAGTCTCCGCCAGCAAGTCCGCAACCAATACCTTTTGGAATTGCAACCGCCCCGTTAATATGATCTCTTATTTTAATGAGACAAGTCTTAAAGGCATCGTAGTCGGTATAAACTTTATCTCGTCCATAATCGAATTGAGCAAACATATTAATAACTGCCTTCCCATTGGAAAGGGCAACAGGTTGTACCTTACCTAAAAGGTCAGAAGTTTTATAATAAGCCTTTTTGTATTGATTATAAACTTCTGGGTATTCCACTTTTATCTGCTTTGCAAGGCCGGCTCCCATAACACCCTGGCAGTTAACCTGATGTGCGATAGCAACTACTCCATCTATTTTTAATGCGTTGAGTAAATTACCATTTACTTCTGTTATCAAAATTATCAACTCCTAATCTTTATATAGTTTAAAGTATGACTCTATCTCACTTACAAGACCATTCTCATAATAGCCATAGTGGTCAAACATCGCTATATCATTATAATATTCTTCTGGAAGATAGGGACTACCAAACCATAACTTTTCTAGCTTATTTGCAAGATTGGTCAAATCATTTACTAACTGTCGCATTTCAGGTAAGGTAGAAAAGACATACTCATCATGATAGAGATTAAAATAATCTCCAGTAATTAAACCTACCTTAATTATATCTACCTCTGTTAGATTCCAGTTACTCTCATCAGCAAGTATTGTTTCGATATCTTTAGTTCTTTTCTTGCTGAAGATGTGAACCATTTCATCAAACATATTAAACTCAAGGTTTAAATCTGGCCCGGTATAAGCCGGGAAATTAACCTTACTCTTTTTAAGAAATGCTATGTCGTTAACAGAAAACATCAGATTATCATTAATAACTATTATCTTTTTACTCACAATAGATCGCTCCCCTTCTATATAATTTAGTCCTATTGTCAACAATTACCTGTGCCGGCCTTGCCCCTAATCGCCGGCGGCGGAAAGACCAGGTTTTCTTAACCTTCTCTACCACATCGAAATACATACCGAGCAGACCAAAATAAGGATATGAATACATAGTTATCAACTCCTATCTATTAATGGACAAATATATCCATCACACTGCTGAACATCATTGACTCCATATCTGTAAAGTCTATAAGTACAGAAATTATCAGCTCTAAACTTACAAATATGATAAATAAACTGATAATCTTCCTGTTTGAATCTTTCAGCTAATCTCATCTAACTCTCTGCCTCCTTTTATTACTTTTCCCCTAAATAAGTAGCTGTAACACCATGTCTTTTAGCAACTTTAACTAACATATCAGCAAGTAAAGTTCTGTGACATCTATTGGGATCAGTACAATAACAAATAAGAGTAAGTTCATCTTTATTTATAAGCTCAAGCCATCTTTTAGTGTTCTGCTTATAGCTCTTCCTCATCATTTGAGTATATTTTTCTTTATATTGCTCCCAAGTTATATTACCGTTTTTTAAATCCATTACAATATTCCAAGAAGGAGCAAAGGTTTTATCTCCAGACTTTACAGTGATATCAAGTCCTTTATGGCCTATTCTGGCTGTATAAATATTCATTAAGCCTTCTGCCTCCTTATCTGATTAAGGTTGATATTCCAGACTAACATCTGGCCCTGTACTTCTCTGGCTAAATACCGTGGCTCATCTCTGTAAATAGATACAAATACTGAATTAGTCTCTGATATAATATGCTTGAACTCAGCCTCTCTATGCTTTATCCCATCTAAGAAGTCAGCTTTATCTGGGTCAGCCAGAGTGTTGTTGGCCCATTTGACAGCATAGTGACTTGTTCTGTTGCCGGCATTTAATAGATTCTGAGCATTCTTTATAAGATTATCTTTATTGGGTGAGTGCTGAAGTACAAAACCATTGTCGTAATCTATAACTTGCTTTAGCTTGCGACGCATATACATATTCTTAACATCAGATATGCGGCGAGTCAGCACAACAACAAACTTAGCATTAAGCTGCATTAAAGCAGTCATTATTTGAATAGCCTGGCCATCTGCAGACAGAGCAAACACAACATCCTTATCTCTAAACTCAGCCATCTTAGCAACTAAAGGCTTGCGGATCATCTGATATTCGCGATAGCTCATATTGTAAGGCATATCAATCAGACACCAATTCTGATACTTATCTGTTAAAGTCTGAAGACTCCCATTTACCGTATATTTCAACTTAGTCACTTTTATCACTCCTTATATGTTATTAACCCCCGAGTAAAAAAACCCGGGGGCGCAGACAGGTATTCTATGCCACTTCTTCTAAGGCCATAGCCTTAACTGATTCCCTAAAGTAAAACTTAAAGTCTTCCCAACTGTACCCATTAGCCTGCATGACTTCCACAGGGTGCACATCCAGAATGAATGCAAGGTCAACTAACTGTCTTAAGTATTCCTTACGGGTAAGGTCGGAACTTTGAACAACTTCTCCCTCAAAACTTAAGACCATTCTGATAATGTCGTTATCCTTATCCTCCTGAAGTTTTACAGATATCTCGTCACAATCTGCAAATTCATGGTCCACTTTAGACATGACATCTATTGCATTCTTAAACTCAGATAGGATAGCTCCCTCATCTTTTAAGAAAAGCTCCAGCTCCTCTTCTGAGTATCTTTCTTTCATAGGCTCCTGTCCCTTAATAAAGCCTTCCATCAAGCCAACAACTGTAGTATTTTCAATCACTACCACATCTTCAAAATTCTGATGAACCTCAGCCTCTTTGATAGCCTGCTCTAAGATAGACTTATGATGTTCAACAGTGAATACATAATCGTAACTTTCTAAGTCTTCAAAGACTCTTTCTTGATATCTATCAAGTTCGTTCTGTTCGATATCTATCTTGATAGTATTATCAACACTATCACCCTTAACGTCCAGTTTCTCAAGGTGGACATGGAAACTATCTTCAGTCTCAACTACGACGGCATCGCAGATGGCCTCATCATCAAACAGCATTGTAAGCAGTGGAGCTGTATTTAGACTTGCATAAGCTCCCAGCATGTTATCTCCCATTTCCTTAGTAGCGATACCATCCTCTATTGCCTGCTTAGTCTGACCATTCCAGCTTTCTAAAAACTTCTTAATCTTAATTTTCTTTCTCATTAATTAACACTCTCCTCATGTTTTTTATATTGTCTATCTCTTTCCTTAATAGCTTTATCAGTTAAAACATGTACCGGCGCCATCACAAATCCCGAGGTTAAAAACCTTATAGGTTCTTCCTCTATTATGCCAGCCTCTATTAATGCGTCTACCATTCCTTCATTTTCTGACCAATCCTTAATAGCCACCTGATTCTGTGGTAAGTCTATTAAATTGACTGATGCAGTGGCGAAAGGGAAACCATCTTCATCTCTAAGAGCTATTGCCAAGTTATCATTGTCTGTATAATAGCTGAAGACAACCTCACAAGATGCTCCGTGATAATCCATTGTAATCTTTGACATCTGCTAAAACCTCCTAATTATAATTATTTAATGAATCTAACCTAAACACATCCTCGAAAGGAGCAAGCCGTCAAACGTTCTTCTTGACGGCGCAGTCTCCTTCGAAGGATAAAATACTATGCGACTTCATGAGCGCGTTCACTTGCATCGCCGAAGGCGCCTTTAGGAACCCTGGGTTGGATTTCTCCGTCCTTGTAGACTCCAAAAGTACCGAGCGGAAAGTCAAACACGGGATACTGCTCGTCATCGTATTCTGCCAGCGTCCACGCACCATCTTCTAAGAAATACATGATGCGCTTACCGTGGTCTTCATTAAAATCGAACTCAAATCTTCCTATATGCGGCACAACATCATCTTCTGGTGGCCACTGATCATAGGACTCCAGTAACTTACCCATATACTCTCCAACTTCCAGAAGGTCGAAGTCTAAATTCTCACTGACCTTCATATCGTGTGTATGAGGGCCAAACTCAAAAAACTGCGGCGGCTTCCAGCTATTATAACCCACATCATATACATGTATGTCTTTACCATTACACTCCATAGCGTAACGAGCATATAAACTAGCATTGCCGGTTAGTGTATGAGATAGGTTACAGACAAAGATAACTAAGTCTGCCTCGTCTATGATATCCAGCATTAACCTATCTTCCCTTTCAATAAAGTCACTTGCCTGCTGGCCCTCAAATCCTTGATAGATATCATCCAAGAAACCAACATTAAGATCTGGTATGATTATCTCCTTGTCTTCCTGTCCATTAATTGTACTTAAGATACTTTTGGAGCTATTTACTACATTACTCGTAGCTCCTAACGGTATCAATATCGTCTTTTTCAACGCTAAAACCTCCTTAAACATAATAATCTTACTGTTTTGTTTTCTAGCTTCTATATACTAACTTTTATATGCCGTGAGTAACTTTTTTCTGGATTTAGTGGCAAAAAGGCCCTTTTTAGAGGTATTATATATATAGAAGGTGATACTCGCTGACCGCGCTTCGTAACTCGTTCCTAAAGTTAACACCATTCGTCTTCTTGATTTGTACGACCTGGATATAAAAACAAGCGGCGCAAGACAAGCGGGATTCAAATCTATAACACATTAACTTACATAAAATACAGTAAGTACAAACCAAACTGAAACATCATCTTCTAACACTTATTGTAACATAGTTGCGTTTCAGATACAAGACACAGAGATGAAACACATACCATATTATCTGTCACGGTTAACTATGTCTACCTACTATGACTTAAATAAGTGGCGGCGCAACAAGGAACACTACCAATGAGTAGACTCTCCCAATAGATAGACAAAGGACTCTAATAGTATAAAGACTCTATCCACTATAGGACATAGTAACTTAAGCAACTCTGTTAACATTACTATTACCTACTTCCCTTACTCCTGTAATCAATGACTCTGTACCATCATCTACATCAATGATTACATGCTTACCAGGTTCCAGTTCCTTTACAGCAACAACATCATAGTCTCCTCGTGCCTTGTTATAGACATCAACTAACTCTTCACCTTCACTTACAAACTGACTGATCCCTCTAAATCCAAGTGACTCACAATTAACTACATACATGATTATATCTCCTCCTGTTTGTCTCTATTTGCCTTCACAAAACTAATGTCTTTACCACAATAAGGACATTCTTTCTTATACATAACTAATCACACCTCACCAGTAACTACTCTAAGACCCTTTAGGGGAGAATTAGACCTCTCTATGTGCTAACTAATGCTTCCAACGAGTCTAGGCAATATAACGGTAAAGAGACCTGCTCCCTCCCTACCGCGGGGAAAAAGGATGCCGAAAAGCTATACGACAAGCGTCATATAAGGCACAGGAGCAGGTTTTATCGTCTCAAAGGTAGATTGACCTACCTAGTCTTTTTGCCCTCCCGTAAGAGGCGTTTACGGACATGACACAGTATTGTTCCCATTATAGCCTCTGACTCGTAATTGGTACGTGGGACTAGTTCTGAGCCGTTGTAATCGATGTAGAAGTTAAAGCGTCTGGTTTGGCCACCAGCCGAAATATCACCTTCCACGTATGACAGGGATGAGGCAGGGTCGCCCCCTAGAGCGTTGCCAAGTTTATTAGGGTTGATTTTCACTCTAAGACGTGTTATATTCATACTGGACAAGTCGTTAGCCTGGTAATTGAGATACCAGGGGCTGTCCGAGCTGTCGATAGGGTTGATTTCCTCTAGGAAGACCCGTAAAGTCTTACCTTGAGGAGTAGAGACGGGGATTACTTGTTTGCCGAAGGTTGTGTGGAAGAAACTATCACCGGCTATCTTGTATTCCCCGGCCCAACCCTTAACTTTAACAGTGTCACCTTTAGTTACATATGCCATGTTACTTAGCCTCCTTTCTAGGAAGCTCTTCTTCTTCAGTACCTTTACCCTTGTTGTAACCAGCTTTGAAATCATCTATTACTGATTCCTTGGCTGCGCTGACCTTACTGCCAGCACTGGATGACTTCTCGGCTATCTTCTCGATGCCGGCGCCACCCAACTCGTCCAATTTCTTAATGCCTGAAACTGTCTTACCAACTAAACTGCCAGCACCTCTGATAATCTTTTTACTTAATCTCATTAATACCACTTCTCCTTTCTGCTTTCGCAGGGTCATAGTTATTAATTGCCTCTCTAACCATCTCGATAAACATCTTCTCATAATCTAAGTCGCAGTCAGCATAAATCTCTCTGACCATGAACTTTGCCTCGGTAAAAGCAAGGCGCGCAGAGTCCCCAGAAACCTCTAACCAGATAGAACCATTGTCTCTAACAACTATATAGCCATCGTTATCTAGTAACGGTAGGCCCTTGTGCTGCCCTGACTCCATTACCTTCCAGAAACCCTCTTCTCTTACGTCAGCAATAAATGCGTGACGCTTACTGTTTAACCCTCTAGGCATTTATACCACTCCTTAGTTGTAATATCTTACTTAGACTATAAAAACAAAAAGAACAAAACTAACTTACCCAAAACACATCCATGGCTGCCGCAGCGCGTCAAATGGTCTTCTTGACGCAGTGAGGACAGACATGATAGTCTCTTAGTAGGACGATAAGACCACATCTAACCTAACCATCAGGACAATAGCTTATCTTAAAGGCCAGCAGAACGAACCGAGTGTACAAGCACCCGGCCCGAAGGGCCTTTACTGTAAAGAGATGGCCCGGACGGTGAGCTGATAACTACCCACCTACCCGGGCCCGAAGGGCTTACTTAGTATATCCGTAAGCCTCTCTTACTTGATCAGTTAAGAACTGAGCAGTGTATTTATTGTTTAAGTGGTTCTCGCCGTCCTTATTGAAGAACTGGAGTGATCCGTTGTAGTACACAGCCGCGAACTGTGCTTTCTTACCATTAACGGCCTCCAGTTCTAATTCTGCCACTAAGGTACCATTATTGATACCCTTTAAAGTATCTCTGGTCTTGCTGATGGCCCAGTCATTCAGGCCATGACGAATATCGGTACTGGTACTAGTTTTAGTACTGGTACTCTTCTTAGTTTCTTTTGGAGTACTCTTCTTAGTATCATAAGTCTTATCCGCGAAATAATCTGCGGCAGGAACAGGTTTCATCTGTCTACGGCCATTAATCTTGACTACCATACCATCAACTACTTCTACTACCTCCTTATCTCCCTCTGTCTTTTTGATAGGGTTGATCCCTTCTGTTTGAACCTCATTTACATTAGGATCTTTCTCTTCTTTCTTCTTAATGGTGGAACCAGGATTCTCAAACTCTTCAAGCTCTCTCTGCTTCTGCTTGAACTCAGCTTCAGCTTTCTTGTATTCACGTCTGAGGTCATCTAGCAGCTTCTTCTTAATACTGTCTGGCACCTCATCGGTTGTGACCTTGGTAAGTGCATCCTCAAAGTTGAACTCAATCTTTCCGTTATAGAAGACCGCATCACCATAAATACTGCTACCATCTGTTCTAGTTAGTGCAACTGTACCAACTAAATCTTTATCTGTTAGCTCCTCGTGATAGTTAGCATCGATCACATAGTAATCAGCAATACCAGATTCTACTGCTTCCTGCAGCTGTTCTCCTGAGATTAAGATCTCTTCATCTCCTTCCTCTATTAATGCAAGCTCGTTCTTATAGGCTCTTAACAGCCCGGCTTTAACATTAGCCCAGACTGCAGAGTTTAATCTACGACCATCTGTTTCCTGGATTAGTCCTCCGTCCTTCATTGAGACCTGGATGTGCCTGTCTGCTCCAACAGACTGCTTGACTGTGATATCAGCAACATATGTCTTACCATCTAGGGTTACAGACTCGTCACCTAAATAGAAAGCGTTAACTCTCGCCTCCTCTACGATACCAGAGTCTTTTAAGATCACTCTATTATCGTTTTTAGTTTCTTCCACTTCTTCCCCCTCCTTTTCTTTTGTTGTTGTTTCTTCCTCTTCCTGGGTCAGTTCGTCTTCAAGAGCATCTAAGATATTAGCAGCACGCTTTTCTCCCACACCTTTGATAGATAAAAGGCCGCCACGAGAAAGCTCTACTTCCTCGATACCTTCCTCTGCAGCATTCTTATACATATTAGCAGTGATTAAGTCCAGGTCAGCAAGTCTCTCAACAGTAATTGTAGTAGTTTTCATAATTATCCTCCTGGCTGATTGAGGAGCCACCCTATATTATTTTAATGAATCTATTAATAGATAAAAAAGAGCCAGATACTTATTGTGCGCCTCTGAGCCGGGCGCAGTGAGTTTACTTAAAGTTAACAGCCACACCTGCCAGATAGACTCTGGTCAGATGCTGATTCCATCTACCGCGCTCAGGTAAAACAATACGCGGCGAATAAAAGGGGCAATCATCAGCATGGTATTCAAAGTCACCATCTCTGATCTCAGACATGTTGGTATGCTTTCCTCCAGTTTCCACTGAAAAGTAAGCATTATCTGAGTAAGTCCCTGATCCCTTAATGCGTTTCTCACCGTTAAGGAACATATGGCCTTTCATGCCGTGCAGGAGTCCATGGTCTTTCTCTGCTGCCCAGTTTCCAATAGCAGCGGCGCCATCATCCAGGTTTTCACCTGTCATGGCACACTTATACTTAGACTTTTCTGCATCACCAGAGACAGGGCCAGCTGGAGGTTCTACATACTCTTTATTGATACACTTCTTGCATGTAGGAAACTCCTCATCACTATCTTGGTGATAGAATCTGTTATCCACATCATCATGCTTCTGAGTTAATATCAAACCTAACTTACGCCACATAGCAACCTTAGCGGCACCCTTCAGCTTCTTGCGGATATAACGCAGTCCACTATCAGAATCAATCTTGCCGGCGACAGTCCCCTTAATATCAGAGACACTCTTAACGACAGACACTTTCTTATCCGCCTTCAGGACGCCAGGCTTTTCTAAACCAGAAGCAACAGGAACAACAGTTAGCTGCTCCTGCTTGATGTCGCTGAAGTTCTTGTAAGTCTTAATGTCTAAGACTATCTTAACCAATGGCTCATCATACCATTCACCATCGATTTCGAGTCTATTATGGACTCTTAAGATAACCTCCCCAAGAAATGATCGCTTCCAGGTTTTATACTGGTCACCACCATTTCCCGTATTCTTATTAACAATCCTAACCGTCTCAACAGTGACCTCGAGTCTATCGAGGCCAAATTTACTTAAATAAACTGACATTAATATCACTCCTTTCTAAGTGACTAAAATGGGATTTCTACGTCTTCTACATCATTGTCTTGAGAATCAGGTCTAAAAACATGGATGCGGCCATTACCGCGCTTTTCATTAAGGGCCAGATCTGCAAGCCTCTTATCTTCTTCATCTAAGACTTGCTCACCGCCCTCTATCCATGTATAATCAAATAGAGCCATGGGTTATCACCTCCTTTCGTTGAGGATTGTGGATTATGCAAATAAGGACATCTGAACAAAGTCGTCTTGAACTTTCGGGCGCATAGGCCAACCCTTTTTAGCAGCATCGCGTGCTATCGCATAACGCTGCTTATAGGGCATATCCTGCCAACGGTCCATATTATAGCCGTTAGCACTCCACCAGCCTTTGCCCTTAGAGACTAAGGACTGTTCGTGCATTATTCCACCTCCAATCCGAGAGCGGGACGAATAACACTTGGCCAACCATGTTCTCTCACTGTGGCCATGAGGTCAGAATCGTAGCCACTAGTGAACTTGTAAGCGGTCTTGGGCCCTTGTGCGCTCCAACGCACCTCTAGCTCAAGGCCGTATTCTCTATAAACAGCCTCTTTTATCTCCTCTATGGTATGAGGGATATCGGCGGTACCAACATATTCACGGTACCACTTCTTCTGGTCCTCGTCTCTAGTACGAGCCCGCTTTCTACGGTCTCTTTTACTAGAGAGGTCTACCTTAGAGGACTTCTGTTTAAACTGGGCCTTACTATAATACCCCCTTCTACTGTCATGCCCCCTCTTCTCAGCGCTTATCATACAGTTAACTACATCACGATCATGCTTCTCATTAAATAACATTATTAATAACCTCCTCTAGTTTTGTTTTGTCAATATCATAGGCAGAATTAGCCCTATCTACTAGGTCTTTAACTCTGTCTCTTGCTATCTCTGAACCAGAATCTAGTAATATTAGATCATAGCAGTGAGAACGCCTGTTATATTCAGTATCAATTGAGTATCTATCGTCTATTATTTGCTGATTTAAGTCGTGATAACTATCAAATTTCCCCACAAGATCCTCCATCTGCCATATCAGATTAATCAAATAAAAGTTCTCCTTCATTATTTATCACTCCTTTCTTTTAATACCGGTACTCTAACAGTCTCACCAACAGCCAACATGAGTGAATCAGACCCACCATTCTCCTGCTTAAACAAATAAACTAACTCATTAGTATTACAGGAGCTATCATTGTACTCCTGGACTATATTCCACACACGCTCCCCATTGCCCACCTTGTGCATGACAACAGAGTAATCATCAGTCTCTCCTACACCCATAACACCAACAACAACAAAAGACCCCAGCATGATAGCCAGGGCCATAATAGCAATAATCTTCTTCATTTGTATTCCCCCTTCTATTAGTGCACACCAAATAACTGGCGCGCGTCCTCACCCAACACAACAACTGGATAGCCCTCCACAGAGCCGTCTTTACGTACCCTGTAGAGCGCATCCCCTATTAACTCATAGTGGTCAAAGCACCCTAAGCAGGGCACCTTGCCACCAGTACGCCCTATGATAGAGCGCACCTCATACTGTTGTAGTCTTCTCACCTTATTTCACCCCCTTGTTATATCCATCTTTAAATGCTCCTACTAGAGACCCAAAGAACCCAACAGAGCCTTTAGCCCCACTGGTGACAGCCTTCTTAGCTCCACCCACTGCCTTACCAGCAAGGCGGGTAGTGCCTGTAGCAGTCTTACTAACTAACTTGGCAGTACCACTAACTGCACTGCCACTCTTCTCAGCCACTGTCTTAGCGGCCTTCTCAGTTTTAACTAAAGCCTTAGCCCCATTCTCCCCTAGCCTCTGAGAGAAAGGCTTCTTCACCTGGTCAATAGCCCTCTTTGCTTGCCTTGCTGTGTCTGCATAGTTAGTAGTCTTATCCATAGTCTTCTCCTCCTTATCTTCTTTAACTGCCTCTTCTTCAGCTGCCATGAACTCATCAAACTGCTTATAACTGTCAGTAGGCACATCTTCTAGCTTTGTTACCTTCTTAGTCTCTTTCTTCTTAGCCTCTGCAAAATAGATACCGTTTACTTCAATCATTGTTATTCCTCCTTTGCTTTGACACCTAAGCTAACTTGATCCTCCCTTGCGGTGAGGCATAGTCTTAAGTAACGCTCCCACTAAAAGGGGTGGGGCGTCGAACGTCAAAGCTCATACCCATATAGGTACGTGGTACCCATCCAGATTTTTCCCCCAATTTTTACTTTCCATAATGGAATTTCTATTCTTCCAAAAGGGGGTGGGGTCTATATATGGCCCGGGAGTAAAAGAATAAAAGAAGGGGGTGCTCAAAATATTTCAGTATATTTTTTTGAGGCTTAATGCAGGAATTCGGGCGGCGAAGTAGAATAGTAATTAATAAGTTCAGTACCGAGTTCGAAACCAAAAAGGTATAGTACTAAAAAAGTACCGATTTTGAAGTCATTAAAATCACTTGATATTACTGAATCCTCTTAGACTTCAATACTAGTACTGATATTAATATCGTACTAATACTAGTACTGACACTAGTACTAACTTTAATACTAATACTGGTACTGACACTAATACTAATACCAAGGAGATGTTTACTTATGCCTGCAAAAAAGATTGCGGTAATGAACAACAAAGGAGGGGTCGGAAAATCCACTACTTCAGTAAACTGCGCTCACGGGTTGACCAAGTTAGACTACAAGGTCTTAATAGTCGACATGGATGATCAAAATAACGGCAGCAGTTTTTTAGGCTTTCA
>Ga0163219_100014_pt1 | contig 46795 bp, 51 predicted proteins | sample MSEWel2016_04_06_FD_113150 | JGI IMG/M metagenome (GOLD analysis project Ga0163219, IMG submission 113150) | Subsurface microbial communities from deep shales in West Virginia, USA - MSEEL Well Study Marcellus 3H_2016_04_06 ...
AAGTGACACCGAATGTATATTATCAAAAGATGAAAGCATCCTTTCAACAGCGTTTGTAGAAAGTGGATTGTCCAGATATTCAAAGATATCAGATCCGGGTTTTTCCTCGAACCTGCAGGTTTCCGGATTCTCTGTCTGTGTATCACAATAGGGACAGTTCAGATTGCATCCGGCAAAGCGTACGAACGCCTGCCTGGAACCAACATACGGACCTTCACCCTGCACAGAGCAGAATACCTCACTTATGGGAGCATACATCATATCACATCAAGAGGACGGGATTTACGGAGGTCTTTTTCAATATCAGCGATCTCATTGGTGTAAGCATTTGCTATTTCCCGCAGAACTTTACTGACCTCATCTCCTTCTATTCCCATTTCATCCAGGCTTCCGTAGTGGTCATGAACCACGTTTATACCAAAGTGGATTTTCTGGGAAACGGGAGATGTACTTGCAATGGACACTGTGAGCTTTTTACCTTTTATGAAAAGATCATCACCCATCCTTTTTATATCCGGGAAACGGGATGAGAGGGTTTCACGGACAATTGCTGTGAACAACCTCTGTCTTGCATAGATAAGTTTTAGATCTGTTGAATCGAAATGTTCGATAATAAAGTGAAGCATGTCCGTGGAAAATATCATGTCACCCTGTTTTTTGTCTTCAAGGTCAATCATATGCTCAATTTTCACATCACATGCTCCCCTGAAAGCTATTATAGAGTCCGACTGTACATCCGCCAGATTATATGCCCAGAGAGACGATATCTGGCTTCCGTCATAATCGAGCCTTTCATCAAGTATTATACATTCCATGTTATCCCAATACAAGCCTATTCAGGTAATACGCCAAGTCTTACCAGCAAAGGGTCAGCCGCACCGGCATCCTCAAAGGCACGTTTTCTTCTCATACAGCTCTCGCATGTACCACAGGGAATATCTTCCCCATGATAACAACTCCAGCTGAATTCAAGAGGAGCGTTAACTTCCATGGCCTTTGAGACAATTTCCTTTTTGTCAAGTCCGATAAGCGGTGACATAACCTTTACCTTATTCAGTGTGGAATAGGAAAGAGAATTATCAATGGCATCGATAAAGTCCTGAGAATTATCCGGGAATGTTACAGCTTCTTCCTTATTGAAACCCACAATAACATTATCCAGTCCCATACTTTCTGCAAAACTTGCAGCGATGTTTATCATAACGCCATTGCGATTGGGTACCCAGACACTCTTTGCGGACTCAACACATATTGAAAGGTCTGCTTCTTCGGATATCTTCTCCATGGACATTTCCGGTACATCACTGGCAGTATTTACAAGGGAAGTCCTCGTTATCCCGGCAAGCCAGCCAAGGTCCACTACCTCAAGCTCGAATCCGAAATGTTCACTTATCTTTTTTGCATACTCGATCTCACGGATGGCTGAGCGCTGACCATAGTCGAACACCAGTGCCAGCTTAACTTCGGTATGCTCCATTGCGACCGATATAGCGGTAACAGAATCAAGACCGCTGCTTAAAAGGGCTATTGCAGTAGTGATATAAATCCTCCAGATAATTATAAATCATAACTAGTATTCGCGGAATATTACCCAGAGAATACAGCTTTAATATAAGTAAGCATCGCTTTAAGCAACAAAGGTAAATAAATATAGAGCATCTTATATATTCATCAACAAATAAAAGAGGGTTTTTTTGCCGGCTATTAAAGATAAGGAAGTTCTAGTTACTCTGATGCAGAAGATGTACTGGCTTGAATTACAGATGGAGCAAATGGGTATTTGGGAAGGGCGTCTGGAAATGATGGATGACAATTTAGAAGCTCTGGAAATATTGTCCCATGATTCAGACAGGCACGGATCAATTGTCGAAAAATGGCTTAGAAAAGCTAGCATTCAGATACCTGAGAGTACACCTAAAGGACTGCCAAATCATATATTAAATTTCGAGGGACTCTCTTGCCCGGAAATGTTCAGTACAATCGTAAAATATGAGATCCTTGCATTAAATGCCTATAAAGACATGAAGAATGCAGATCCGGATGTCATAAAAGCGCTGTTTGAGAAGGAAGATGACCGGGAGGAATTCTTTAAAGATCTCGAACAATTGATAAAAGACGAAGAAAAACACGCAAGCATATGTAAAAAACAGATAGGCGGATATATGAAAGTAAAATATTGAACCGTTAAGAACGGTTCAAGTGATATTATACTTACTTACGCCTGAAGATAAATGCCAGACCGAGGATTGCAGCTATTGGAAGTGCAATTGTTGGGAACTCAGGTATTTCTTCAGTTGATGGATATTCCTCTTGCTCTTCATCACTGTTCAGGTTGTTATTGTCGTCGGTATTGCCCTCTGTTTCGTTCCCGTTATCATTTGTTCCCTCACCAGACTCTTCATCCTCACCTTCGTCTTCATCACCAACTTCTTCTTCACCATCATCTTGTGTCTGAGCAGCAGATGTACCACCAGAGAAACTTGCAGATCCACCACCCATTCCAAGAGGAACTAAATCCTCTTCTTTTTCAGGCTCCTCTTCAGGAACATTATCCTGATCACTGGATGCTGTAGACTGTTGTTCTTCTGGAGCCGGAGTATCATCAAGGTTTCCAGTATCCACCGGAGCATCATCGACTTCCGGAGCAGGGGCCGCGCCATCATTAATCAAGCCGCTAAATAGGATAACGGCTGCAAATAGTATAACGGGAATAACAACCAGTTTAATATTCATTTTGTACCACCTTTAACCAGATAATAATCTCAATTCTAAACTCTATTACTGAATTTACTTAGATCAGCGCATCATATAAACTTTCCTCCAATTTTTTAGATGATGATAATCATTATTATGAGATATCATTAACAGAGAAACAAAGTGACAAAACCGGCAATCATTTATAAATACCAAGATACTCAGATTTAATATTCAGAGTGGGTAAAAGACGTCTGGAAGTGATAAATTGCAGGACAGAAGAGCAGAGCAGGGTGGGAGAAGGGCTAACATGCTAATACATGAAAAAAGCCCGTATCTTCTTCAGCATGCATACAATCCCGTAGAATGGTATCCCTGGGGAAAAGAAGCATTCCAAAAGGCAAAGGCAGAAGACAAACCTATTTTTCTTTCAATTGGATATTCCACCTGCCACTGGTGCCATGTAATGGAGAAGGAATCCTTTGAGAATGAGGAAGTTGCACGCCTGATAAATGATACGTTCGTTCCGATCAAAGTTGACAGGGAAGAAAGGCCGGATATCGACAGCATCTACATGTCTGTTTGTCAGGCATTAACAGGACGCGGTGGCTGGCCGCTTACAGTTTTTATGACACCTGAAAAGAAGCCCTTCCTTGCAGCTACATATATTCCCAGGGAAAGCAGGTTTGGTGTCACCGGTATGCTGGATCTTATACCTATCTTAAAACAGACATGGGCACAAAAGCGTGAAGAACTTATATCGAATGCAGACCAGATCGTCTCAGCAATTTCCGAAGCTTCAAAAGAAGTACAGGAGGCTACCCTGGACAGAGATGTTCTGGAAAGGACATACCAGATGCTACGTGATAACTTTGACCCGACCAACGGAGGTTTTGGAAGTGCACCGAAATTCCCAACCCCGCACCACCTTACTTTCCTGCTTCGCTACTGGAAAAGGACAGGCGATAATGACGCACTTGAGATGGTGGAAAGAACACTTCAGGCAATGCGACGTGGTGGGATATACGACCATATAGGATTTGGTTTTCACAGATATTCAACTGATAAACACTGGCTTGTACCGCATTTTGAGAAAATGCTCTACGATCAGGCTCTGATCTCTATAGCTTTCACAGAAGCATATCAGGTAACCCACGAAGAAAGATATGAAAAAGTCGTCAGGGAGATATTCAGATACCTGATAAGAGATATGCTCTCACCGGAAGGTGCATTCTACTCCGCAGAGGACGCCGACAGTGAAGGAGAAGAAGGAAAATTCTATGTCTGGACCGAAGATGAGATCGAGGAGGTACTGGAAAAGGATGAAGCAGAATTCATAAAGAAATTCTTCAACACCAGTCCCGGTGGAAATTTCATTGAAGAAGCCACCAGGAGCAAAACAGGCACGAATATCCTTCACCAGAAGAAGGATTTGGAAGATTTTGCTGCAGAGAACAATATGGACTTCACAGACCTGGAAGCCAGGTATGAGACAATAAGGCAAAAGCTGTTCGACCATCGTGAGAAACGTATCCGTCCGGCAAAAGATGATAAGATACTTACTGACTGGAACGGCCTCATGATTGTTGCACTTGCTAAAGCTTCTGCTGCATTTGATGATAAAGAGTATATGGAACTTGCCGTCAGGGTTGCTGATTTTATAATTTCGGAAATGCAAACTCAGGAGGGCAGGCTTTTACACCGATATAGGGAAGGGGAGGCCGCTGTTGAAGCATTCCTTGAAGACTATGCCTTTTTCATATGGGGTCTTACTGAACTTTACCAGGTGACATTTAATACAGAATACCTGAAACAGGCACTAAAGCTTAACGAACATCTTGTAGGACATTTCCTGGATAAGGAAAATGGCGGATTCTTCCATACTGCCGACTACTCCGAGTCCCTGCTATATAGAAACAAGGATGTATATGACGGAGCCAGTCCCTCAGGTAATTCATTATGTGCACTCAATCTGCTACAACTTGGACGTATGACAGCAGATACGACTCTTGAGGGTCTTGCCAAAGGGGTCTTTGATACATTCGCAAGTCAGGTTCAGAAAGTTCCTCTGGGGTACACGCAGCTTTTGAATGCATTTGATTTTGCTATCGGCCCTTCCAGGGAGATCGTAGTTGTAGGTAAATCCGGAGACGAGAATACCGAAGAACTACTATCCTGCATCCATCATGATTTTATTCCAAATAAAGTGCTGGTCTTTAAGCCCTCACGAGAAAGCTCCGAAATCGGAGAGATGGCAGGATTTGTAACTGATATGGAAATGAAGGATGGAAAAGCGACTGCCTATATATGCGAGAACTATAACTGCAGCCTGCCTGTAAATAACAGGGAAGAAGTATATAAACAATTGAAAACAGACGATTGAATATCAGCAGGAACACATTTTAGGGGCAGGTAGAAAAATGGAAGATTCAGAATACTATAGACCGGAAATAGAAACACTGAACAGAGGGGAACTTGATGCTCTTGTGGAAGAGAGGATAAGGTATACAGTTGATTATGCTGCAAAAAATTCCCCATTTTACAGAAAATGGTTCCGTGAAAACAATATCAAACCGTCTGAGATAAAATCCCATGAAGACCTGCTTAACCTGCCCATAATCTCCGGGAAGACAATACGTGAGAACCAGCCTCCTGAAACCGATGACTTTGCCCTCAGGTCGGTTGACTGGAAAGATGTGTTCACAATACATGAGACAAGCGGCACAAGCGGGACCCCAAAATCGTTTTTCCTTACATGGGAGGACTGGGAACGTTATGCTGAGAAATATTCAAGGAGTTTTATGTCCCAGGGATTCGGTCCCGGGGACAGGGTGATCATCTGTGCATCCTATGGAATGAATGTGGGCGCAAATACCATGACACTGGCAGCCAGAAATATCGGAATGACGATCGTGCCATTGGGGAAATGCACATTCCCCACCAGAGTAATGAGCTCATACAGGCCCACGTCCATTGTGGGTAGTGTCTTCAAGCTTATACACCTTGCAAAGAGGATGAAGCAGCAGGGAATGGAACCTTCCGAATCAAGCATCGAGAAACTTGTGGTAGGAGGCGAGAGCTTCCCGGAGGAATCCCGCAGCTATGTCTCTGAGCTCTGGGGTTGTGATGTATTCAATACGTACGGAAGCACTGAAGGCACCATGTGCGGAGAGTGCTCATATATTGACGGACTGCATGTTCCGGAAGATCTCGTTCATCTTGATGTCTATGACCCCCATATGAAGGATTTCGTAAAGGATGGAGAATGTGGCCGGATAGTCCTGACAACACTCCTGCCCGTGGGAGAAAAGTGCGGTACACTCTTACTCAATTATGATACAGAGGATACCACCGTGGTTACCACAAGGGAAAAATGCGCCTGTGGCAGGACCCATATGAAAATACTGAATCCCCAGAGGGAAGCTGAAACATTCTGGGTGGCAGAGACACCTTTTAACCGTGTTGATGTTGAGAAGGGTGTGTTCCAGCGTGAGAATATGGAATATCTCACCGGCGAGTACGAAGCTTTCCTTTACTGCGGAGAGGAGGACGAAACCACCTTAAGGGTAAGTGTTGAGTGTGAAAACCCTGACAATTGTGACAGGAAAATTATCGAAGAAAATTTCCTGAGATCATTCTTCCAGTTCAAACAGGGACTCGAGGACGCCTACATACAGGGGAATCTCAATATCCTTTTCAATTATGTGGGTCCCGGACAGCTTGAACTATACAAAGTCAAAGGGCGTCCGAAAAGAATTGTCGACCGACGATAGTGCTGTATTCTGGAGGGATCAGAAGTTCCCTTTGAAGACCTTCAGGCCATTATCGGATACTGTCAGTATCCATGGTTCCATGCTATGAGAAGCTGCACGCATCTTCCTAATGCGTATATACCTGTTTGCCACATTACCTTTAAAGTGCAGTCCCAGTTCGATTATACCATCTGCCAGATAGCCTTCGGCACCAGTTGAGGAGTCATTGATATCGGAGCTTTTTTCCTCTTCAAGTATCAGGAAAGTGGTAAGTCCCTCACGTCTGAACGTCTCCAGCATCCTGTACATTCTCTTGCGCAGTTCATTTTCCCCGATGTCCATAAGAGAATACAGTGCGCCAAGCGAATCAATAACAATGCAGGTACATTTGCCACCGGTCTTCTCCTTGAAATCAAGTATATTCTGCTCAAGCAGTTTCAACAGATCATCCGGAAAGTCGCCATATGTAATTCTGTAATCACTGAAATCGGAGATATGCACCCTGCCGGAGACATGTATACCCATACTTTCCATATTCTTGAGATGATTCTCTTTGCTCTGCTCAAGAGTTATATACAGACCATACTCATCTGCTTCATCCAGATAATTGGACATTAGCTGAAAACTGAAACCGGATTTTAAAGTACCTGCGGCTCCGGTCACAAGAACTACACTGCTCCTGGGAATATCAGTATCGAAAACCTCGTTCAAACCGGGTATTGTGTCTACAAATCTCATTATTCCCTGCCTGTATATAAATACTATATCCTGTTTTTTAATTAAAGGTATTGTCCGGGTTGTGCCGTTTCAATCGCTTTTGTTCAATGTCTTCATCCATCTTTTAAGCATATGGAATTCTTTTTTATCAAGAGTATCGGGATCAATCACCAGTATAAACCTTGAACCTGACGCCATTATAGTATCATTGGTCTGCTCCATCAGTTTGACTACAGAAATAAAATCATTATCAAGCAGAAGGTATTCCAGACCATCCATAAGTATGACCCCGTCATCCACCTTGTCAACAAAATCAGATATTGTAGGATGTATCCTGAAGAGCTCTGCCGGATCTATGGTCTGCTGGTTCTGGCTTCTGTTCTTACTCAGCCAGACGAAAGGAGTTTTTGGAAGACCGTATCTGGCACGTATATTTTCCGGGTTGTTCCTTGTTATACACAGGCCAGGTTTTCCCTGTTTGACCAGATGGGAAAAGAAAGAATAGGCATCCCCGGAGTCCACACAGTCTGCGAGATAGATAAAACCGGCTTCAAGTTCTGATTCGCCTTCTTCCGCCTGCTCATGAACATCCTCAGTCAGAGGTGTAATGAAAAGTCCACGTAGCTCGGACCTGTCCTGCAAAGTGAGAATGAGATTTTTATCGTTTTCGTTGCCTGCTATCACGGACGTTGATACGTTCATGGGAACCTGGTCTCCGTTGCCTTTAACAAAAACAATTTCCCTGTCCTTCATGTCCTCGAATTCAATGGAACTTTCTCCGGCGATAAGAGAGTTCAGAGGCCTGCCGAGCAGGTCATTGATTTCCATATCAAGAAGTTCTGTTGCGTTATTATTCACCGTCAGGATATTTCCCTTGCTGTCAAGGGAAAGCATCGCGATCGGAGAAGCCTTCAGAAGATTATCAAGATACTCGTTTGCACGTTTTATCTTCTCTTCGGCCTCTTTTCTTTCAGTGATATCCGTACCGGACATCAGTACGCCACCCACATGATCATTATTGACCATGGGAACAAAATTGTTCCAGCCTATTATTCTCTCCTCACCACTTCGGGTCAGCACCGGGCTTTCAAAATAAGCATCCTGGTCAGTTCCACCAGACAGGAAATTGTTGAACATATCCCTGAATTTGCGGCGTGCAGTGTCCGGGACATAGTTCTCAAACCAGTCGGTGCCTGTGATCTCTTCTTCCGTGTAGCCCAGAAGTTCATATCCCTTTTTGCTCATGAGCCTGACATTACCAGCCTCATTCAGCACAACCAGTACAACCGATGCAAGGTCCAGATAAAGCTTTGCCTGATCACGCTGATCTATCAGATCGTCATGTAGTTGTTTTATCCTGAGAAGAGAACTTACCCTTGTGTTGATCTCTATTCTGTCAAGGGGTTTTGTCAGAAAATCATCGGCACCTGCTTTGATGCCCATAATCCTGTCTTCGATGCCCGAGAGTGCCGTTACCATGACAATAGGTATGAATTTGGTATCTTCCGAACCCTTGAGTGTTTCACATACTTTATAGCCCGTAATATCGGGCATCATTATATCAAGAAGTATTATGTCGGGATTATGCTCTTCAACCTTTTCAAGGGCTTCCACCCCACCATAGGCGGTGACTATCTCATAATCGTTCATCAGATAGGCTTCAAGCAGTTTAACATTGACTTCCTCGTCATCTACAATGAGGACTTTGCCCTTTTTTTCATCATCCATTCCGTAATCACTCATTCAGCAGGACCATCCTGTCATTTAAGCAATGGTCCGGTATTCCCTTGGAATGTAACATATATAATTAAAGCATATAAATATTATACTAGGCATCGTATTAAAAAGATCAAAAATTACATATTTCAATCTGGAAAGGTATACTTTCAAACTAGTCCCATAAAAGGCTGGATATCTGTGTGAATGAAAAGACTGATGACCTGAACAGGGTCTTGATAGAAGCTGCAAATGATATACGTTATCTGCTTGAGAGAGGATATCCCAAAAGCAGTGCTGTAAGATTTGTAAGCGATCATTACAGATTGAAAGACAAACAACGTTTCATACTATCCAGAAATGTGCTTGCACCGTCTGTAGCATCAGATCGTCAGAGAAAAAGGGTAGGATGTAACGATATTGAAGGCAGGGATCTCATCATTGACGGATATAATGTGCTGATCACCCTGGAAAGTTATCTGATGGCCGAGGAGATGTGGATAGGAGATGATGGCTTCATCAGAGATAACAGAGGAGTGTTCAGCAACCATGTCAATGACAGGACAACCTGCAGGGCTGTGGAATTGATAAACTCAATACTCATGTCAGCTAATTTGAATTCCGTGACTTTACTCCTGGATCTTCAGATGAGCATGAGCGGAAAACTTGCCGGCTTTATCAGGCAGAGCTTCAATGAAAACTTGATACCCGGATGTGTGTGCACCTCAAGGACCGTGGATCATGAACTGAAAAAAGCAGATGATGATTCAATAGTTGCCACTGTGGATGGAGTAATTATCGACTCGGTGAGAAATGTTCTTGATATCCCTGCCTGTGTGATAGCGGAAAAAGGAAGGGATAAAATATCTCTTTACACATTAAGTCCTGATACTGATATTACTGAAGGAAAAGAAAAATGACAGAACTTGGGATTGCAGTAACAGACCCTGAAGACTGGACCGCAAGAGCATTTATTGAAAACTCGAGAAAAAGAGGCATTAAAGCCCGGACTATAGATCTGAGAAAAGCAAAGGCCAGCATCGGAAACGGGCGCATATACTCTGTGGATGAGCTTGGGTTGGAAGAACTTGATGCGCTGATCGTCCGTGACATGGGCTCAGGAAAAAATGATGCGGTCACTTTTCGTTTTGATCTTCTCAGGCAACTTGAGGCAGAAGGAGTGACTGTTATTAATCCCCCGTCAGCGATCCAGAATGCGGCGAACAAATATCATTGCTCATACCTGTTCTCAGGGGCAGGCATTCCGGTTCCTGAAACCAGGATGGTACAGGATATCGAAAGTGCCATGGATATTCTCGAAGACTTCAGGGATGTTGTGCTAAAGCCAGTATTTGGATTCAAAGGAATCGGAATTTCCAGAATAAAGGATGGAGAGATTATCAGACCTGACGGAAGCAGCGGAGGGCAAGATCTCCAGGAGCTGCTTGGCTCGGTGCTCCGGGAGAAGGGGATAATATTCATACAGGAATTCATTGAGAACTCCGGCCGGGACATAAGGGCATTTGTGGTGGACGGTGAAGTCACCGGATCCATATACAGGGAAGCTGCACCTGGTTCATGGCTGAACAATCTCAGCCAGGGAGGAAATCCTACAAGATGCACACTTGATAGTGAGCAGGAGAATATCTGCATTGAGGCAGCCCGGGTTGCAGGTACTCTTTTTGCGGGTGTTGATATAATAGAAGGACCGGATGGACCAGAGGTACTGGAAATCAATGCAACGCCATCCGGAGCTGGTATTTATAATGCCTGGAACATTGATGTCACAAAAGATATCATCGATGCTGTGCTCAGACGGCTCTGAGTGTAAAATCTAAAATAGCTGTAGAACGATGATATAGCCATGAGTGAATACAAACAATGTATAATAGTCAGGGACGACCTGAAATTATCAAAAGGCAAGCTTGCCGTTCAGGTTGCCCATGCTGCAGTTTCTGCCTCAGAGTGGGCTGACAGGACAACCCTTGAGAAATGGAAGGAAGGAGGTCAGAAAAAGGTTGTTCTGCGAGTGGCGGATACACGGGGATTGTTCGAGCTGAAAGAAATAGCAAGAAGACAGAACATAGCTACAGCACTCATTCAGGATGCAGGACTTACGGAGATCAAGCCGGGCACTGTAACCGTACTTGGCATAGGACCTGCAAAAGAAGAGGAACTCGACAGGATAACCGGTGACCTTAAACTCCTTTGACCATAAGCTAAAAAAATTAATAAAACATATCAGGGAAAAATATGAAAAACCTGCAAAGACAGTACATCCTTCCCCTGACCTTTATTTTAATTATAGTTTCACTGCTGAGCGCCGGATGTGTCTCAGAACCAATACAGGGTGTTAAGGAACTCATGTCATCTTCATCAGCGACATTGCTGGAGTCAGAAACACCATATGAGCTGGACCCTGCAAGACTCACGGTTCCCGTTACACCCGAGCAGCCACCCTATACACTTGAAAACAAACCATCTTCAAGTGATGTTCTGGCACCTGGCTTTGAAGTGTCAAGCAGTTATTATTACTATGTAGGTTTCTACGAAGGTGCCGAAGGTGTGACCAGCATTTACGTAAAGAACCTGGGAGATAATACTGTCTTTATCTACGAGTTCGGACTCCTGCAGAAAAACAATGGCCAGTGGTACGGACAGGACACCAGTATCACTATACTGCCGGGTGAAGAGAAGGTGATCGGACACATATCCTTCAATATTCCGGAAAATACCGAAGAGATCACTCTTGAGGCAGGAATATCCATGATGGTCAGGACATCTTCCGGTAAGTGGTATGACTACAAGAGGCAGTACTTTGATGAGTTTACAGTGGATGTCGAGCCTCAGCCGATGATGGAGGAAAGCCCTTATGTGTACAACCCGGTGAGTACTTTTGAGCTGGTTAACGAAAAGATAACTCCCTATAACATAGAAGTCAGAAAGATGGCTGCCGTATCAGCAAAGAAATATCCCGGCCAGTATAATATCTATCAGTTATGCTCCCTTTTCGATGATACAAGGGACAATATCCAGTACATCAGTGATCCCAGGGGACGTGATCTATGGTCAGAGCCCCGTGACACACTTCAGGTGGGTGCCGGTGACTGTGATGACTATGCAATCCTGCTGGCATCACTTGTGGAATCCATCGGAGGAACTGCGAGGATATATATGACTGACACCCATGCATTTGCTGCAGTCTATGCAGGCGATGAAAGCAATATTGAAAATGTCATAAGGTCGATACAAAATTATTACGGACCTCTACCCGTATATTATACAAGCGATGAGTACGGTTACTGGCTCATGATGGATCCGACCTCCAGTGTATATGTAGGAGGACTTCCGGGAGGTACCGCACCTGTAGAGGGCGGATGGACCTTCCTGAACACAAGCCAGGTAACAGTAATAGACATTGCACCCCAGGACGAGGAATTATAACATGGATATACCCCCAGTGGAAAAGCAGACAGGCATTGACCTGTACTGCACATCTGTAGAAGGCCTTGGTGGCCAGCTCCGGCAGGAAGTTGACGATTTCGTAGTAAAGGAAATAAGCAACCGTGATGAAGGAAATTCCGGCAAGCATCTCATAATAGAACTTACCAAAAGCAACTGGGACATGCATCATCTTGTAAGGGACATGTCACGTAAGCTGGGTATCAGCCAGAAACGTATCAGCTTTGCCGGAACCAAGGACAAAAGAGCAAGGACCACCCAGAAGATCAGTATCTACGATATTGGCGAAAAGGAGATGGAAAACTTCCACATGAAAGATGTGGAGATAAAAGTGGTTGGCAGGTCCGACAGGTCCGTTGAACTCGGAGACCTCTACGGAAATGAGTTTGTGATCACGATCCGGAATATCGATCAAAAGCCGGAAGAGCTTAACTCACATCTTGCGACAATAGGCGAGGAAATAAAATCCTTCGGAGGAGTTCCAAACTTCTTCGGGATACAGCGTTTTGGCGCCATAAGGCCTGTGACCCATCTTGTGGGCGAGCATATTCTAAGGGGAGATTTTGAGAAGGCAGCGCTCACATATATAGCAAAGTCATTCCCTGATGAGCCCGATGAGGTAAGAGAGGTACGCGACATGATATGGGAGAACAGGGACTTTGTGGAAGGTCTCAAACTCTATCCCCTGCGCCTGAGATACGAAAGGGCGATGATGCACTATCTGGTTGAGAATCCCGGAGACTACAGAGGTTGCTTTGGGGTGCTTTCCAGAAATATCAGCAGACTTTTCGTACATGCGTACCAGTCATACGTTTTCAACAGGATAGTCTGTCGCCGTATAGAGAAAGGACTTCCGTTGAATGAAGCAGTACCCGGGGATATCGTCTGCTTTAAAAATAAGGAAGGTCTGCCGGATGTCACAAGAACACAGCAGGTAACAGAAGAGAATGTTGACGGGATGAATAACCTTATCCGAAGGAAAAGGGCCTTTGTTACTGCTCCACTGATCGGTTACAAGACAGAAATGGCTTCCGATGAGCCCGGAATAATTGAAAGTAATATCTTTTCCGAAACCGGCCTGTCGGTAAATGATTTCAAGGTAGCAGATATGCCGGACATGGCTTCAAAGGGACTTCGCAGAGAGATACTGCTCCATTGCGAACCTTCTTTCCAGGTCGCAGAGGATGAACTCAATCCCGGAAAAAGCAAGGCAACCCTGGATTTCACTCTTCCAAAAGGAAGCTATGCAACAACGGTTCTCAGAGAATACATGAAAGTGGAACCGCTTAAAATGAGTTAGAGGGACATATGTCCCTTTAAGATATTAAATTTATTTTCTTCAGTCAAGCATTGACTGTATGAATGCCTTGAACGGTGGTGAAGGACGTCCTGGTCTTGATTTGAATTCCGGGTGGAACTGGGATCCGAAGAAGAATTTTTTACCAGGGATCTCTGCGATTTCCATCCTGTTGCGGTTCTTCCCGGAAAAGACCATGCCCTTAGCTTCTATCCTGTCAACGTAATTCGGATTTACCTCATACCTGTGTCTGTGGCGCTCTACAATACTGGATGATTCGTATATTGTCTCGGCGAGAGAGCCGGCTTTTAAACTTGCTTCGTAGTCTCCGAGACGCATGGTCGCACCCATATCCACCACATTTTCCTGCTCAGGCAGCAGATCAATCACAGGATAGGGAGTGTTCTCGTCGAATTCCGTACTGTTGGCGTTCTGCAGGCCGACTACATTTCGTGCAAACTCGATAACCGAGAGCTGCATTCCAAGACAGAGTCCGAGATATGGAATATCGTTCTCACGTGCATACCTGATCGCCATAATCTTTCCTTCTATTCCCCTCTCGCCAAATCCACCGGGAACGAGGATTCCGTCGTACTTCGAAAGCTCTTTCACCAGAGACGGGTCGTCCTCAAAGGACTCGGAATCTATCCAGCTTGTACAAAAATTCACCCCGCACTCGATGCATGCATGTTTGATGGACGCACTGATACTCAGATACGAATCCTCAAGATGGGTATACTTGCCCACAATTCCGACATTTACAGTGTCCTTGAGTTTATTCATTCTGTCCACCATTTCAGACCATGAGTGATCTATGGTGTCGGAGTTGAGGTCCATCAGTTTCATCAGGTAGCTGGTCAGACCTTCCTTTTCCATCATGAGAGGAACTTCATATATGTCAGCGGCATCATGGGCACTGATCACAGCTTCCTCGGGAACATCACAGAACAGGGCAATCTTGGAGCTTGTACTCTCAAGCAGAGGCTCCTTGCACCTTGTGACAATCACATTTGGAGTCAGACCGAGTTCTCTGAGCTCCTTTACCGAGTGTTGTGTCGGCTTTGTCTTCTGGTCCCCCTGGGGGTCAAGCGGTACGAGTGTTACGTGAACAAAGGCAATATCACCCTTTGGCTCCTCCCTGTGCATCTGCCTGACAGCTTCAAGGAAAGGCATACTTTCGATATCACCAACCGTACCTCCGACCTCAATAAGGCAGATATCGGCACCGCTCTTGGCAGCCACCCTTCTGATACGTTCCTTGATCTCATTTGTGATATGAGGGATTATCTGAACCGTCTTACCCAGATACTCTCCCCTGCGCTCTTTTGCTATCACTGACTCATAGACCTTTCCGGTTGTGAGATTGTGGTCCCTTGTAAGTTCTGTATCCAGAAAACGTTCGTAATTCCCAAGGTCAAGATCGACCTCCCCTCCGTCCTTCAGAACGAAGACCTCTCCGTGCTGGAAGGGACTCATGGTGCCTGCATCAATATTAATGTAAGGATCTATTTTGATGGCTGTTACCTTATAGCCCTTGTTCTTTAGATTCCGACCGATAGAAGCGGTGGTTATTCCCTTACCCAGACCGCTCATTACTCCGCCTGTTACTATAATATATTTCATATGATGCCTCTGCCTTGAGTTTTTACTTAAATATTGGTAATTTGATTAATAGAAAAGCCATGAAAGAAGTTAAGAGTATTGAATAAAAGACCGCCTGATAAAAACCAAAGAACGGTTCAAAATCAATGGAAGTAAATGCCAGTGCAAGCATTGTTGCAGATATGACTATCAATAATGCAGCCATAAGGTAGAGAGACCTGGAAGATGCCAGCTTAACTGTTGATCCCAGCATCTGCAGGGATATCTTCGGCAGATGTGTTCCCCATTCACTCCTTCGGGAAACTACTGGAGAGGAGCTTTCTTTCGGACTGGACAGTGATTCATCCACATCCACTGAGAAATTGCTTTCATCAGGACCGGGACTCCCTATATTCAGATTAAAGCTTTCTTTCTTAGAACCGTATCCCACCGTTACGAATACCTGACCCTGTGTATATATTCTCCCGTCATATGATATCCTGGCAATGAGAGGGATGTATTCTTCATGCCTGACATAAGGATTGTCTTCAAGGATGGTGATGTTCTCGAACAGCGAATCGCTGACAGCCAGATTGACGTGTGTGGGAGCACCGTAATTTATCATTACGACCTCAAAGCTACGCTCCTCGCCGGGAGATAAAGGTATTTCAACAGTATCGGTATCGAACTCTATGGAGTTTACTCCAAGTCTGTTGATGTGTACCTGTTGCAATTAGATGTCCTCGCTTTTTCATTCCCTGAGGTCAGGCGGGAGCATATTAGGAATGCCCTCCTCTATAGGATAGTATTCATTACAAACGGAACAGTACAGTGTTCCGGAAATGACCTCATTTTCGTCTTCCTTCTCAACGTTCAGAACAAGATCACCTTTGCAGATGGGGCATGCAAGAATTTCCATCAGGTCCTTTTTCATTGTGATCACAATCTATCAATAGATTACCCGGATATAAGTTTTTGCTATTATAATAAATACCGTAATCAATTAGGGCAGGTATGGCTCCATGCTAATGAAACAGGTCAAGGAGTCTATTTTTAGTATCAGGTTTCTGAAGACAAGCTTAATTTAGGTGCTGACCCGTAAAGATAAGCTATGTTCTCGATCCTGATCGATGTACTTGACTTTGCAATTCCCGTACTAATAATGATATTTGTCGGGTTATTCGGTACCGGGATCCTGATCGAGCTGGGGCTTATGCAGAAACTTTCCCGCTTTGCAAGCCCCCTGTTCAAGTATACGAACCTGCCGGATACATGTGCATCAGCATTCATTGTGGCTATGGGATCAACTGTCGCAGCTAACAGCATGGTGGTAAATTTCAGGGACGGGGAATGTATCAATGAGCGGGAGACCATGATCTGTGCACTGCTTAACAGCACACCTGCATATATCAGGGGAATAATCACCTACCAGATACCCATTGTACTTCCGGCGCTGGGTGCAGTCGTAGGCGGATTCTATGTAATGGTCTTTATCATCACCGCCATCGTGAAGATAAGTACTGTTGTAATCCTAAGCAAACTCTTTCTGACAAAGAATCACTGCATCTTCGAGGAAAAGATCACCGAGAAAAAAGTAACTTTAAGAGAAGCGGTAAAGGGCTCCCTGGAGCGTAACCGGAAACTCTTCATCAAGATCGTAGTGATATATCTTGGAATGACAACACTTGTATTCTATCTAAGGGATATCGGTGCCTTTGAAGCTTTCAATGTGCTCCCTGTTGCCGAGATTTTCGGAGTTCCAGCTGAAAGCATAGTTCCCCTGACCAGCTACGTGGCAAGCCCTATTCTGGGAATATCTTTACTTGGACCCATGATCAGCAGCAACAGTATATCCTACCACCAGGCAATGATAGTTCTCATGCTCGGGAGTATGTTCATGCTCCCCCTCTTCAGTTTCAGAAGCCTGCTACCACGTTACATCTCAATTTTCGGGCCACGTATAGGGCTACGTATAGTTGCATTCTCCACAAGTCTGAGTATCCTTGTAAGATTCTGTGTGCTGTTGATCCTTCTCTTTGTCATATAAAGAGACAAGATGCATGAGAATAAGTTTTCCTGATGTATTGAATAACTAAGTTTTTATATTTACAAATTTAAGTAAACTGTTAACATATCATGTTCAAAAAACCATACTGTGTAGTTTAGCATAAACATTGCTTGCACAGACAAAAGAGATGAACTTGAATATTTTATCCACTGCTGTCCAGACATTGCAGGAGTATGTTATATCATATTACTGTAAACAATAAATTAATATATTATATTATCATCTATATAATTACGTGGGAATAGAAAACCACATGACAATCACTTATTGTGCATTTGTTACGAACACAAATAGATCAAGGGAGATAAAAGTAAAATGTCAAAAGTAATGATCGTGGACGATGCCGCTTTTATGCGTATGGTCATCAAGGACATCCTGAAGAAAAACGGCCATGAAGTCGTAGCAGAATGTGTTGATGGATTAGATGCTGTTCAGAAATATCCTGAAGTTAAACCCGAACTTGTTTTTATGGATATAGTCATGCCAAATATGGAAGGCATTGATGCATTAAAGAAAATAATGGAAATGGACCCTGATGCAAAAGTCGTTATGTGCTCATCCATAGGACAGCAGTCTGTTGTGACTGACGCCCTCAAATGCGGAGCCCAGGACTTTATAGTTAAACCATTTGATGCTACCAAGGTGCTTGAAGTAATCGGGAAAGTAATGTAAATGACTATCAATGTTCTTGTAGTCGATGATTCGGCACTGATGCGCAAGGTTATCTCGGATATTCTCTCAGAAGACGAAGAATTAAAAGTAATAGCAACAGCCAGGAATGGACTTGATGCCGTCCAGAAGGTAGAAAGATTCAGACCCGATGTTGTTACCCTTGACGTCGAAATGCCGGAACTTGACGGTTTGCATGCACTCGGATATATTATGAGTGAATGCCCCACACCTGTGGTGATGCTCACAGCCGTCGATGAAAAGTCTGCAGAAAGAACATTGAGCGCTTTTGAATACGGAGCAGTTGACTTTATCCAGAAACCTTCCGGAAATATCAGCCTGAACATCTCAGACATAGCCAAAAATATCCGCCAGAAAGTGAAGATGGCATCGAAGGTGGATCTTAGAAAACTGGATTTCATGGAAGAGCAGGTTAATAGGTCCAGGGAGGATGTTGGCAAAAAAAGGGAGAAAAAGTCTTTGAACAACCTGGAAAGTGTTAAAAGGAAACCTTTATCCAGGCAGAAGATACTTGCCATAGCCTCTTCTACCGGCGGACCCCGTGCACTCGAGCAGGTCATACCGAACCTGCCCGGCAATATAAACGTACCTGTCGTTATAGTTCAGCATATGCCAGCCGGTTTTACGGCCTCACTGGCACAGAGGCTTGATACACAATCAAAGCTCAAGGTGTGTGAAGCAAAGGACAGCGAAGTGGTCAGGAACGGAGTTGTTTACCTGGCACCCGGCAATTACCATATGGAGATAGTCCGGAAAAACATCGATGGAAGGGACAGGGAAGTAATCTCCCTGAATCAAAAACCCCGTGAACAGGGAGTCAGACCCTGTGCAAATATTCTTTTCAAATCACTGGTACCGATATACGGACAGAACATACTGTCTGTCATTCTTACAGGCATGGGAGCCGACGGAGCAGATGGTGCGGAAGAGATAAAGAAGGCCGGAGGAAGGGTGATCACTGAGGATGAAAAATCCTGCGTGGTTTACGGAATGCCTAAGGTTGCTGTCCAGCGTGGTCTTTCGGATAGCGTTGTAGCTCTTGAGAAAATATCTGATGAGATCGTAATGATGCTTAAATAATAGGGTGATTGGAAATGTTAGATTTTAAAACAGTGATCGAAGTGAGTAGGACGTGATTTGACATGGATATGTCAGAATACAAAGATATCTTTAAAGCTGAGTCCGAAGAACACCTGCAACAGTTAAATGAATCCCTTCTCGGGCTTGAACAGAACCCAAAGGAGATGGAGTTCATCAATACAATGTTCCGTTCGGCACATACCCTCAAGGGTATGTCGGCTACCATGGGCTTTGGTACAATTGCCGAGCTGACCCATGAGATGGAGAACCTCATGGACATGATCCGTAAATGCCAGGTCACTGTTAATGATTCACTCATAGATATCCTGTTTGAATGCCTCGATACGCTTGAAGCCCTCGTAGATAATGTGGACAACGATGAAGAGGTAAACATATCCCACCTTCAGGCCACACTGACACAGGCCATGGACGGTACGATCTGCGCTGCAGAGAGTATAAGCAATGCAGCAGAAGATCTGGCAAGCAGCCAGGTGGAACCTGATTCACCGGAAGAGGAAATGATCCTGCCCGAAATAGAACTTTCAAATGAGGAAAAGGAATCCATTGAAAGTGCAAAACATGATGGTTACAATATATCTTCACTTAAGGTTGTCCTTGACGAGTCCTGTGTATTAAAATCCGCAAGATCAACGCTCGTCCTCATAAATATCTCAAAACTCGGACAGATCATCAAATGTATCCCTTCTGAAACGGACCTCGAGGATGAAAAGTTTGACAGGGATTTCACGATTATTTATTCTACAAAAGAAAGCGATGAAACCATAGCAGAAACCATCGGGAAGATCGCGGAAGTAAAAGATATTGAGATCACACCTCTGCATACCTGTGAAAGCGGAGAAGAAGAGGAAAATTCCGAAGATAACAAAGTCGGCAGTTCTTCCGGGCAGAACACTTCTGCTGTCAAAAGGCCGGATACTGTAAAGAGCATACAGAGTGTCAGGGTGAACATCGAGCGCCTGGACAATCTCATGAATCTGGTGGGAGAGCTTATCATAAACAAGATAAGACTCAACCAGCTTGCATCCGACCTCAATGCAAAGCACCTGGATGAATCACTGGCCAACCTTGACCGGCTTACCAACGAGATTCAGACAGAGGTCATGGAATCTAGGATGGTACCCATTGACCAGATATTCAGCAGGTTCCCGAGGATGGTCAGGGACCTGGCAAAATCAGAAGGCAAGCAGATCAATCTTGTTATCGAAGGTAAAGAGATAGAACTTGACAGAACGGTCCTCGATGAGATAGGAGATCCGCTGGTCCACCTCCTGCGTAACGCAGTGGATCATGGCATAGAAACTGCGGAAGAACGCATTAAACTCGGCAAGCCCGAAGCAGGATTTGTCGGCCTTTCCGCATCAAGACAGCGTAACAGCGTCCTCATAGAAGTTGAGGATGACGGTAAGGGCATGGACCCCGAACACCTCAGGGACGTTGCTGTTAAAAAGGGTATACTGAGCCGCGAGGAAGTGGACAAGCTATCTGAAACAGAGGCGCTAAACCTGATATTCTATCCGGGATTCAGCGGTGCAAAGGTGATCACCGATGTATCGGGAAGAGGAGTCGGGATGGATGCTGTCAAGACAAAGATAGAAGCACTCGGTGGAAGTGTGAAGGTCAGCTCCGTACAGGGGCAGGGAAGTTCTATTAAACTGCAACTTCCGCTCACCGTAGCTATCATCCAGTCTCTCATGGTAAAGGTTGCAAAAGAGACCTATGCGATCCCGCTGGCCAATGTGGTCAGGGATGTGGGTATCAAAGCAAGCGAGATCAAGACAATAGAAGGAAAAGAGGTTATTATGCTGCGCGGGGAAGTTCTTCCCCTTTTAAGACTCCATGATGTTCTTGATTCACCTGAAGAGATAGAGGAGAAGGAGAATCTTATTGTTGTTGTCGTTGAGAGGATGGGTCAAAATATCGGATTTGTAGTCGACCAGCTTCTTGGACAGCAGGAAGTCATTATCAAGACACTTGACAACAAGCTTTTGAAAAACACAAAAGGATTTGCGGGAGCAACCATCCTGGGAGATGGAAGTGTTGCGCTGATCCTTGATATTGCAACTTTGATATAACACTATAATGAGGGTAAAAAATGGCTGAAATGGACGAAATGGCACAAGGAGCATTCCAGGAAGCAGGTAATATCGGAATGGGGCATCTGGCAACTTCGCTCTCCAAAATGGTTAACAGAGAGGTAAAGATCGATATACCCAGTGTGGAAATGCTTTCCATGGAAGATATCATTTCCAGGGCATCCGAAGGAAAACAAAAGACAGTAGTAGGAATTCATCTCCAGCTATCCGGTGATGTGACCGGAGGGACACTCATATTGCTGCCTAAATTCTCCGCTCTTTCCTTTTCCGATCTGTTAATGAAAAAACCGATCGGTACCACAAACAAAATCGAAGAGATGCAGATGCGCAAACTAAGAGAGATGGGAGTGCGCCTCTGTAGTTCCTATATGCGCGTAGTCAATGAATTCCTCGGACTCAACCTGAAAGTAGGTGACCCGACCATGGAAGTGAACATGGACGGAGTTTCTGAGTTCATAAAAAGAGAAATTGGAGAATTAGCTGACGATTTCATAGTGGTTAAAGGAGAATGTTTTATCCCTTCAACAAATTCCAGAAACGAATTCAATATGCTTTTCGAACCTGAGGCCAGTGATGTGATCATGGCAGCAGTGATGAAGAAGATGATGGGATGATATGAGTGAGTGCCACCCACTTTGCCCTGGATATCGGAACCAGGACCGTTGTGGGGCTCATTGTGGATGGAGAAGAGCCTCTGAAAATAAAAGCTGCATGCATACTTGAGCACAACCAGCGTAGTATGCATGACGGGCAGATCCATGATGTTGACAGGGTTGCAGAGGTTGTACGGAAAGTAAAAAACGAACTCGAAGAACAGACCGGTCAGAAACTTACTCGAGCCTCAGTGGCAGTTGCTGGAAGGGCCCTGAGAACGTCCAAGGTAAAACTGTCCATTGAACTGCCCTATGGCGAAATCAGCAAAAAGGATATCTCTGAACTTGAGTTCGAGGCGGTTGCCAGGGCAGGCAGTGAGATAAACTGTGATGAAAGGTTCAACTGCGTGGGCTATTCTGTTGTAGGCTATGAACTTGAGGGTCAGAAGATATCAAGCCTGGAAGGACATACAGGAAGCTGCATATCCGTGGAGCTGCTTGCAACATTTCTGCCTGAAACCGTTGTGAACAGTATGTTCGCAGTACTTGACAGGTGCGGCCTTGAAGCTGAGAGCGTCACACTGGAACCCATAGCCGCACTGAATATCGCAATCCCCAGGGACACACGCAAACTCAACCTTGCGCTGGTTGATATCGGTGCGGGGACATCAGATATCGCAGTCACCAGCGACGGAACTGTCGTGGGATATGGAATGGTCCCTGAAGCGGGGGACGAAATCACCGATTTTATTTGTGAGCATTATCTGCTTGATTTTAAGAAGGGCGAGGAGATCAAACAGAAACTGGTGAGCGAGAAAAAGGTAGAAATACAGGATATTTTCGGTATGGGAACCGAAATACAGACCTCTGAGATCATTTCTGTAATTGAAGATGAAGTTGACAGGCTTGCAGGCCATATTGCCGAAGAGATAATAGCCATCAACACAAATCCCCCAAGGGCGGTTGTACTTGTTGGTGGAGGGTCACAGACAGCCACGCTCAAAGAAAAACTCGCTGAACATCTGGACATACCGGTGCAGCGAATTGGTTCAAGACTTCCGGAAATGATAGATGATCTGGATGACAGTACCGGTAAAGTAACTGGTGCTGATATGATCACTCCGCTCGGAATTGCCCTTACATCCATCCGGGATGAGGGAATTGATTTTATCGAAGCTTCAGTGAACGGTACGAATGTCCACCTTATGGACCTCAATGGCCTTACGGTTATGGATGCACTCGTTGCCACCCGTGTCAAAAGAATGTATCCACGTCCAGGCATGGCCCTTACCCTGAAGGTCAACTCAGAATTTGTGACAATAGAAGGAGAGACAGGACAGCATGCCAGCATCCAGCTTGATGGCAGCAAAGCAAGTCTTGGCGATCCGATCAGCAATGGTTCGTGCATTGAATTCAATCCCCCCGTTGACGGGAAGGATGCCAGCATAACAGTACATGAACTGGCATCCAGACAGGGAATAGCAATGGAAGTTGATGTCACGATCAATGACAGGAAGGAAAAGCAAACGCCTCTTCTACGTGTGAATGGGGAACGGGTCGAACCCGATACAGAGATACCTGACAGGGCCGAGCTTATCATCGCACCTGCAACTGTAAGGGAAGTACTCCATTCCATGACAGACAGCAATCAGGAAGAGAAACTTCAGATCACCCTGAACAGAAGAAGCAAGGTCCTTGACAGGATGGAATATACCGTGGAACTTAACGGGGAAGCTGTTGCCCCGAAGTATTTCGATGATACTGTCATCAAGAAAGGAGATGTCCTGCACATCAGCAAAAAGGACATACAATGGACATATGCCGACCTTATTGACATTCCAAAAGCAGGAATGGATATCAGTGTCATCCTGAACAGTGAGAAAGTTACCTTTGAAGGAACTGAAGGAGCCATAAAGGCCAATGGAAAAAGGGTACTTCCCTCGGACGTGGTTAACGACGGGGATAACATTATCCTGGAAGACGGATCCGAGAAGGAACCCATACTTTCTGACCTTTTCGAATTTATAGATATCAGACGTGAAGAGCTTGTCGGAAAGAGCATACGTCTGTTTGTTAATGATCATCAGGCACGTTTTACCACACCTCTCAAAGACGGTGACAGGGTGAATATAGAATTCCCGGAGGTTTGAATGATGCTAAAAGCTGCAGCAAACAAAAAATCTAAAGAGGATGCAGATTTTGCATCACTCAAGAACATAATAAAGACCAGACTTGGATTCAATTGTGAATACTACAAAGACTCCCATTTCAGGAGGAGGATCGATGTCAGACTAAGGGCCACCGGCTCTGAAAATTTCGGCGAGTATATCCAGGTATTAAAGCAGGATCCGAATGAACAGGATATTCTTCTGGAAACCCTCACGGTCAATGTCACGAATTTCTTCAGGAATTCCGAGGTTTACGATATTATAGAAAAAGAAGTACTTCCTGCCGTGATCAAGTCAAAGGGCATCGGTATGAACAAATCCATAAAAATATGGAGTGCCGGCTGTTCCATAGGTGTGGAAGCGTATTCCATCGCAATGCTGTTCCACCACATCCTTGGAAGCAGGATTGGCAGATATAATATCAGCATAACCGGAACAGACATTGACAAGGCAAGTCTGCAGCATGCCCGAGACGGGGTATACAGCGAAGTAGAAATGAAGGATGTCAGGCCTGATTTTATACAGAAATACTTCGTAAAAGAAGGGAACCAGTACCATATCAAGGACGAGCTCAAAAAGATGACCCGTTTCAAACCACATGATATGATATCTGGTCCCAAGATGAGTGGTTTTGATGTCATTTTTTGCAGGAATGTCACGATATATTTTGAAAAGGAACTACAGGAAAAGCTTTACATGAATTTCTATGAAGGACTCAATAAGGATGGTTTCTTTGTAATGGGAAAAACGGAAACACTTCTGGGACCGTCTAAAGACCTTTTCAAGGCTTATAACGCTAAGGAGAGAATATACGCCAAATGACACGGAATAAGTGCTCCTGTACCTTAAATTACAATCAATATAACAGAGGGATTAAATGAGGATCGAAGAGCTGAATGAACTGGAAGCCAGTGCATTAAGGGAAATCGTCAATATTGGCGTTGGCAATGCAGTAACCTCACTATCTAAAATGATCGGTAAGCAGATCAAGATCGAGGTCCCTGAACTTAAGATAGAACGCATAGAGAAAGTGCCTGAGATTGCAGGAGGTGCCGATACTGTTGTCTCCGGAGTGATAATGCACGTTGACGGGGACATTAACGGTTACATCATGATGTTGCTGTCAAAGGAAACCGCAGAGGCCATCTGCGCCACCATCAGCGGAGAAGAAGAGGTAGACATCTTCAATGAACTGAATCAGTCAATGATCGAAGAAGTGGGACATATACTTGCAGGCTCTTATGTCAGTTCCCTTTCCGAATTCCTGGGACTTGAACTTCGGATCTCGCCACCCATGCAGACCTTTGATATGCTCGGAGCCATCATGGATCACATACTCATCGAGATGAGCAGGAATGTGGAAAGCACGCTTCTTTTTGATACTTTCTTTACACTGGAAGGCCACAGGATGGAAGGTATACTGCTCACGTTGTTCGATCCCGAGTCAATGGACAAAATACTGAACAGGATTTCCGAGATGGTTTGAGAGGAGATAAAAAATGAACATAGTACTTGATAAATTCTATTACGATGCACTGAACGAAGTAGGCAATATAGGAATGGGAAATGCTACCACAGCCCTTTCCCAGCTTGTTGGAAAATCTGTCAGTGTCAGTGGATCGGCATTTACCTTGCTCGGCCTGAATGATATATCCACAGAACACGAATACAACCGGATCGGAGCCATAGTTAAGGTGGTAGGAGACCTGAATGGCGGTTTTCTGCTCATGCTGAACCAGAAGCATTCCGATTCCCTCGCAGAGATGCTGCTTGAACAGAACGAACATGAAGATGACGGATATATGAAAAGGTCAGTTGTCGTGGAAGTGGCTAATATCCTTGCGGGCACCTATTATAATGCTCTTTCCAAATTCCTTGATCTTTCGGTAATACCTTCGATCCCGATAATATCTGAGGGAAGTCCGGATGATCTTCTTAAAAAATGCAGTCAGCACTTCAACGGGAAAATAGAGCATGTAATGGGGCTTACTACACTTTTCGAGATACATTCAGAGGAACAGTACCAGAGTCTGAGCGGTGATATGTACATGTTAATGGACTCTGGCTCAATGAAGACTATCCTTAACAGAATAGACACAATGCGTACCTGAATAACATGATAATAGTTGGGATGGCAGACAGCGCAGTAGCAAAAAAACCCGCAAAGATCACAACCCTTGGACTGGGCTCGTGTGTAGGCATAGCCATGTATGATAAAAGAAGCTGTGTCGGCGGAATGGTGCACATAATGCTTCCCAGCGTAGAGAATGCAAGATCAAAAGACAATGCATCCAAGTTCGCAGATACGGGAATACCCTACCTGCTGGATTGCATGCTGGCAGAAGGTGCCAGTAAAAGTGCCATCAAGGCTAAGATCGCAGGCGGTGCAAGGATGTTTTCCTTTAATTCGAGCGCACAGCTGAACATAGGAGAGCGCAATGTGGCCGCAACAAAAGAAGTCCTGAGAAAACTCAGGATACCCATAATCGCTGAGGATACAGGTGCAAACTACGGACGTACAATCATACTTGATACTGAAAACGGTAAGCTTACGGTGAAAAGTGCACTTAAAGGCGAAAAAATATATTAGCATTAAAATATATTATTGAACGGAGAAGAATCTAAAAACTAAGGTGGCAGCAAGATGTTAACTTCGGATACAACACTGATCTACATATACATACTTTTCATTTCGGTTTCACTGGCAACCGGAATGGCAGCCATATATTTCTGGGTAAGGGTGCATCTCGAGACCCAGAAAGGATCTATCGCATGGCTGCTACTGGCACTTACTGCCGTATTTCTTATCACCACATCCATCTTCTCATCGGTTGCTGTAAGCAACTCAGACCCTCTGGTCACAGAGACAATACTGATATTCCTTGGATTCTGGGGTGCTGTTTACACAAGTATCTTTGCTGCCGCCGGTTTTATGATGTTCAATGCCTTCAGGACGATTCCCCGTGAAAAGCTTGGAGATTTCCTGCTTGAAGGCATGGTCTTCCAGAAAGGCCAGATACTCAAATCCGCATGCGGAAAGAACTGTTCGATATGTGAAGAATATACCAACGAAAAATGTCAGGGATGCATATCTAAAAACAAGGATGGGGAAGAGAGCTGTTCTGTTTATGACTGTGTCGTGGAAAAAGGGATGACTTCTTGTATGGATTGTGACAGCAACGATGATTGTGATACCTATAATTATGAAATAGTCCATTGTCCGCTGAACAATGATATCGGAACACTTCCTGAACTTGAACATACAGCCAGTATATTCAAGCGCTCAACACTTCTGGAATATACACCTCAGACAAGATACGAGGATGCTGTTATTGAAATTTGTCTCAGGTTCTATGGAGAGATGGTAAATACTGTCCTTGTCTCCACCCAGCCACGTACATCGCTTTACAGGGAGAAGCTTGGTGATCTCATTGATATCGGTGCCATGAAGTTTATCGAGATATCTTCCACTGCAACGACTGTCAGTGAAGAGAACGGCATTATTAAGCTGCCTGTTAAGGAGCTTGACAAGTTCTTCGACCTGACCGCCAGGCTGCCAAAGGACTGTGCCGTTGTTTTTGAACCTGTTACCCAGCTTATTCTAAGCGAAGGTGAGACAAAAACCTATGATTTCATGTCCGGAATGGTTGAAAAATTCAATTCCAGTGAACTGATACTTATCGGGCTGATAAACAGATCGGCCCATGAAGAAAAAACGGTCTCGAGGTTTGAAGGACTTTTCCTCAATCTTGCCGAACTGGTAAAGACCCGAATACGCATCGTAAAGGGAGGGAAAGAAGAGTATATTCGTTTCTTCGTAGGAGAGAAATTCTACATGGAAGAAACAGAGGACATTTAAAAACGTTATGCAGCAAAACAATACAAGGTCAAAAAATGCAAGAGCTTAATAGCCTGGAGATAGACGCCTTAAAAGAGATCGGAAGCATCGGTATGGGAAATGCTACCACAGCACTCTCTGAACTGGTTGGAAGACCTGTCAGGCTGAATCTCTCGGATGCCAGAATGTTCAGTCTGCAGAGTATTGCCGCCTCGATCCCCGATACAATTACCATGACAGGGGTGATGGTTAATACCGGAGGGGAGCTCAGAGGTGCGGCTGTGCTCTTATTTGAATTCGCTAACTCGGTCCTCCTGAGCGATCTGATGCTTGACAGCAATGAGATTAAAGGTGACCCTTCAATGAACGAATCCGCACTTTGCGAACTCGGTAATGTTTTCACCGGTTCTTACTTTAGTGCTCTTTCTTCTTTCCTTGACCTTGGAATATACCAGGACCCACCGGTGATTACAATCGGACCGGCACAGGAGATATTTGAAAAAGCATTTTCACGTATTGGAGTGAAACCGGCTGGAATACTAACCATCGAAACAATGTTCATGGTGCACAATGCAGGAGACGGAACAGGACTCAATACAATATACGGGGACATGTTCCTGCTTCTGGAACCTTCATCCACCCAAAGGCTGCGTGCTTCGATACAAAAGCTTCTGGCCTGAGTAAGTTAAAAATATAATCAGCAGTTGATGCGATATGAAAAATATATGGGTACGACATCTTGAGAAAAAAAAATTCCGTAACAATACGGAAGGATCCTCATTTGTGGAGATGTTGCATTCCCTGGCAAAGCTTGACGACGGATCCGAATCAGGTGTATCAGAATATTCTGATGCAAAGACCCGGAAATACAGTCTTGAAGATATCCGTGAAGAGCTTGCATATGATATCCAGGCCGAGGAGGAGCCTGCAATCGAAGATGAAGTTATTCCTGATAATAATCAAAATCAGCTCACTGAGATATGCAGATGGACTGCAAAGAGTCAGCGTGGTTATGAAACCGGGATCGATACCTATGACGATGATTATGTCCGCTTGTTGCAACTGCAGAACGGCCAGCTTGTTCTGAGATACAATGTTGCAGGGGAGGACACTTTTGAGATGGAGGTAGGATCCATCGAGGAAGCTGACAACCTTATAATGGAAGATAATATGACCACATCAGAGCTTTACCCGGAGAATCCGGAATTGCAGTGGTCTAAAAAATAATCTTATTTTAATATTAACAGTTAAATTCAATGGTAAAGAATAAAAACTATCAGTACAATTAATATATAAATAAAGTATTTAAGGCGCTAAGGTGCGAGATGAATAAAGGAGACCCATAACAATGATGGACATCGCGATATATTCACTTGTTGACGATATGGTCAGCAAAGCAGGAACGGAGGGTGTTGTAGAATACTGGCTCCGTGTGGGTGAAAGCTATGCGGAAAGGATGGGAAAGGAAGCTTATGTCGGCTGGCCCGCCTTTAACGTGGCAATGAAAGAGGGCAGGACCTCTCTGACAGTGGAAGGCGAGGTAAACGTACTGACCGATCTTGCAATTATAGACAAGGACGGAGATGTGATCGGATATGTCTATGCTCTCAAGACATGCCCCATGGCACCGACCATGAGAAGATACATATCCAGAATCGGTCCGATTCCGGATTCTGATACTGACGTTGCTGACAGTTACAATAACCGCATCAGGGATTCTGCGGTTTCAAACTACTGCATTACACACCAGAAGTTCAGGGAAGTTGCAGCTAATAATATCACCGTTGCAAAGCAGGCTCTTGAATGTCTCCAGCTTGCAAACAAGGGAATGACAGGAGACGTAAAGATGGTACCTGAGAACCTGGCAAGGATAAACGTGGACGAGCGCCACATCAAAAGCATACTCCGCAGTGCATCATGCGTCTTTGCTCTGATAGTCAAAGGCAAGAGCGCAGGCGAGGAAATAATCGAGTGATGGTGATAATATGGCCGAGAATATTGAATCAAATCCTTTTGTTGACGTTTCTGTATACCTCTTCTTTGAGGATATTTCAGATAAACAAGGAGTAGAAGGTTTTACGAACTATATGGTAGGACAGGCCCAGTCCCTTGCAAAATCCGTTCCCGAGGAGGAATATGAGACATGGGATGACTTCGCAAGTGCTGTTGTCAGCGGTGAATCCGTATTCTCATCCTTTGAGAGTATAGAGCAGATCAGCAAATGCGGCTTCGTTACCAATATCTGCCCCTTTTCCAAGGCTATCGGGGAATACATAAAGAGAATTGGCAACTTCAATCCCGTGCACATTGAAGCTACTGACCATTACAACCACACCATACAGCCATCAGCCGCCCACAGTGCATGTATGATGCATCAGACCTACAGGAGAGAGGTCGCAAAAAGGATTACTGTTGGAGGAAAACCACTCCAGTATGCACAGATAGGTGCAAAGGCATATACCGGAGAGATAGCACTTCCACCTGAGTCATGGAAGAAGGTCCTTCTGGAGAAAGCAGGCATTTCAGAAACACAGGGATTCATGGAAATGCGTGAGAACAGTTGTCTTTACCTGCTGTATGTTGAAGGCTGAGTATAAAATCCAGCATTAAGGGTTGGTTTCATGTTTGAAGGACCCTTACTTTACTTTTTTTCAAATCCACAACATATCATACCGCCTTTTGATTGCTAAAAAGTGATAGTATACAAGCCTTTCTATTTGAATAAGGTCAGTTAGTTTTATAAGAGCAAACGCCAATTAATTCTTAATGAGTCCTCTACTCATTTTCCTTATAGCACTGGCCTTCGTGCTGGTGCTGACGGCACGGCTGAGGGTTCATCCATTCATTAGCTTGATAGCAGGGTCAGTATTGGTGGGGTTCCTTGCGGGTGAAATCGAAGCCACTCTTGATACGATAACCGCAGGTATGAGCAGTATATTTGCACAGTATGCGATAATTGTCACCTCAGGTAGCATTATCGGTGTAATACTGCACAAGACAGGCGCCACCGCACTCATAGCGGAGGATATAACAAAGATATTCAAAAAACCCGTTTTCGCAATAGCCTTACTTGGATTTGCCTTCGCGGTACCCATGATGTGCCTGATACTGGCTTTCATAATTTTTCTGCCGGTAGCCAAGGACCTGAGCGACAAGCACGGATTCCCGAAGGGTCTTACAGAAGTGGCTCTGGCCCTGGCAACGATGGCTTCCTTTGGTTTATTGTACCCTTCACCCGGAATCTATGCATTCACGAATGAAATGCAGCTGAGTGCATCACGAGTTCTGATGATTGGTATGTCCATTGCCATAGTGGTTTTCCTGATGGGATATCTTTATGCCAGCAGGTATTACAGTTTCAGCATCAAAGAGGATTGCTGCGACAATATGGCCAGGGAGGAAAAAAGACCGGAGATACTTACATACAGGACTGCAAGCTATATTCCGATACTTGTTCCGATTGTGCTTATTATGATACGTCTGCTCACCAACATACCCCTGATAGAGCTTATCGGACATGAAAGTATAGCTCTTTTTGCAGGGGCGATCCTGGCAATGACGCTTCCTGCACGTAACTTTGAGTCATCGGATATCAGAGCATGGGTTGAAAAAGGAATACGAAGAAGCGGACTTGTTTTGCTTGATATTTGTGGCGGAGGAGCATTGGGAGCTACCCTCGCAATGGCCGGTGTCGGGGAAGCCCTTGGAGGCATGCTGCTTGATTCGAACATTCCTGTCCTGTTGATACCATTCCTTGTTGCTGCAGCAGTTCAGACCGTACAGGGTTCCAGAATGGTTACATTGTTCATCGCATCCGCACTGGTCATACCGATCATGCCGGAACTGGGGTTACCTGCGGAAATAGTACTCTTCTCCATGGCCTCGGGAACCTTCCTGATATCTCACTTCAACGACCCATATTTCTGGATACTGGCCGATTTTGCAGAAATGGATACTCCTGAAGTGCTTAAAACGTATACTGTCGGAGGAGCGGTCATGGGAATAAGCAGTTTCCTGATCACCGCTGTAATCTATACGCTGTTCTATTAATCAGGCAAAAAACAATTTTTTCTGGGAAATCAGTATATGTCTTTTAAAAGAAATATATCAGGGCAGAACCCTGACATATTCAAAACACATACCTGAATCAGATATTTTTACCATGAGTAGAATTATATCTGTCCTTAAAGTCCAGATATTTCTGGCCGATCTCTTCAGCTCTCTGATCACTCAGGACATTCTTTGAAGCCGGAAACATTTCCTTTTCTTCCTCTTCAACATGATGCTTTACATTTTCCTTCAGTACCTTGAGTTTGGGTATCCACATCTCATCCTTTTCATTCATATTATCCAGTTCTGAAAGAAGCATCTTTGCAACATGGTGTTCCTCATAACCTTCCATTGAGATGTCATGGGTGCGTCCTTCCTTCTTCAATACAGGATAGAGCACCTCTTCCTCACCGTTCATATGAGGATCCAGTTCAGCTTTGATCTGCATGAACGTGTCCCTTGAACCAGTGTTAATCGCTTCATCAAAGAGATCCAGTACTTTGCCGTGTTCGTTCTTCAGAATCTGGTAGATTTCCCGACTCTGTGTTTCTCCTGCCCTGATCTCTGCACCCGCAGCTGCAGCTTTGGCACCTACCGGAGCGGCTGCCACAGCTTCAGGGGGTTGCTCTCTTGTTTGCTTTGCCTCTTCCCTGGGCCTCATTTCCCTTTCTTCTCCGATGATTGGTGTTTCCATGCCAGGACGCTGCTCATAGCCATAATGGGTGTAGATGGTTCTCATGTATTCCTGATGGTCACCATGGGTACCAGGCCAGTTATCTTTATCAAAGCCCGGAGCATTTTCCAGTTTCTGTTTATCCACATCCAGAACGAATTCATGTTCATCGGGCTTTTTCCTTAAGGCTTCCACCGGAACTCCGAACAATTTGTCCCCTAAACCAAGGAAACCTCCGAAGGATAATACTACATAGGCAATAGACCCACTTTCAAGATCTATCATTACATCTTTTACGTCTCCAAGGTCTTCACCCTGATCGTTTACTATTTTATCTCCGTTCATACTGCCAGCTGACAAAATATTTGGTACAGCCATATAACCACTCCCTTTTGATTTTCGATATGAGGCGGTTTGCCTCTATCGACAGTTATCTATTTCGGGCTTATTTAAGTATTGCGAAACTCAGGTGGTGTATAGCGATTTTTAAATTTAGTGTAATAATAGAGCAACTGTAAGATCAGAGCAATATTCTCAGGAAAACATTGTATTTAAGGCTTAAACAGAGTTGGGATTTTAAATTTAAGCAAATTTTTCTCAAAAACAAACTTATTTAAGCTTTATAAATAGGTCATTTTTCAAAAGCAATTTTCAACATCAGGAGAATTATTGTTTGACTAATTTATCATGAGAGTATTTATTTATATCAGAGAATATAACATTTAGCCGGGGTAACTCAATCAATAGAGTGGGAGGTGAGACATTTGAAATCGAATGCCGCTGAAGTACAGAAAGCACTTGCGGGTATAGACTATCCTAAAGAGAAGCAAGAAGTACTTGACTATGCCAAAGACCACGGTGCTTCAAATGACGTAATGGATGACCTGCAGCAGATATCCGATAAGAAATACCAGACTGCTGCAGATTTAAGTAGTGAGTTTTCAAATAAGTGATTAACTACGGTTGAATATAGCTAAACGAGGGGGTTTAAAATCGTGAAATCAAGTGCAGCTGAAGTACAGAAAGCACTCGCAGGCATAGACTATCCGAAACAGAAGCAAGAAGTCTTGGATTATGCCAAAAATCAAGGTGCTTCAAAGGATGTAATGGATGACTTGCAGCAGATACCAGATAAGAAATATCAGACTGCTGTGGACTTAAGCAGTGAGTTTTCAGGCAGGTAAGCCCGGAACTCTTCACTCATGTAGATACGAATTCATTAACATGAGTGTTTTAAAATAGACCGACCGGGTCAATCCCGGGATAACCCGGTCGGCTTATAAAATTCAAGAATAGTGATATAAGCAAACTTTTTTATCTGTCAGTTTCCTACTATTTACTAGCGTAGTGAATGATGTTACAATAGAAACTACCATGATTTTTTCCAGATAATGGCACATGGATAAAGAACAGACGGATAAGGAACGCGAAGAGATTTTTTACCAGATAAATGAAACTCTGGATGCTCCACTTATATTTTTGTCCATCCTATGGTTAGTGCTTATAGTTATTGACCTATTATATGGTCTTCCACATTTTTTACAGACAACAAGTATTATTATCTGGGCTATATTCATTATTGATTTTTTAATCGAATTATACATAGCTCCTGTCAGACAGGATTACATAAGGAACAACTGGTTGTCGGCCATATCCTTATTATTGCCACCGTTACGTATACTTAAGATATTCAGACCTGTAAGAGCAGTCAGGGTACTTCGGTTCAATCAGTCTTTTAACCTGACCCGCCTGGTATTCTCATTTAACAGAAGCTTGAACATAGTACGTACTACGATGCGGCAACGGAGTCTGGGTTATGTGATCGCACTGACAAGCCTTATTATCCTTCTTGGTTCAGCCGGGATGTACAGTTTTGAGTATCCAAGTTTTAACTCTTATGGAGATGCCCTCTGGTGGACCGGCATGATTATGACAACACTTGGAAGCGAGTACTGGCCTGAAACAAACGAAGGAAGAATCCTAGCTTTTTTATTATCTGTATATGCGCTGGCAGTTTTTGGCTATATAACCGCTGCACTTGCAAGCATACTTGTTGGAAAGGATAAAGCATCACAAAAAAAAGAGATAGAGGAGCTGCGTGAAGAAGTAAAACTCCTTTCCACCAAACTGGATGGTTCTCTGGATAAAAGAAACAAATAACTAAAGGTTATTTTTCAAATTTAACCTGAAAATTTAAAACTGAATATACTGAGAGCAAAGCTCCCATATATTCTTTATAGCTTACTTTCTTCTTTCTTCAGACTTTCTCTTGGAACCGGACCCCTTTAAAGTTCTTCCTTCCTCATGGATGCCACCAAGACCTTCGACAGTTCTTCCTTCCTCATGGATGCCACCGAGACCTTCGATCGTACGACCGCTGGGCTCATCCAGTGAGCGGTCCCATGTCCTTTCGCTCTCACCGAGTATCTCAGTTGATTGATACGGACATTCATACCCATAATAACCATAGACACATGCTGCATAATCCATCTGTGCTTCACCGGAGATACCCGGCCATTTGTCCTTGTCAAAACCCGGAGCATCCTTTAGTCTTTCTTTATCTACATTAAGAACAAATGTATCCTCTCCGGGTTTTTTCTTTAAGGCTTCAATAGGCACACCGAAAAGCTTGTTGGCAACACCCATAAAGCCACCAAATGATATCACGACATAGGCAATGGAATCGTTTGTCACGTCAAGTACGACATCCTTTATTTTACCAAGATCCTCACCTTTTGAATTTACGACCTTGTCTCCTTCCAAATTACTAGCTGAAAACATTTCTGGAATAGCCATAGTTATCACTCCCTTTTGATTTCAATAAGGCAATCTGTTTGCCTTCCCCTAATTTATATGAGGTTTAAGCTTATTTAAGTATTACGGATATTAAATAAATTAAAATGTACATAAAAAGGTGAGATGTTTATTCTGATTACTGAACAAGTTATCGTAATTGGCTTAATGTTATATTAAGAGAATTGTTTTGTAACTTTAAATCAGAAGATAAATTCATATACAAATATAAAAATTATAATGACTTATTGTACCAGCAAAAAGCAAATTGGATGGCTGATTTAATATTTTTTAATACATTTATTATAAAAGAAGCTTTTTATATGATTCAATCACTGGTGTCTATTGGGGATAAACCTTTCAAAGCTAGGGAGGTGAATGTATGAGAAGCAATGCCAGTGAAGTAGAGAAAGCATTATGGGGCATGGATTATCCTAAGCAGAAACAGGAAATTCTTGACTATGCCAGACAACATGATGCTTCTAAGAACATCATGGATGATCTGCGAGAAATCCAAGACAAATCTTATAACAGTCAGGAAGAAATTCGCAGTCAGTTTGAAAGCAGCTCTTCTGAATCCAGTCAACAGCCAGGTTATGGAAGTTCACATGGAGGAAGCAGCCAGTCTTTTGGCGGAAGAGGCGGCCAATAAATATATACTGTCTGAGTAATCAGGCATATATAAAACTAAAAGAGCCGACCACATAAAGGTTTGGCTCATATATACATTTTTTCGGATTAAACTTTAGTTCAAGCAGAATTAGCTATAACAAAGTATGCTAATACATACATAAATTCCATATGTAGATGTCATTCTAGTATTTATATATACTATCGGCCGGTATATTACTCATGAGTAGTTACTAAACCTGATGGGGAGTGAAAATATGAGAAGCAATGCAGCCGCTGTACAGGAAGCACTGGAAGGAATGGAATATCCGAAGAATAAAAGAGATATTCTTGACTATGCCAAAAAACATCATGCTTCCGAAAATATAATCTCTGATCTGCAGGATATTCCTGATAAAAAGTATGACAGTACATCAGATATCAGGAGAGCCCTTGGTGAAAAAGGAATGACTGAGGACATGCAGAAGAGAATCGATGAAGATGTCGAAAAGATTGACCGAGATATAAATAGATGGAAAGAACAGTAATCTGAAACAATAATTAATACCTGAAGGCGTGCGGTAGCACTTAAGGTCACAAAAAAGAATAAAGAAAGAATCGGTAAGACCGATTCATTCAATGGTGCTCGTGCTCGCTTTCTGATTTCTCCTTTTCCCATTCTTCAGATGCCTTGTCTACTGAGTCAAGACACCTTTTGCAGAGCCTGACAGTATCCTCATCCGCACCTTTGGAGAAGGATGGCCTGCTGATCATTACAGGATGGAGACGTTCTATTCCGCCACAAAGATCACATTTTCCTGCAATTCCGCAGGAAGGAGATTCTTCCTGCTTATCGTGTGATTCCTTTGCAGCATTCAGGCAGTCCTCGCAAAGTCCCTGCCACATTCCATGTGGATAGGAATGAGCGAACCTTGGCTTGAAAACCTGAACCGGTACGACTGTCGGAATAGCAACTCCGCATAGATCACAATCTGCCATCTTAGATACCTCCCGGGATCAATACCTTTGCTGCTTCCATTGACCAGTAGATGAAAGGCTCTGACCAGAAAAAGATTGCAAGGACACCGATCACAGCTATTACAAGAGCAATGGTGTATGGAAGTGGTTCCTTCACCTTATCTGCATCTGTTGGTAGGAAGTACATGTATTTCACGATCTTGGCGTAGTAGTACAATGACAGTGCACTGTTAAGTATGGCAATCACAGCAAGCCAGACAAATCCTGACTGGATTGTGGATGAGAACAGTACGAACTTACTCATGTAACCTGCTGTAAGAGGTATACCTGCCAGAGCGAATACGAAGATCGTCATTGAGAGTGCTGTTATCGGCATTCTCCTCCCAAGACCCCTGAAGTTATCAAGATGGTCCGGATCTTCAGCATCTTTGTTCTCTGATAATACCATGTATACCACTGCTGCGGTTGCAATGAAAGCTCCTGCCTTCATGAAACCGTGTGACAGTACGTAGAGTATACCACCGCTAAGTGCCAGTGGTGTAAGCACTACAAGTGCCATCGAGATGTAACCTGCCTGTGCAAGGGATGAATATGCGAGCATCCTCTTGACACTGGTCTGGGTTACTGCAACCACATTACCATAAGTCATTGTAACGACCGCCAGTATAGCGAACAATGTCTGCCATTCGGCCTGCAGGGCGATCAGGGCTACGATAAATACCTTGAAAGCTGCTACAATACCCATCTTCTTGGAACCTGCCGCAAGCAGGGCCGAGACCACTGAAGGTGAACCCTGGTATGTATCAGGAGCCCACATGTGGAATGGTACAAGAGCGATCTTGAAACCGAATCCTGCTATCAGAAGGACCACAGCAACAATTCCTATCGGATTTGCTACAAGACCTGCGGCATTTTCTGCAATGGCCGGAATGTTGGTGGTACCTGTCATTCCGTAAATGAAACTGATACCAAAGAGCAACAGGGCCGCTGAAAGGGAACCTATCATGAAGTACTTCATGGAGGCTTCAAGTGACTTCTGGTTCGTCTTCTCAAATCCTGCAAGGGCATAGGTTGCCAGACTTGCAAGCTCAAAAGCCACAAAGAGTACCATAAGGTCGTTTGCGGATGCTACGAACATCATACCGATGGTCGCGAATATTCCGAGTGAGAAGAACTCCTCGGCATTTTTGTTGCCTTCCATGTATTTGATGGATGCGATCGCGAAAAGCAATGCAACCACAAGGAAGACTATCTTGAAGAACTGGGACAGCGCATCAATGGACAATGTATCGTTGAACATCATCGACTCGGTTCCAAGGCTTGTGACCGTCAGAACCAGTGCGACAAGGATACCGATACTTGCGATGAATCCCAATATCTTTTTTGAGCCAACTGGTAGGAAAAGGCCTATGAGCAATACAGCAAGGCCTGTTACTGCGAGGGTGAGCTCAGGAGCTAATAACATCAGATCCATGATTCACACCCCCATTGCAGCCATAAGGCTGATTATGTTTTCTGAATTTGTCAACATCATATCAAGCACCGGGCTTGGATTAAGTCCGAAGTACAGTATGAGTATAGCAATGATTCCCATGGACAAAGTCTGATAACCGTTTATATCGGTTATTGTACCAAGTTTTTCATTGAATACACCGAACATTGCTCTCTGAAGAGCCCACAGATGGTATGCTGCTGTTATGACTATTGCAAGTAGTGCAATCATCACATATCCGGGCAGGTTCACGAATGTTCCTGAAAGGACGGATACCTCTGCAACAAAACCGGTAAGACCCGGAAGTCCGAGGGAAGCCATGAAAGTCAGTACCATGATGACCGCCATTTTCGGCATCTTCTGTGCAAGTCCTCCAAGATCGTTGATGATCCTTGTTCCTGTTGCTGCATTGATCACACCGCTGGACATGAACATAACACTCATGATCAGTCCGTGTGAGAATTGCTGGAACATTGCACCGGACACTGAAAGAGATACCAGACCGGCTGCACCCAGGGTTACGTATCCCATGTGACTTACACTGGAGTATACTATCATTCTCTTAAGGTCCCTCTGTGAGAGAGCGACGAATGCACCGTAGATTATGCTTACCGCACCAAGGGCTGCAAGTATTGTGATCATCAGATCAGGTGATGCTGTGAAAGGAAGCAGTGGAAGCATTATCTTGAAGATGCCGTATCCACCGATCTTGAGCATCACAAAAAGCACACTACCGGCAGTAGGTGCCTCAGTATATGCATCAGGCTGCCATGAATGGAACGGAACCACAGGCAGCTTCACGATGAAACCGAACAGCAGTGCAAGGAATATCAAATCCTTCATCAGACCGGATTCGATGAACTGGAACTGAGACAGCAGATACGGGATGTCCAGGTTTGGTACACCTGTGGCGTCCCAGGCTGCGAAATACAGTCCGAATATACCCAGCAGCATCACAAGAGATGCAACATGGGTGTAGATGAAGAACTTGATTGATGCGTGGTGTTTGTTGGGACCTCCCCATATGCTCACCATAAAGAAGAGCGGTATGAGAGTAAGTTCCCAGAATATATAGAACAGGAAGAAGTCCAGTGCTGCAAATACACCGATAGCTGCACCCTCTGTTGCCAGAATGAGTGCATAGAACTTATTTGGAGCCTTCCTGTCATCATTCCATGTGTAGAGGATGAGGAACGGAAGCACGATCGCATTGAGAAGTATCAATGGCATTGCAATTCCGTCCACACCAAGATGATAGGTGATTCCCAGGGAGGGGACCCACTGGTACATTTCTTCAAATTGGTTAGTCGCTATCGTACTGTCAAAGTTGAAGTACATGTACAATGTGAGTATCAGTACTGCAACTGTTGCTACAAGGGCCATTCCCCTTGCCTGTTCTTTTGTTTTTGTAAGTAGTGTAAGTGCTGCAAATATCAGAGGTATCAGCACGATTAAAGATAATATCATCAGATTACCTCCATGATCACTCTGATAAGTATGATCAGAAGACCGACTCCCGCAACCACGGTGGTTGCATAGGTCTGTATCATTCCGGTCTGGAACTGACGTACCGATTCTCCGGTCTCGATCGTAATATCACTTATCCAGTTGACGAGCCAGTCAAATCCACGTTCAACGGAACGGGATGCAAACGCAAATCCTTCATAGATCACCTTTACAGAGAAGAAGTCTGTGAAGATCTCGTTCTGATAGTACCTGTTGTAAAGAAGCTTGTAAACAGGATTGTTCCTTGAAACAAGGTTATCCATGTTAACTATCTTCAGTCCGTATACCAGATATGCGATCAGAAGACCTGCAACTGCAACGATCAATGGCATCCAGAGGACAAGCATTGGCTCCTCACCGGCATGAGCTGCAAGATGATAACCTCCCATTTCTGCAAGTGCAGGGATGTCCACATTCACGAAGTTGTTCGTAAAGGTCTCCTCAAGGAAATGATAGAAAGATGTCCTTGTAAGAGCACCGAATACCAGTGCGAACAATGCGAGTATTGACAGTGGTATGGTCATTGAAGCAGGTGATTCATGCCCTCCGTAATCCGTACGTGGCTTACCGAAGAATGTCATGAAGATCAGCCTGAATATATACAGGGATGTCAGCAGTGCCGCAACGATCGAGAACAGATATGGCAACCACATACCACTGCTTTCTGCAAAGAGGTATGCGCTCTCGATTATTGGATCCTTACTCATGAAACCGCTGAAACCAATGGATGTACCGGGTATTCCGAATCCTGCGAGTGAGAATGCTGCAATGATCATTGTTAGCGCAGTTATCGGCATGACCTTGGCCACTCCTCCAAGCTGTCTCATATCATGTGTGCCCACTGCGTGGATTACGCTGCCTGCACACAGGAAGAGAAGAGCCTTGAAGAATGCGTGGTTGATCAGGTGGAAGAGTGAAACACCCACTGCTTCTGCACCGATTGCCGCTCCGACACCAAGACCGAGCATCATGTAACCGAGCTGGCTGATGGTGGAGTATGCAAGTACACGCTTGAGATCGTTCATTACGATACCCATGGTTGCTGCGAATATCGCAGTGAAAGCACCAAGGTATGCGACCACAAGCAGTGAGTCAGGTGCTGCTATGAACATCGGGAATGTCCTTGCAACCAGATAGACACCGGCTGTAACCATTGTTGCTGCGTGTATGAGAGCTGAAACGGTTGTAGGACCTTCCATTGCATCAGGAAGCCACACATGAAGCGGGAACTGACCTGATTTACCTACCGCACCTCCGAAGAAGAGCAGTGTTATAATAGTAATATGGCTCACTTCCATTCCGAGGATGTTAGCGTTGATCGCTGCTATTTCCGGGATGTGAGCAAATATCTCGTCGAACCTGAGTATGTAGGTACCTGCGGGGATCGTGCCGTTGAAGATCGTAAACAGATCTGCGAACAACAGGACAATACCTGCAAGGAACATAACGTCACCAATCCTGGTTGTCAGGAAAGCTTTCTTTGCAGCTGTTGCCGCAGAAGGCTTCTGGTACCAGAATCCGATGAGCAGGTATGAACACAGACCAACAAGTTCCCAGCTGACAAAGAGCTGAAGGATGTTGTCTGAAAGTATAAGACTCAGCATTGAAGCTGTGAAAAGCGCAGTTTCGGCAAAATACCTGGACTGTGCCCTGTCATGGGACATGTAGCCTACTGAATAAATGTGTATGAGCAAACTGACAAATGTCACCATTGTAAGCATTACAGCTGCCAGCGGGTCCACAAGGACACCGACATTGAACAAAGCAAACCAGCTGTAAGACTGAGTAATAACCTCTTCAGGGTTCTGAAGCAGGTTCAATGTAATAAGCAGAGATATCACAAAAGATGTTGCGATCGCTGCTATTGGTATTATTGCACCGCCATTTGGAAGCTTCTTCCCGAGGAAGAAAGTCAGTACAAATGCAAGTGCAGGTAGTAGTGGTATTAAGAATGCGAAATCTCCAATTGCCATTTTTACCACCTCAATACGTTAAATGAATCAAGATTGATCGTATCTTTCATCCTGAAGATGGCCATAAGTATCGCAAAACCAATCGCTGCTTCACAAGCTGCAAGTGCGATGGAATACAGAGCGAATACCTGTCCGGTAAGGTCTGCATTATAGCTTGAGAATGCAACCAGATTCAGGTTTGCGGAGTTGAGCATGAGTTCAACAGACATCAACATACGGATACCGCTGCGCTGTGTCATGAAACCATAGAGACCTATGGTGAATATGATCACGGCAAGACCTATGTAGAGTTCAACGGGTATCACTGGCTACCATCTCCTTTTGCCATGTAGATAGCACCCATGAGTGATGATAGTAATATTATTGAGAGGATCTCAAAGGGTACTACAAAGTCCGTGAAGATCATTACTCCGATTCCCTGAATGTTACTTGGATCATCAAGGTTCTGTGGGATCTGGTCAACAGCTGGCCAGCTGGTGAAGAATACAGATACCATGAGGACGGCCAGGAAAAGGAATGCGACCGTCATCCCGAGTATACGTGGCCTGAAGAAGTTGTATACTGATGTGAGAATCTTCATCGGGTTAATCGTTATTTCGTTATTCATCATCCGTACCAAACTCCTTTTTTGTAAGCATAACTGCGAACAGGATCAATACACCAATTGCACCTATGTATACGAGTACCTGGACAACTCCCAGGAACTGGGCATTCAGCATGATGTACAGGGCTGCAACTACGAACATGGATATTACCAGTGCGATCGCTGCTCTGACAACGTTCCTTGCACTCACAACGAATATTGAGAAAAGTATCGCTGTGAAGGCCAGGATTGAGAAAATAATAAGTTCAATGATGGTACCTACTGTGGGGTCCATCTGCTCACCTCCTCGCCGGCCTCTTCCTCAGCATTGATGTCAACTTCCCTTGCCAGCATATCCGGCGTAAAGAGAAGGTCCTCATGTTGCCAGCGGATAATACCTGTAAGGTATACCTTGGTGTTTGAGAGAGCATCTTTGGGACACTGATCAATGCAAAGACCACAGAACAGACAGTGGCCTATATCAATTGAAGGGAACCATCTTTTTTTGTCACTGCCCGGACTAACACGGGCCTTTACTATCTTAATTGCATTGTTGGGACATGTATTTGCACATATTCCGCAACCTATGCATTTACTCTTGTCAAGTTTCTGCAAGCCCCTGAACCTGTCTGCAAGCTTTGTGGGTACTTCCGGACACATTCTTGTAACAGGAGGGCCGAAATAAATGTTCTTAACAGCTTTCATTAAATTTTTAATGACCATCTATTCATACCCCCAGCAGACCAAGTGCGATTACCCATCCGAGATTAAGGAGGGATAAAGGCAGAAGGCGTTTCCAGCTAAGATCTACTACCTGATCGATCCTGAACCTCGGGACAGCCCATCTGAGAGCTATGATTCCCAGCATCACCAGAACAACCTTTCCAAGGAAGAAAGCTGTCGGGAGGATAATACCGAGTATCAAATTCGAAGTAAGGAATTCGGGTAGGTTCCAGCCTCCGAGGAACAACAGTACAATGAGCATTGAACCAAGGATAAGGTGGATGTACTCTGCGAAGAAACCAAGACCGAACCTCATACCTGTATATTCGGTAATCCATCCGGCAATAAGTTCTTCTTCTGATTCGTTCTGGTCGAAGGGAAGACGTCCCATATCAGCCAGCAGAGCGATAACAAACACGATAAAACCTAAAGGCTGCAATACAACGAACCACAGCGGACTCTGTGCCTCCGCGATCTGTACGATGTTCAGTGAACCTGCCATAATGGCTACACTCACGACACAGATACCGAGTGGTACCTCGTATCCGATCATACGTGCGAAGTTCCTGAAAGCACCAAGAAGAGAATACTTGTTATTGGCACTGTATGCCACCATGAAGATACCGACGATCGATATCGAGGACATGGCCTCTATATAGAGAATACTTATATCCATCTCTGTTGCGGCTATGGGATAGGTATCCCCGTTTATAACTACAGCACCAAAGGGTATTGCCACAAGCATCAGGAAGACAGAACCCATCAGAAGAATAGGTGCTGCGACGAACAATAGCCTGTCAGCATTCTTTGGTATAATGTCTTCTTTTGTGAACAGCTTGATAGCATCGGCAACCAGCTGGAACACTCCATGAGGACCTACCCTCATAGGACCGTATCTCTGCTGGATATCTGCCGAGAGTTTACGCTCGAACCATACGGCAGCCATGGCACCGAGGAATATTGCACCCATCAGGCACAGACCCAGGATACCCCTTACAAGAGGATTGAATAAAATTTCCGGTAACTCCATAATTATCACCTGTCAACCTCGCTTGTACATGTGTCCATACTTCCGGCAATCGCCACGATATCTGCAACCTTGACACCCTTGAGAAGAGGTGGCAATGTCTGCAACGTGGGGTAGACCGGACCTCTGATCTTCACACGGTATGGTTTGTCTGAGCCATCGGAGACCATATAGAATCCCATTTCTCCTCTTGGATCTTCCACACGGTGATATACCTCACCGGCAGGAATTCTCATGACAGGAGACCTCTTACCATAGGGAGTGTCTTCAGCGAACAAGGGCCCTTCAGGCATCTGGTCAAGACACTGCTCTATTATATACATGCTTTCACGCATCTCATCGAGACGGACCTGTATCCTTGCATAGACATCACCGGCTGTTTCCGTACATACCTTGAAATCAAGGTCCTCATAAACAAGATAGGGTTCATCCTTCCTGATATCAAAAGGTACACCGGTTGCCCTGAGTGGTGGTCCCGAGACTCCCAGATCCTTTGCAACATCGGCTGTCAGCACACCTACACCTACAGTTCTTGCCCTGTAGATTGAATCCGTGCTGTACATGTCTTCATATGAATCAATAGCCTTTCTGACATTGGGGAAAACACGCTTGACGTCATCCCTGAAACCGGGCGGAATATCATCCTTGACACCACCGAATCTCAGGAAGCTGTGAGTGATACGGGCTCCTGTAATGGAGTCAAGTAAACTCAGTACATCTTCCCTTTCCTTGATGGTGTACATGAACATACTTACAAAACCAACAAAGGAAGCATATTCTCCCATACCAAGCAGGTGACTCTGTAATCTGGAAAGCTCTTCGACAATAACACGGATGTATTGTGATCTTTCAGGCACTTCTATACCTGCAAGCTTCTCGACACATCCGACATAAGCTTCTTCATTGCTCAGTGCCGCAAGATAGCATATCCTGTCAACGATGGTTATTCCCTGAAGATACGTTTTATTCTCAAGTATCTTTTCGATCCCTTTATGGATCCAGCCCATCTCGACCTCGGAATCAACAACCGTTTCACCCCTCAGCCTGGCGTTCAGTCTGAACGGTCCCGGTAGCATCGGGTGTTGTGGCCCGATGTGTACTATCATTTCAGAAGGTCCAACTTTTTCTTCCAACATAATGAATCCTCACACCAAATTCTTAGCTGTCTTATTTGGGAAGCCCTTGTAATCCTTACGCAATGGCCACTCGCCCAGCATCTCTTTCGGAAGTACAAGCTGCCTGAGGTCCGGGTGGTTGATATATTTCACACCAAGCAGTTCGTAGGTTTCTCTTTCGTACCAGTTGGCATTCCAGTAAACAGGAACAACCGATTCAATCTCTGGATTGTCCCTTGGAAGGATCGCCTTTAAGGTAAGTACTACAGGATGGTCATATGAGCTTATGAGGTATACGACCTCAATCTCATTCCTGTCCGGGTAATCAACACCGAACTCACAACCCAGGTGGTCAAAGGACAGTTCTTCCTTGAGATATCTGCATACTTCCACTACATTCTCAGGTTTTACCTTGGCAAGTATTCTGATTCCGGACTCCACATCGGTATCGTATATATCATCAGGGAACTGACCTGAAAGTGAATCAATTATAGTATTGGCATCCATTTTTTCACCTCAATATTCCGTACCCCTATCTTTCTTAGCTTCGATCTTTTTCTGAAGTTCAACAAAACCCTGAATAAGAGCCTCACATCTTGGAGGACAGCCCGGGACGAAAACATCCACCGGGAAGATCTCATCAACGTTCTGGTGAGTGCTGTATGACTCATAGAAAGGACCACCGCTTATGGCACAGTCTCCAAAGGCGATTACCCACTTGGGTGAAGGCATCTGATCCCAGACCCTTTTGAGTGCAGGCAGGTACTTCTTTGTCACATATCCGCTGATAATGAGCACATCGGCATGTCTTGGAGAGTTACGCGGGATGATTCCGAAACGGTCGGTATCATAGTGGGCCATTCCTGTGGAAAGCAGCTCCACACCACAGCATCCCATTGCATTTACCGTAAACCAGAGTGAATTCTTCCTTCCCCAGTTAAGAACATCCTGAACCTTCGTTTTCTTCAAAAAGTCACTGATCGCATTGCTGTCTGTAAGTGTGACACCGGGAACATCATCATACCCGAAATTTTCAGCTTCGTTTTCTTCAACTTCGGTCTGTTCAGCTTCTGTTTGCTCTACTTCATCCATTTAAGAGCCTCCTTCTTTAAGAGGTAGACGTAACCGAACAATACAACAAAAATAAAGACCAGCATTTCGACGGTTGCTAATTGAGTAATTCCATGTCCTTTGAAGATAGTAGCCCATGGATATAAGAACAGGACCTCTATATCAAAGAGAACAAAAGCAATGGCATAAAGATAATACTCGACATTGAACTGTATTCTGGCATCCCCGGTAGGGACCGAACCGGCTTCATATGTCTGATATTTTGCTGCAGATTTACTCCTCGGACTTAGTGCCTTAACTAAGAACATGGTCAGAGGAGGCATCAGTAATGCCACAACAAGAATTATTGCAACCGGTATGTAACTATATATTATGTTACCCATATCGATTATTTCTGACATAACAATTCTCCTGAGGGTTATTACGTAGACC
>Ga0163219_100015_pt1 | contig 45487 bp, 40 predicted proteins | sample MSEWel2016_04_06_FD_113150 | JGI IMG/M metagenome (GOLD analysis project Ga0163219, IMG submission 113150) | Subsurface microbial communities from deep shales in West Virginia, USA - MSEEL Well Study Marcellus 3H_2016_04_06 ...
AAGAATACTGTGTCTAAGACACAGCTTAAAGGACTTCCTGTGCTCTCTTGAAGATGAGATCCGCGATGAGTTTGTCGCTTCCAAGAGGCTTTGCGTAGACTATCTTTATCTTCTGTCCGTCAAGCTCAAGCTCGCCTTCGTTTGTCTCAGGGTCAAGTTTAAGGATCTCAGGAATGTCTTTTGTGATGTGGATGCCGGATGCAAGGAATACAGGTGCAGCAGCAATCTTTGTAACACCGGTGCCTTCAAATGACTGGAGTGCTTCTTCTACGGTAGGTTCGCTATTTTCCATAAATCCTGCCTTTACGATGTACTCAGGATTATTCTCTGCTATCATGTTAGCGATCTCAGTTACAACCTGGTTGTTGTATGGTAATCTGCTGCCGTGACCAATAGCTAAAATTCCGATTTTTTCACTCATAATATAACCTTCTTTTAAAAATCTAGTATTATTCTCAGTTGTAATTGTGTTACTTAACGCGTCTCTACTAGGGGTCAATATGATATAATGTTTTTGATTTAAGGGTCTTATCAATATTGAAAATGGTTTTTAGTTATTTATACAGTTTAAATAGCATGGTTCCATACTTCCATTTTTTTATGTAGTATTATTTGTAAATTCAATGCTGTAGCTAAAATTCAATTTGATTAAATAGTATTATTTTTTTAAACCCTGCATTAGGCTTTAGACATTCGGGGTGGTTAGTTTATGAAGTCATTTAACTTAGTTCTTGTTCGATCGATATCTTTTTTATTCTTGATTATGTTTGCCGGGAGTAATCGGGCCGGTTCAGATACTTATCTTTTCAATGATCATGAGGGGTAATTGAGATGAGTTCCGGTCGATATTCAATGATCCTTGTTGGGATGTTTTTGATTTTTCTTTATCCTGGAACTGGCCTGGCAGATTCAGGTGAGATGGAAGTGGATCTGGTGTCAGCTTTCGACACCGATGGCCAGGCAAACGACGTTGAGGTGGAAGATGGATATGCTTATGTTGTTGAAGATCACGGACTTTTGATAATTGATATCAGCACTCCTTCCTCTCCATCTCTTGCAGGAAATTACAGTATTGAAAATGAAACCTTTTGTGTTGCTGTAGAGGATGACTATGCCTATGTGGGCACTGATAGTGGTATCGAGGTTATTGATGTCCTTAATCCGAAATCACCGGGCTTTGCAGGAAGTTATGAGACCGGTGATAACTCTATCGATATTGTCTTCTCAGATGGTTATGCTTATCTCAGTGGTTTCTGGTATGGTCTTGTGATCCTGGATGTGAGTGATCCCACATCCCCGGTATCCGCAGGCAATTATTATGTTTATGATGCGTACCTTAATGATATTGCCGTCTCAGGTGATCATGCATATCTGACCAGCGGGATGCATGGCTCTTCCGGTCTTGATATTATTGATATAAGCAGTTTTTCGTCACCATCCTTTGAAGGGGCATACAGTATTGGTGATGCACTTGGTGTTGCTGTATCAAATGATTATGTCTGTGTGGGAGGAAGCAGCATTTCCGATCCGGATACAGGCGTCTGGATATTTGATATGGATAATCCCTCGTCACCAGAGCTTCTGGGGAATCTGGATACCGCACCAGCATATGATATTGTCATAAAGAATAACTATGCCTGTCTGGCTAACGGATCAGGGCTTGTGATCGCAGACATCAGCAATCCCTCATCACCAGCCATTGTCGGAAGTCATCCTACAGGTGCTAACTCGTATGATGTGGATGTTGAAGGTGACTATGCCTATGTAGCCAGTTATGACAATGGTCTTGTTGTACTTCACATGGAAGAAGAAAACTCTTCCAGCGAATCTCTTCAGGTTGGGATCTCAAATCCTGATGGTACTTTCTCGGTAAATCCGGGTGATTCACTATTGCTTGAAGCTAAAGTGACCGACAATCTGGGAAATCTGATGAAAGGCTCTGACGTGTCTGTCCGGGCAACTTTCTCGAATGGCGATGAATCGATTAACCTGTTCGATGATGGTAATCATGCGGATGGGAGTGCAAATGATGGTATATATGCCAACACATGGATGCCTGAAGTCACTGCAGATGATAGTGCTGAAGCTCCGTGCACTATAAAAATATCCGCCCGGCATTCAAGCCTGAAAAGTGCAGATGCTGGAGTAAGTGGTGTGGTTATATCTGAGACTCCTGAACCCTCTCCTGATAAACCTCCGAATCTGATAATCTCAGATGTGATGGTGGATGGTGCTACCATAAATTATGAAATTAAGAATACCGGTTCAGGTGCATCGGGCTCCACTGATTCATATCTTTATATAAATGATATGAACAGGCAGCTTGCATCCGACGATGTGTCATCCCTGGAGCCAGGTGAATCCAGAATAGAATCGTTCAGTTATACATATGAATCAGCAGGAAGAACCGATACTATCAAAGTTGTAGCTGATGCCACATCAAGTGTGAATGAGGAGAGCGAAGACGACAATTACAGGGTAGAGGGTTTCAAGGATGATGGAAGAAGCCTGATGAAAATAGAGATACTGTCCTTGCAGGATGGCTTTACTATAAACTCCGGCGAACCCCGACTGATCAGAGCAAAAGTAACTGACAATCTCGGAAACCCTATGTCTGGTAAGAGTACGAGTCTTGTGACCGCAACTTCTTCCAGTGGCGGCGATCCAGTGAGGTTATTCGATGATGGTGAACACAACGATGAAAATCCGGACGACGGTATCTATGCAAATGAGTGGACACCGGAAAAAGTATCCGATGACTCTGATACTGAATGTACGATAACGGCTTTTGCACACAACTCTATGCTTGGAGATGCACATGACAGTATTGACGGAATAATTCTCTCAGGCTCAGCTTCCAATGCCGGAACCACAACCGGAGAAAGTGAAATTGAAAACGCTGAAGTTGCCGAATCTTCAGATCAGGAGAGCGGATTCAGTAAGTGGTGGGGACCCGGGTTGATATTACTGATGCTGCTTGGCGGGTTTATGGCTTACTCCCTGCCCGGTGTCCTGGTCTCGCTCAGGAAAGAGAGTATTACAGAACTTGCTCTTATGAAGCAGACGAATGGCAGTAATTCCTTTGATTATCGGTCATACGTATTCAACAGTTTTGAGAAGGACAGAGAAATATCCGTGATCTTACCATCTGCAAATGTCATCAGGATGGAACCCGATGCCTCAAGCTCCCAGGACAGTTTTTCCTGGGAAGGTGTGCACTCCCGGGAATCCATGACATATGTAGAGGATGAGCAGTATGAACATCTCTTCTTTGAAGCTACGGTGGAGTACACGAATCTTCTGGGTATATCTGTGAGCACAAAGGCTGACAGTCCTGTAGCCAGCATCAGGAACAATGGTCCTGTACCCGTAAAGAATATTTTTGTCATTTATACTGACGGAGTACGGCAAACACGCTGTCTTGCATATCTCGCTGAGGTCGAAGCATTCTCAAATGGTACTGCAGGGCTTGAGGGCACCGACTACAATGTGCAGAGGCTTGCGAATATAATGACTGAAGCTGGCATTCCTGCTGAATCAGCATCTTCCTTTTTCGAAAGTAGTGAAAATTCCGGCAGCCTCCTTGATACGGATGCATGGAAGAAGATCAACCAGATGTATCTCCTTTACCAGCTTCCTGAAAGTATACACAAGGAACTTGTATTCATTGAAGTAAAGCCTCAGGCTGCTGTGAGGGAGAGATTCTGCTGGGTTGTGGCAGAGGTGGGGTGATAATTTTATGTAGTTAGCGTTGTCGGGAGGAATATTGGTTGAATATCCGATAAACAGGAAATGAAGATAAGTTCTTTGTCTTCGTTTTTACCTTCAATTGAGCAGAATCAGGAATTGGATTTCCTTGCATACCCGAAATAAGTTTGAAACATCCAGGAGGATTGATTCTAAGTTATATACAGTATCTAAAGTTCAATTTTAATAAATACTATCGTATTCACTATTTCTTTAGGTTGGATTCATCAGGGGGTGGATATTCATGAAACTGTTTAACTCAGTTCTTGTTCGATTGAGCACTTTCAATTATAATATCATATGCGGATTAAAGGATAATCCGGATATTTTTTCACTTTGTGATTCTAAGGGGGACTAAAAATGAAGAATGACTTAAAAAATATGATTTTTGCAGGGCTAACTTTGGTTTTTATTATTTGTGGGGCTACGTTAGCAGTTGCAGATGAGGTTAACATAACGCTGGTTTCCACTTTTGAAACAGATGGCCATGCATCGGATGTTGAACTTAAAGACGAGTATGCTTACATAGCCGATAGTGGAAACGGTCTTGTTGTTGTTGATGTAAGCAATTCTAGCTTACCAGTTCTTGCAGGAAGATGTGATGTCAACGGCTCTGCAGACAATATTGCAGTCGAAGGTGACTATGCCTACGTAACAGATGAAAACAAAGGTCTCCGGATCATCGATGTCAGTCATCCCTCGTTGCCGGTTCTCGTTGGCAATTATGATACTGGTGGTACGGCAAGGGGTCTTGTAGTATCGCAAAACCATGCTTATGTGGCAGACGGCTCAAACGGACTTGTTGTGATTGATGTGAGCGACCCGACATCCCCGATTCTTGCCGGCAATTTCAGTCAGCCCGGTTTCCGTGCATTTGATGTTGCCGTTGAAAATAATTATGCATATGTAGCTTCTGATTCCGGTCTATTTACTTTTGATGTGAATAACCCCGAATCGCCAGCACTTACAGGCACAAACAATCCGGGCTTTTATGTGATGGATTTCCAGTATGAGGCTATCACTGTTTCAGACAATCGCACCTATTCAATTGATTCATACAACCGTCTCTTTATTGACGATATAGGTGATCCCTCGTCCCCGGTCACATATAAGAATTCGACGGAATGCAGCCCCGCAGCAAGTACACCCGGGACTAATGTGGGTGTGGTTGTTCTGGATGACTATGCCTACGCAGGCAGCGAGCATTTTGGTATAGTCAATGTCAGTGACCCATCATCACCTTTCATTGCAGGCTATTATGATACGGAAGGCGCTGCATGTGGTGTAGCAGTTTCAGGTGATTATGCTTACGTAACTGACAATAAGGGTCTTGTGATCCTCCGGCTGGAAAAGGCAGGGCCGAGACCCGGAAAATCCATTCAGGTAGAGATCCTGAGCCCGGAAGCTGGTCTTTTGATGGATCCGAATGAGTCCATATTGATACAGGCAAAGATAACCGACATTAATGGAAGCCAGTTAAAGGGTTCAGCAGAAACTTCGGTACAGGTAACTTTCAACAATAGTGAAACTCCGGTCTACCTTTTCGACGACGGAAATCATAGTGACGGAAATACAGGGGATGGCATCTATGCAAACGAATGGATGCCTGAAAACATATCCGGTATCAGTGAGCTGGAGTACACGATTACGGTCCTGACACAGAACCCGTCATCAGAAGAGATGAGTGATGGAATTAGTGGCCTGATCGTCTTCAATGATGATATTAACAGTACAGGTACAGATGCATTTAATTCACAAACAATAGATCCGGACAAGAATTCAGGTGGTGAAAATTCAGCTGGTATTTCATCTTCTGACGGGGGGACTGCCAGCTCCGGCGGAAAAAGCGGAAATCTCACGTACAAAGATGCTGAACCGGAAACAGAATCAAAAGGCAGTGTCATATCATCTGAAGCCGGGACCATGGACCCTGAATCAGGAGTAAGCTCATTTGAATCTTCTGAGGAGCAGGACTCCCCTGAAACAAACCCTGCCTACAGCAAAAAATGGGCTCTCGGATTTGTGCTGGTGTCAGTAATAGGGATAATAGCTGCTTACTCAATTACTGGAAAAAGAAGGTAATACTTCTTCTTCTTCTTCTTCTTCTTCTTTTATTCCTGTAATTTACCGTAATATCCGCTCTTCCCCGGCATACACATACAGATTCCTTCCTCTCACAAAGGCCACAAGTGTGATTCCGTTCTCTCGTGCAAGTTTTACAGCCTCATGCACAGTGGCACCCTTGCTGGCAGCAAGAGCAAATCCGGCGTTCACTGCCTTTGAGACCATAGTAGAGGCAAGCCGGCCTGTGGTTACCAGAGCGCATTTTGACAGGTCGGTACCGCTCATAAGAGCTTTTCCAACAACTTTGTCGACCGAGCATGCTCTTCCCACGTCCTCACAGAAGAATAGAACTTCTCCCAGTTCGTCGCATACCATGGAAGTGTGTGCTCCGCCTGTAAGATGCCAGACCTTACCAAGCTCTTTTAACTGGTTCACTGCATGGATGATGGCATCCGGAGTGAATTGCATATCTGAATTAACATGTCTGACATTGTCTTTGCGGTATGATGTGCTTCCGCATCTTATGATATGTTTCAATTCTTCAAGTTCAGGAGTACTAATGTCAATTTTACAGGAAATAGAATAATCTTCGATTATGATCTCATCGATTTTAGTATCGGGTTCTATGAATCCCTCGCAGACCAAAAATCCCAGAGCAAGCTCCCTGAGTTCATTAGGACTTACAAAAAAAGTGGTTATATGAACGTTATTTACGAAAAGGTCGAACCTTTCTTCGATGATAACGTCCACATCGATATGTTGTTTGTTGTTGTCTGTGATTTCCAGGCACTTCAGCGGGACATAAAAGGGAGAGGAATTATTTTCCTCATCTTCCCGGAAGACCTCGGTCTTCCTGTCTCCTTTTAAGTGCGGGTTCTCACTCATGCTTCTTTTATGGCCTTTACCTTCTCAAAGAGAATCTTGAGGGTTTCCTCGTTGCTCTTTGTCTCTGAGAATGGTGAGTCTGTGAACGGTTCGAAGTGTACGGGCACGTTGTCGAGCCTGTAGAAGGTACCGTCACATTCCATAGCATCGATCACACCTGGCAGTACCACATCTGATGCGGTTACTGTCGGACATGGTGCGATATCGATACAGACCATCGGGATATCAGCGAGATATTTTGCACAGTCTGCAGGGATGTGGTTCACAAGGTCAGCAGACATGACAAATGCTGCATCTACGTCCTTCTCCCTGAGCAGGTCCACTGTTGTGGTCTCTCCTGGATTGTACCTTGGGTATCCCTTCATGAAGTCAACACCGAACGGGTATCCGTAAAGATAGGATGCAAGCTGGTTGAATCCTGCTACGTTACAGTGACCTCTGAGAGCACCGATGTTACACTTGGTGTAGTTGTTCATCTCCTTGACGAAGTTCAGTGCGATCTCGATGTTCCTGTGCTTACCGTATGATGATGAGACACCAAGTCCTACGTAGATAGCCACGAAGTTAGATTCCTTCATCATCTCAACGGTCTGCTTCATCACAGAGATAGGAATTCCTGTGATCTCTTCAACGGATGGGTGTGGTTCCTTTCCGTTGAGGATAGTGAACAGTGCGCTGAGAAGCTCGTAGTCGGTGTTCGGGTTGAGCTGCATGTGCAGATCGGATGCCACTGCAGTCGGGGTTGTTCTCGGGTCCACTGTGACCAGTGTCCTATCGAATCTTCCTCTCTTTGTCCAGTAACCTCTCGGGAACACGCCGTACTTGGACATGTGCCTTGGCATTGATTCCAGGGCGTTGACACCCCAGTAAACGATCATGTCGGCCCTGTTCTTTGCCTGACCTGCTGTAGCTCCTACCATACCGGATTCCTGGATTCCCATTACGGTTGGTCCGTGGCAGATAGTTGCGTTGGAGTCTGCTGCACCGCCAAGGTACTCGGCAATGTGCATACCTACTTCCTGTGCTTCACAGGATGTCTCACTTCCGAGGAAGAAGAGTGGACGCTTTGAGTTTGCCAGGAGTTCTGCTGCCTTATCAAGTGCTTCTTCCCAGCTGACATCCTTTACCTTTCCGTTCTCTCTGATCGTGGGTTTTAAGAGTCTGTGGTGGCTTACGACTTCCTGGAACTTGGCGTTACCCATCTTACATGCGTTCTGCACGTCGATTGTCTGGTTCTTGACATCCAGATCTATCTGTACGTCGTCACATGAACCTCCGCAAACCGGACAGATGATGTTCTTGTACACCACTTTATTCACCTCCCATGTACAGCTTCAGGACAATTTCCTCGGCGCTGAGGACCTCTTCATCAGTAGGTTCTACAGTAACGGGACATCCCTTGTAACGTGGTGAACCCGTGGAGAATGTGTCAGGTTCGACGACTACATTGGCCCAGATGGATCTTGGTATGAAAACCTGACCCGGTCTCATTGCCTCTGTAACCTTCGGGTAAACTGCAATTGTATGTTTTCCGTCCCTGGATGTAACTGACACCTTTTCCGGGCATCCGAGGGCTGCATAGTCCTCTGCACACATCCAGCAGACACCACATTCCTTTGTGTAATCGTCGGAGTACTTGTTACCGCCCTTGGCAAGTCTTCCTTCGTTGATAGTACTTCCTGTATTGAGTAATGCTTGCATGAATATCACCTCAGAGACACTCGTTGTTTGCACAGGACACGTACAATGTGCCTTTTCCTTTCTGCGGGATGGCGTAGTCACCTGTGAACTTCTTGTATTCGCCGGTGCACGCGATGTCCTCGAACTTGATATCAGCTTCGACATCTTCCAGCTCGAATCCCGGAGTAAACCTTTCAATGTTACCTCCGACAACGATGGTGCCGCCGGTCATCTCTGCTCCGACTGTCCTGTGAGCGTTTCCTTTTACAACGATAAGGCCGCCGTTTATGCGGATTCCACAGAAGTGCTTTACATTTCCTTCTATGATGATCTCTCCTCCGCTCATTCCGCCGCCTACCTGGTTTATGGCATCGCCGCCAACGACTATGCGTCCGCCGGTCATACCGTTCCAGCTACCTCTGTATGCGGAACCGAGGTGATCATGTGTGTTTCCTTTGATGTGAAGCAGACCGCCTTTCATCTCCATACCGGCCCATGAACCTGCGTCTCCTTCCACAACGATCTCGCCACCGGCCATCTCAGCACCAACATGCATGCCGGTTGAGCCCTTGATGAGGATCTTTCCAGCTGTCATGCCTTCACCTATGCGCTTGACCCTTGGTACATCGCCGTCAACTACAATAGTAGTATCCTCAGCACTTGATCCGCCATCGCCCTTGACATCAAAATAATTGGCAAGAGGGTACTCCTCCGGTCCCTGCCAGACGAGTATCTTACCGATCTCCTCTGCGGTCTTACCTGCAAAGTTGTCCGGTGTGATGGTTTCAGCCTCAACTGTCAGGTCAAAGTTTCCTGTTGGTTTAAGAGTTACTTCTGCCATGAAATCACACCTCTGCGTCTATCTTGATCGGGGTTGGGTTTGCAAGGTACTTGTCGGGTGTCGGATAGTTGTTGAATCCGATGGTGTAGTACTTGAACCAGTCCTTCACGTCGTTGAGCATGTTCTTCTCATCCTCAGCGCTGATTGCGATATCACTGTAGTAGGTCTTCTTCTCTGGGATCGCAACGATCTCACCCTTCTGGGATACGACCTCACCGCCCTTGACGGTGTATGCTGCGTTCTCAAAGGCCCTTATGATGCTCTCGTAGTCACTGACTTCGAGTGCCTTTGGATCAAGGTCATATATTGCGACATCTCCGTCAGCACCAACTGCAAGTGTTCCCTTGCTGTGTGCAAGACCGATTGTCCTTGCAGCGTTTGCACGGGTGACAATGGCAATCTCGTTGAGGTCCATCTCCCTTGTCTCGGCAGCGAGTCCGGACCTGTCCTGTGCCCACTTGTGACATTCTGCAAAGGTGTCCTGTCTTGCCTTGTTGGACATCAGCCATGCGATTACCTGTGGGTATTTGATGAATGGTCCGCCGTTGGGGCTGTCGGTTGTCATGATGCTCTTCCATGCGTCCTTGACGTAGAGCAGTGTCTCAAGACCCATTGCCCACTGTACACTGTGTACAGGGTTGCTCTTCAGGTATGTGAATGGCAGTACTCCTGAACCACACTCACACTCTACATCCGTGTTGGACCATTTGTGTCCGGTAAGTACGTAGAGGTCGTGGATTGCAGGACCGTCACCGGTCATAACCGTTGCGTCACCGAATGGTACACATCCGCTGTCCATTACAACGTGGTCGTGGCTGTTCACGTAGTCGGTGATTCCCTTAACTCCGGATTCGAAGTCTCTCCAGGAAGTTCCGCCGAATGCGTTGAACTGGCAGTGTGTAAGGTATACGGACTCATGCCTCTGTGGCTTCATCTTTGTCTCTGCCCACTCGACATTGGTGTTTGGCCTTGCCTTTACGGGTTTTGGGATCTTGAGTGAGTCTCTTGTGATCTCCCAGCATCCGGGGTGTCCGAGATTGTTTGCGTGCAGGTGCACTGGCATCGGGAATCCGAGCATCTCGTTAAGCTCTGTGAGTCCTTTTATGATATCTTCAGGTGTGACCTCGAAGTGGATGTTAGCCTGATCAAGAGCTCCTACGTTCTCTCCCCATCCCCAGTTCTCTACACCGGCAGGGTTGACACATTTTATACCGTAGGTCTTATGGGTCTTCATCATCCAGGCAATGTATGCTGCAGCCTTTTCGATGTCTCCTTCCTTGAGGTATCTCATAAGGAACCAGTTGTTACCCAGTACAAGGTAGCCGCCCATGTCCAGCATAGGGGTTGAGCGCATTTCCTCGTGGGTGTGGCGTGCTTCCATTGGCGGGACCGCTGCCTCGAAGACAGTTGTGTATCCCATTTTGGAGTACTCGTATCCTCCGAGGTATACTGAAGGAACACTGTATCCGCATCCTGAGTGTGCGATCGGTGTCTTCTTCTGGTAGAATTTGTAGTGGTCCTCAGGCCTCATCATCCTACCGCCGTTGACCTTTGCTCCGGCGACGTGTGAGTGTGAGTCCACACCACCCGGCATTACTGTCTTGCCGGATGCATCGATTTCCTTGGCATCTTTCAGTTCGGATGCGGTAAGTTCGGTCACAACTTTACCGTTCCTTATGAAGATGTCCATCTTTTCCCCATTGACTTCGTTCAGGGGATCGTAAACATAACCATTCTTAATTGCAATTGTTCCAGCCATTTATAACTCCCTCCTCACGAGTTTGATAGCATCTACAGGGCATATCATGGCACAGGCTCCGTCAGAACCACAGATTTCCTGGTCAACTACCTTGACCGTACCGTTTCTGACTTCAAGGAGCTTCTTGCCGTCAACTTCGTTGAGGTAACCGGCTCCGACCTCTCCGTCGGTTGCATTCACAGGACATACTATTACACAGTTTCCGCAACCAAGGCATGCCTCTTCGTCAGTCTCCAGTACGGATGTAAGCGTCGGCCTTGGTACATCCTTGTTAAGCAGTTTCTTCTCAAGGAGTCCCTTCTTTTCAACTTCAGGTACGATAGCTGTCTTGTTAACTGTTATTGCATCTACCGGGCAGCACACATCACAGGCACCACAGTATATACATGCATCAGCACGCTGTGCGACCTTGTCCACTCTCTGGCCTGCTTCCCAGTCAGGATTGAAAAGTGCATTACATGGGCAGGTATCCACACATGTTCTGCATGCTGTACAGGTGTCCTCGTCCCTGTGCCAGGTACCCTGGAATGGCTTTTCCACGGCAATCGCATCAACAGGACAGACTTCCATACACCAACCACAGTGGATACAGCAATCGTTGTTTATAACTGTCTCACCATCAACACTTGCGCTTCCATCATCTGAAAGCCACTGCTTGACCTCAATGCATCCCTGTGGACATATCTGTTCACAGAGGCCACAGTGTACACAGTTGTCGTTGACAGTTGTTTCCTTAAGAGCAACACTGATGTAGCTGTTGTCATTTACAGACTTTCCAGCCTGTCTCAGTTCAAGTGCGCCAGTGGGGCATGTCTTTGCACAAATTCCGCATAAAATGCAGAGTTCTTCCTGGTTTTCGAGGAAGTCCTTGTCTATAAGTCCTCTGGCTACGGCTCCGACTGAACCGATAACTAAAGAACTTTTAGGACATGCCATGGTACACGTTCCACAACCGATACATTTCTCTGGAAGATATATCAGTTGCTTGTCGTCTTTTACTCCAAACACTACTTCGTTCATCTGATCTCTCCGTAATCCTGCCTGTAACTCCAAATGCTTCTTTTTAGGTCGTTGCTGATGACGGATACGTTATGCAAGCACTTAGGCAAAACTCCACTTAAAAACTATCCGTAGAACGTTCCATTATTGAGCACTTTTTTCTTTGTGGCATGAATACGCCTTTTTAAGCTGAACCCGATTTCGTTAAATTAAAGAACCATCAGGTTCACTGCAAATTCAATTCCAAATTAACGTGTCACTGATTTTGCTTCTACTGAGTTCCATGTCTCAGAGAATTGTAATTATAGTGACGCGTATTTGTTATAAAAGTATCGTTTGTACCTGCTACTGTTCTGTTACTTTCTAGATTGACTTTATCTGAATGATTCTTCTTTTCTTTTGAATTGGGAATAATTCGGTGATTTTATATACTACCTTAAACCCCATTTCTTATGGGGAAGTAGCAGATGTATAGTAAAATGGAAAACTCTCATACTTTTGATACTCTTTTTATGATCAGGGAGTTGTCTGAGAGCTGTTTTCGGGTGCATGCCAGGTTCCTTAATGAATGTTGCAGGAGCAATGTATATGCCGCTAATGAGCATAATCGGCTGTGAGGCTTTCGCAAAGGAAATCTCTCAGTTGCTTGGAAAAGATAGTGATATAGAGCGTCTTATAGTCATAAACGAAAAGAGATCGGATATTTTAAAGGAGCTGGATGAGCTCGGAACACGATACGAATTACTGGCACCTGATATGCTGCCCCCGGGTCTTAAAACAAAAGATGAGTTCAGTGTAATAGTGGACCTGCAAAGCCTTTTATTACACAGGGAAAGCTCAAGGATAAAAAAAGAGACCTATGAAAAGGTAAAATTCTACGGAAACGTATCCAGTGGAGTGCTCCTCCTGTATGATGTCCAAAACGGTATCTTTGAAGACGTTTATTCTGATTTTGAAAGATCAGGCTTTGATATTATGACCCTTAAAAATGGCATAAGCAAGACATCGAAAATGTCTGGGAACCTGAATGTGTGTATCAGTGGTCGTTCCGGAAAAGAAACTCCTGACCCTGATCTTATTGAGATATACGTTAATTCCTACGACAAGCTAAAGAAAAAGCTTGTCAAATAAGAAAAAAGACGCTTCTTAAGTTTTAAAAAATAAAAAGAATAGCAAAAGCTTATCCTTCGTTCAGTTTCATCTCTTTTCCACAACAGTTGAGTGTGATTTCGCAATCATCTCCACATCCGCTGCTGCACTCGCTGACGACTTCAAAAGTGATTCCGCACTCTTCACAGCTAATGCGCTGTCCTTTCTTTAAAACACTACATGCATTTGTAGCAGGTACCATAAATCTTACACCCCCAATTTCTAGTTTCTTGAACAGCTTATACCTGTTCTATGAATTCTTTCTCGTATTGTATTATAAATGTATCTCATTTCATTCCATCCCGAACTCCGTGCTTATTAATGTTTAAATAGCATATCGGCATCTATGTGCTATATATAATAGATATACAGGCCGGACAAGCTCAACAAAGTTTGCCGGATAAACAAATTTTCAAAAATGGTGTGGCAGTAATGAGTCTGGAAGGAAGTGCCTATGCACTTGGTGCGGGCACTGTTATCAATGCAATAGCTACATGGAAAGGTGCAGCATTTGGGATCGATCTGAAAACATATGCTGACGTGACCCTTTCCAAAGATAAGAGATCAGTCAGAGGTACCATCGAAGCTATGCCGGATGCGGATACTACCCTGATCGAAAGATCCGTGCAGTACGTACTGGATCATTTCGACCTTAAGATGGGTGGTACAGTGGCTACGAGAAGTGAAGTTCCACTTGCAAGCGGCCTGAAAAGCAGTAGTGCGGCTGCAAATGCAACTATTCTTGCCACACTGGATGCCATCGGTGAGGAGATGGAGCCTGTTGAAGCTGTCAGGCTTGGTGTCAGGGCGGCAAAGGATGCGGGTGTCACCATAACCGGTGCCTTTGATGATGCCTGCGCATCCTTTTTCGGGGGTTTCGTTGTCACCGATAACAAAGAGCTGGAACTTGTCAAAAGAACAGAGGGAAGATCTCAGGTGCTAATCTTTGCACCCGATGAGAGGTCTTTCAGCTCCTCTACCAATGTGGAACGCTCGAAACTTATCGCTCCCTGGGTGGATATCGCATACGGGCTTTCCCTTGAAGGAGAATATGAGAGGGCAATGACTCTGAACGGTTTTCTCTACTGCAATGCACTGGGGTTCGATACAGAATTCCTCATGCGGGCACTTGAACTGGGTGTAAAGGGTGTCAGCTTATCCGGTACGGGCCCATCCTATGTGGCTCTGGTTGATAAGCGGTCTGCAGATGCTCTTAAGAGTGCATGGCAGGACTGTGGTGTAAGCGGAACTCTGATATGTACGAAGATTAATAATAGGGGCGCAAGTAAACTTTAGATGGCGAGATACATGACCACTATACAGGAAGTACGTGCGGAAATAGAAGAGATAGACCGTGAGATGATAGAGTTGATCCATAGAAGGGTCGGTCTTGCAGAAAAAGTTCTTGAATCAAAACAGAAGGAAGGTATGCAGATCAACGACACAGGACAGAATCACGTTGTCCTTGACCGTGCGGTTGATTCTGCCACAGAGAGAAATCTTGATACATCATCGGTAAAAGAGATATTTGAGATCCTCATACGTATGAATATAGAACGCCAGCATGAATTAAGTGGCGAAGGGAACCTTCCATAGGAGTTATTTTAATGGTTGATATTGCAGTAATTATGGGTTCGGAATCCGACAGGGCTATTGCTAACAGGGTAACAGGCGTACTGGATAACAGTGACTATTCCTACGATGTGCAGGTGATATCTGCACACAGGAATCCGGACAAACTTGAAGAATATATATCACAGAGCGACTCAAAGGTCTATATTGCAATTGCAGGTCTGTCGGCTGCTCTACCGGGAGTTATCGCTTCAAAGACAAAGATGCCTGTTATCGGTGTTCCTGTAAGTGCAAAAATGATGGGTCTGGATGCCCTGCTCTCAACAGCACAGATGCCTCCGGGCGTACCGGTTGCCAGTGTTGGTGTGGATAATGGTGCAAACGCAGCCTACCTTGCGATCAGGATACTTGACCTGATTCCTTAATCTAATTTTGTGAGTTCGAACAGACAGTGTTCGTCGCCATTTCCCATGGTTTCAAGGACATCGACTTCCATGTCCTCATCTTTCATATTTATGATCCTTGCAAAGATCCCTCTGGAAAGCGTACATAGGATTGGATTAGATCTTGCTTCTTCTTTACCCCATGGGCATGTGTTGCCTTTTATTTTGAAACTGTTGTCACAATCCGTATTTTCCACCTCAAAGTCAGCACCCAGCTGGTTAATGATCTGGCAGCACAGGTCTCCTACACATTCATACCCTATTATGTCACTTTCTGTGTTCGCATTCTCGAAAATAGACTCCACAACCATGTCTATCATCTGATGGATGACAATGTTCTTCTGTTCGGGAGGCAGTGTCTTCAGAAGAGTCGGGATTATCTGGGTGAGCATTGAACGTATGCGATTCTGGAGCTCAAGCTTATCCTTTTCAGCAAGCAGATCAAAGTGAAGGTTCTTCAGCCTGAGCAGGGAATTGATTCTTGTGAGAAGTTCCAGCTTGTTCACGGGTTTTGTTAAGAATTCATCAGCTCCGGCTTCAATTCCTGATATCCAGTCATTTCTGCCGGAAAGAGCTGTTACCATTATGACCGGGATGAATTGCGTCTCTTCATCACCTTTCAGGTGCTCGCACACCTGGTATCCGTTCATCTCAGGCATCATTACATCCAGCAAAATGATGTCCGGTATCTCATTTTTGACTTTTTCCAGTGCTTCGTGGCCATCGGTGGCAGAGATCACTTCATATTTCTCATCCAGGTATGCCCGGAGCAACTCGATATTCATTACCTCATCATCAACAATGAGAACTTTTTCTTTCTGCTCGCTGGAAATATTAACAACTCCTTTGAATCCCAATAGTTATTTTATATTAATTATTTTTATATTAAATATAATTTTAAACCCTCTTATAATTATCGGAATAAAGGGTGGTCTAATCCATAGCAGTATATGAAAAAATGTGGAAATGTACAGGTAAGCTATTCCTGTATCTCTCAGATCTCAACAAGTTTGCCCTTTGAACCCTTTATCTTGATGCCTGCAGCAGTGATATCAAAAACATTGACATCAAGAGAGATTTTTGTGCTGCGCATCTTTGGTATGCTCAGGAAACGTTCATTGTTACCTGTATAGGGATTCTCTTTTACGAACAGTTTTACTGCACCGTATGTCGAATAGTCTGCAATCTTATGAGTCATCTCATACGCAGCTTCATCCATTATATGAAGTGTAGTGGTATCCTGTTTTGCAAGCAAACGGTTCAGGGTGTCGAACTTGTCCCTGAATTCTTTTGTAGTCAGCCCGAAAGCGAGTACTCCTATATTATCTATAACAGCCACCTCGGTACCTTCGGGGATAAGCCTGAATATGTCAAGAAGGTCTATCTCTTCGATATTGAAACCTGTCTGATCGGGCCTGATGGTTCTGTCAAGACCTGACTCTTCTATAATATCTATCTCAGTATCACTGAAATCCTCGGTAAGTTTTGCATCACGTGCCATACCTCCGGTCCGAAATTCTATAACCGGTTTGATATGCAGGTTCCCTTTCTCTATAAAAGAATCAAGGCCCAGTCCAAGCATGGCTGCCTGTTCCAGAAGGTCTTCTGGAGTTTCCTCGGTTGCGACCATCACACAATTTTTCCCGTCCATACAGGATTTATGAAGAAAGTGGAGTCCAAAAATTGTCTTTCCCGCTCCGGGAACACCGGTTACAAGTATACCTTTTCCTTTTGGATATCCTCCCCCGATCTTTTTATCCAGATTCTCAATACCTGTTGGCATTCTTTCCATATTATCACTTTGCGCCCTGATTTTTATGTCTCTAGAAAATATAATATGTTGTATATTATATAAATATATCCTATTTTTTTAATAATTGGTATTGTATTCATCTTTTGATATTTTTAGAGGAACGGTTACTGATATAAGGCCGGAGGTTGAATATTCTGATATATGTGTGGTTGGAAAGCATTTTAACATATCTTTCGGGTTCAGGTAGTTTTCCCGATCCATGTATTTACATTATGATCAGTACCAGGGGATTTAGATGAAAGTCGATCTAACTATAAAAATAGGTGGAGCAGCAGGTCAGGGATTGGACACTATTGGTAGTGTTCTTTCAAGTACTTTAATGAAATGTGGTTTCTTTGTATTCACCACTCAGTTCTATCTTTCAAGGATAAGGGGTGGTCACAATACTTTTCAGATACGCATCAGTGATGAAGCCATAAAGGCAATGGACGAGAAAGTTGACATATTGATAGCCCTTGACAGAGCTTCAATTGAGAATCATCTTGATGAGATGTCAGATGGTGTTGTGATAGTTGACAAAGATACTGTGAAACTTGATGATGATTTTGATTCTCTGTTCCACGTGCCTCTGCTTAAAATTGCAAAGGACACCGGTGGCAATAAATTATATGCCAATTCGGTGGCCGTAGGGGCATCAATGGGGCTTCTATGCCTTGATTTCGATGTCCTATCAGATGTTCTCTCTTCTATATTTGAAAGAAAGGGTCAGGAGATCATTGACAACAATATCAAGGCAGCAAAGGCGGGTTATGATTATGCGAGAGATAACTACCCTCAGGGATGTAAATTCGATATACGGCAGCCTGAAAAACATAGTAACAAGATGCTTATAGCAGGTAACGAATCTGTGGGTCTCGGGGCCCTGGCAGCAGGTCTGCATTTTCTGTCAGCATACCCCATGACCCCGTCAACAGGTGTTATGAACTATATTGCAGGCAAGGCTGGCAAGTTCGGTCTGGTAGTTGAGCAGGCAGAGGATGAGATAGCAGCACTGAATATGGCCATCGGTGCTTCCTTTACAGGTGCCCGTTCCATGGTGACAACCTCTGGCGGGGGTTTCTGTCTTATGGTTGAAGCCCTCGGTCTTGCAGGTATGACAGAAACGCCTGTGGTGATATTCCAGGCACAGCGCCCGGGTCCCGCAACAGGGCTTCCCACAATGACAGAGCAGGGTGATCTGCTGTTTGCAATACATGCTGCCCAGGGTGAGTTCCCGCGATGTGTTCTCGCACCAGGCACTCCTGAAGACTGCTTCTATATGACTGCCAGTGCTTTCAATATCGCTGAAAAATATCAGATTCCTGTTATTGTGATGAGCGACCAGTATCTTGCAGATTCCATGTTTACCTGCGAGCGCTTTGATGCATCAAAGGTGCCTGTTGAAAGACATCTTCTTTCCGATGAGGAAATCAGTAGCATGCAGGAAGAGTATGGTCGTTATAGATTTACTCAAAGCGGCATCTCTCCCAGGGCAGTTCCCGGGCAGAAGGGAGTGCTTGTGGGTGCTGACAGCGACGAACATGATGAGTTCGGGCATATTGACGAGACCCAGGAGAACAGGATTAACATGGTCCATAAAAGGATGAATAAATTGGAACTACTCAGGGATGAGATGCCTGTTCCTGAAATCTATGGCCCGGAGGATGCCGAGCTGACTCTGATAGGCTGGGGATCGACCTACGGTCCGCTTGTTGAAGCGGTTGATATTCTAAAAGAAGAGGGTCATTCTGTAAACGTGATGCATTTTACTCATCTATATCCGCTACCGGCTGAAAAGATAAGGGAAATGCTGGGTGGATCCGGAATGAAGGTCTGTGTTGAAAATAACAGGACAGGGCAGTTTGCTCGTCTGCTTGCTGCCGAGGCCGGTATAGGGATGATGGAGAATATACTACGATATGACGGGCTTCCCTTTACTCCGCAGTTCATAGTAGATGCCCTGAGGAAAAAGGAGGTGCTATAATGGTAAGTATTGAAGATTACGGAAATTATGACACTGCATGGTGTCCCGGATGTGGGGATTTCGGTATACTTAAAGCTTTGAAGAAGGCTCTTGCCGAAATGGATAAATCCCCAGACGAAATGCTGCTTGTATCTGGAATCGGCCAGTCGGGTAAACTTCCTCACTATCTCAATTGTAATTTCTTTAACGGACTGCATGGTCGCACTCTTCCTCCCGCCACGGCTGCTAAGGTCTCAAACCATGAACTGACAGTCATGGCGATTGCAGGAGATGGGGATTGTTATGGGGAAGGTGGCAATCATCTGATCCACGCCATAAGGCGAAATCCAGACATAACCGTGCTGGTACATGACAACCAGATATACGGACTAACAAAGGGCCAGGCATCACCCACTACGCAACCTGGCATGAAAACCAAGATCAACAAGGAGGGTGTGTTCAACAGGCAGCTCAATCCGCTTGCTCTGGCAATCTCACAGGACTGCTCCTTCGTGGCCAGGTCATTTTCAGGGGATATTGAACACCTGCCAGAAACGATAAAGAGGGCCGTAGAACACAAAGGTCTTTCACTTGTGGATATACTCCAGCCATGTGTCACTTTCAACCATCTTAACACATTCAAGTGGTATTCTGAAAGGGTCTACAAACTGGATGAGAATGAATATCCCTTGAATGACCGTGTAAAGGCCTTTGAGAAATCCCTGGAATGGGGTGAACGTATTCCTATGGGAGTATTCTATGTAAATGACCGTCCTGTTTTTGAAGACAGTCTTGATGTGCTGAGTTCCGGTCCGCTTATAAGAAATGAGGTCAAGACAGAGCTTGTGAACGAGCTGATCGATGGGTTCATGTGAAGGTGAATGATACCTTCACAGCTCTGTTTTTTTAAACAAAACTAATTTGCAGATAATTCCATTTCGATGTTACCTGAATATGTATTCTGGCTTACCAGTGGGATCGTAAAAATGAATGTACTACCTATGCCGGGTTCGCTTTCAACAACTATATTTCCACCGTGAAGTTCAACGAACCTTTTGACAAGTGCAAGACCAAGGCCCGTGCCCTGGTATTTTCTGGATATGGATGAATCTATCTGGTGGAAAGGTGTGAACAATTTCTCCTGATCCTCTGCAGATATGCCGATTCCCGTATCAGTGATCAATACCTCTGCCATATCGCCTCTCTCATGTACTTTAACCTCTACCAGTCCGTTATCAGGGGTGAACTTGACAGCGTTGCTCAGGAGGTTGTATAGTATCTGTTTGAATTTAATTTCATCAGCACGCAGAGACAAGCTTTCAGGCTCCACAGAAAATTTTAGTTCTATGTCTTTTTTTCTTGCAAGAGGAACAATAACATTCTGTACGTTCCTTATTGTATCTATTACTCTGAAATCGTGGAAGTGAAGTTCCATTTTTCCGGACTCTACTTTGGAGATATCAAGTATGCTGTTTATCAGCTCCAGGAGATGTCTCCCGCTTGTGTTGATATGTTCTGCGAACTTTTTCTGTTTTTCATTCAGATGTCCGAAGTGACTGTCCTGTAGTATCTCGGAATATCCCATAATGGCATTCAGTGGTGTCCGGAGTTCATGGCTCATATTTGCAAGGAATTCACTCTTTGCACGATTTGCTTCTTCTGCTTCTATCTTTGAGTTTATTATTTCCTGCTCCACCTTCCTGAGGTCGGTGATATCATCCACACTAAACATTATCTTTGGATCTCCTTCTGAATCTATGTAGGATGTAGAGACCAGAATGTTTCGAGATATCTGTACGCCATTTGGAAGCAAAACTGATATCGTACCTTCTTTTTTATAAATCCCATTACGTTTCCTGAGAGTCTCTTCCTCTATACCCCTGAATACACATTTCTTGCATTCCTCATTGGTACCACAACCATTTCCCTTGAAGGCATTTGGGCACGAGAATACCTCTCCTGCTCTTAAACCGATTATCTCATCCTTACTTTTTCCAGCTATTTCCATGCAGACGTTATTTATGTCTTCAACAATTCCGGATTTGTCGGTGAGCACTATTGGTATTGGCGCAAGATTAAAGATCAAGTCAAGTAGCTTCCTTTGTTTCTCCAGCTCCTGTTCGTTTCTCTTGCGCTCATCGATATTACGGCTGATCCCAAGGAAGAACTTGAATTCACCTTCCTCATCGAGAACTGGGGTAATATGCATTTCCGTCCAGACAGTTGAGCCATCCCTGCAGGGTTGTTGTACTTCGAATATCCTTGGTACGTCCGGAATCAGGCCTTTTCTGAAATGTTTGAAGAATGTCTCAAAAACGCTCATCAATTCTTTGTATGAGTCTGGCATGAGTATTTTTTCAACCGGTGTATCCATCAACTCTTCCGGAGTGTAGCCTCTAAGTCTTTCAACTGATGGGCTGATGTATAGAAGCTTTGCGTTCCTGTCAAGTAACCAGATGACATCCCTTGCACTCTCGGCTATAAGGCGGAATCTTTCCTCACTTTCCCTCAAGGCGATTTCAGCGTCCTTTTCTTGTGTGATGTCTCTGGAGATGCCAATCATTTTTACAGGTTTACCGCTATCATCTAACAATGGTTTGAATAATAGAGAGTACCAGTGTGGTTTTCCATCAATGGGTACACTTCTGAATTCGATGTGTATTTGTTTACCTTCCCAGCAGAGCTCTATTTTTTCCCGGAACCTGTCTCTGTCATCCGGATGAATAAAACGATGAAATGTCTCAAAACCACCGATTGTAAGGTCAGAAGGAATAATAGTGTTTACCCCTCCCAAGGTTTCCCTTATGAACTTATTTTGCTTAAAATCCCATTCCCAGAGTTCGAGCTTGGCAGTTTCAAGTGCAAGCTGCAGTCTTTGATGGTTTGCTTCATTTTTTTTGATATCTTTTTCCTTTTTCAGTACGTGGAATGATTTTTCAATGGTGAAGCTGAGTTCATCCTCGTCAAATGGTTCTTTTATATACCATGCATGCTCAAAAGACTGTATTTTTTCGAGAAAGACCGTAAAACGGGATATTATGAAAATAACAGGTGTCTGATTATCACGGGAATAGATCAGAAAGCTATCAACTATTTCCTCGACGCATTCATCTGTGTAACAAAAAAGCAAATCTGCACTTGTATTACTTAGTTCCCTGTCGCAATTATCCTGAGAACAATCCAGTTTGCAGACTGAAAAACCCATTTTTTCAAGCATGGATTCTGTTTTTTCATGAGCCTGTCCGCAACAGGCTAGTATCGCTGTTTTTGTCATTCAACTTCGCCATGGAACACTATTCAGATATCTAAATCTAACGGGCAATATAAAAGTTCAAATGTTACTTAAAGAGAGAATTCTTATTCTATTTAAAATTATCTATATAATAATATTTAAACACAGATTGCCATGGCCTGATCAGAGGGGGGGTCATTCCGCTGCAGCATACTTCTAATAGAGTTTTGTACGCAAATCCTGATTCGGACTTAAACAATCCTTCCTTCAATGACCACGAGTTCTTCAAAAGAACATTTTGTACGTGCAATAATTCCGGACTGTATACCATGCTCACGCATGATTTCTTTAACTTCGTCTATACCTGTCAGTGAAGATATCAGAAGCAGAATGATACCGTTTTCCGAAAGATAATTGCTAATTTCTTTCATGAAACAGACAATCGCATCACGTCCGTTTCTCCCTCCGTCAAAGGCATAGTTCAGCCATCCAGGAACTTTTTCATCATCAGATGTGGGCAGGTACGGAGGGTTGAATATCACTATATCGAAACGCTTGTTTTTTTTTATGCCGGCAAACATGTCTGTTCTGACCACCGATACACCATTGGAGCTTGCACATTCGACTGCATATGGATTTATTTCGGTTGCTACAAGCCGGATGTCTTTGTTAGCCTGCAATACCGCAGCTACAAAACCTGTACCGGTCCCAATTTCAAGTATTTGCATTCCGTCAGTACATATCTCAAGTGCAGCATCCGCAAGTAAAAAAGAATCCTCTGCAGGCTCATATACATTATCAGCCAGATTTATTGCTGCATTTTTGTAGTTGATGGTGACCATTTGCCTGTATCTCTTCTTTATGCATGTACATCAGGTTGGCAAGGTATGCGAATTCTGCAGGTTCCAGGTTCTCGGGTCGCTTATCGAGCATTTCTCGTGGAAGCTCGCTTATGAACTCTTTCATGTCCGGGATGCCAAGAAGCTGCTTGTTCTTGAGGATGGAATTTCTCATTTTCTTGCGTCTCTGACCAAAAACCGCTGTTACAAAATCGAGGAAATACTTTTCGTCAGCCGCCTCAAAAGGTGCAGGTCTTGGTACCACTTTCACAACGGCAGAAAGCACTTCAGGTGGTGGTGAGAACGCTCCTCTTGGTACTTTCATGATTATCGATGCATCGGCAAAATAGTGTGTGTTAACCGACAGTCTGCTGTAATCCTTTGAGTTTTCTCTGGCTACCATGCGTTCTGCAAACTCAAGCTGATACATAAGTATTCCCAGGTCGAAGTCATATTTGAAAAGTTTGAAAGTGATCTCAGATGAGATTGAGTAAGGAAGGTTTGCCACGACTTTGTCAAAATCCGGGAAATCAACATCAAGTACATCGGCATGTATTATCTCGAGCTTATCAGTTTCCCCGAAACGGCTGATAAGGACATTGACAAGGGCAGGATCACGTTCGATGGCAATTACTTTCCTTGCTTTTGCCATCAGTCTTTCTGTAAGGTTTCCTATCCCGGCCCCTATCTCAAGTATGGTTTCATCGGGACGGATATCCGCATCATCGACGATCCGGTCGAGTATGCGTTCATCCACAAGAAAATGCTGATCATGGTCCCCGCCCCGGATACCATATTTCCTGAGAATATCCCTGACCAAAGAACTAACACCTTTAATGCTTGGGGCGTCTGGGCGGAAGAGTAAAGAGTCTGTACTTTATGTTGTCATCCTTGAGCTCATCGATTATACGATTGGCTATAACCTTTTGTGGGGAATGTACTCCTCCCACTCTTTCATGGAGTTCCTCAAGGCTGCTGAACGGACCTTTCTTCCTTTCATCTATTATGGCCCACATCAGTTTTTTCCCGATACCGGGCAACAGCTCAAGCATATGGAGCCTGTTGGTAATTGGATGTGCGTCATTGAAAAACTTGACAAACCTCTGTTCATCATGAGTAACATTTGTTTCAAGGATGAACGGAAGTTCTATCTGGGCACCATGGCTAAGATCATCGTATGAGATTCTGTGTTTCACATGGTCTATCTCGTCCCTGTCACCTTCACCAATATATACGCGGGATTGGATGTCAGGAATCTTGTCTTCTTTGGGTACAAGTTCCATAAGAACAAAGTTCTTCTCACCAACCGCCTGTACAATAGGTTTTTTCTGGTAGGATGGCCGCCTATCGTCCGTATTTCCATACGGCAGGTAATCGAGTACCCATGCGTATTCTTCTTTTTCAGGTGGCTTTCCCCTAGCTGGCATATATTCCCTCCGGTGTTCCCACTGCTAATGGTTAATTATTCTTGCTGTTAAAAAAGGATGGATATGATATAAATCTAATCCATTGCCTCTTCGACCATTTCAAGCATCTGGTCCAGTTCCTCATCTGCTAAAGTGAATCTCTCTTTTGCATATAGGGACCTGAGCTCATCTCTTGTCAGAGGCATGATGTCTGCTATGCGAATAGCAATTTCAGGTTTCATTTTTTCGAGTTCAAGGAGCTTGTTCACAAGTTCTCTTGATTTTTCCGGTGATGATTTTGAGAACATGTCTGCGTGATTTATGGCTTTACGTAGCTCATATCCCAGCTCTTCCTCGTTATTCAAACGCTCTTCCATAATATCGTGCAGAGCACCCCTGACTTCTGGAAGGGTTAACATCTCTTCGCTCAGAATTTCCTTAACTATCATTGATATACACTCTTTGCAAAATTATACCATGTTCTCTCGACTGACATTATTAAAAATGCCAGATATTATCTCCATTGCTGTCAATAGAGATATATCTAACGTTATAAAAGTTTCCAGACAAATGTCTGAAACGATTTTATTCAGTTGTATTTCTGTAATTTCAGGTGCTGTGGAAGAGAGATGATCTCTTTTGTAGCCTTGCCGTCCCTGACCTGAAGCAGGTAGGCACGTCCTCTCTGACCGATGATCTTTCCGGTCCTTCCCTGATACCTGGCGTGTGGCATTCCTTTCTGGATACTTGGGTCGATGTCAATATGCACCATCTGTCCCTCATCGAACTCCTGAATTGCCTTGCTTACAGGTGAAAGTCCTCTTTCCCTGACGCTCTTCTTCAGTTTATAACGTGTACAGCATTTCTCTCCGTGTGATGTTGGCATGATTTTTCCTCCGTTGATCAACAAGATTCTATTGAATTCTATTTTCAGTTAATGATTAGTTCGTTAGTTTAAGACTTATCTAAAGCAGTCCTGGACAGATGTTTTCAGATGTCAACGTTTATGACATCGAGTTCGGTGACCTTTGCCTGGACACCAAGTTCACCTGTAAGGCTTGGCTGCGTTCTTCCCTCATCGCTGGAAGTGAGTTCCTTTACATATAATCCGCCGTCACAGTGTACCTGTATAATAGCATACTCATCTGTAAATTCCAGCAGTTGCATGTCATGGACATGCCTTTTTCTAACCAGATCGGCTCTTCTGTGGGATACACGCTGCGGTGTTCTCTGTGATATCTCAGCTCCGACCAGATTGTTGATGGAAGATATAAGCTTTTCCCTGGAAACAGGCTCATTGAATGTAACTTTTAGCTTATAAACTTTATCCGCCTGAGAGCTTTTCAATGTCTCGATAACATCCTTCTCAACGATCTTCAGTCCCTCTACTTCCACTTTACCGCCGGCAAAGGCATTGATTTTCTTTTCAAGCTCAGCCACGTCGATTGAGCGTACTGCCGGTTCAACGGCTTCAACCACAAAAGGTCTGCCACTGCCAAGCATCAGTGCATCGATATCCTCTCTTCCCGCTCCGTGGAAAGTGGTGTCCCAGGACCTGCACATTTTCACGACTTCTTCGCGGATAATCTCATCCACCGACTCAGGATACTGCTTGCCTGTGAAATCGCATCCTTCACAACCTCTGCCTCCACAGCCCCTGCAAGGCCATCTGGTTTGAGGTATTCCTCTTATCAGTTTCCTGTACCTGCCCTGGATATAGAGTGAACGTATCTGAAGATCTACCTTATCGTTTGCTATATCAAGTGTGAAAAGTACATCAGGTCTTTCAAACTCTACTTCCTTACCGGTACGTGCAGCGATGAGTTTTCCGACTTCCCTGTTCAGTTCTGTCTTGAACTGCTCCGCATGTGTTATCCCGCACTCGCTCCAGAGTATTTCCTCGTTCTCGGCAAGCAGGCCACTGATCTTAGTTCCAACCAGGAATGTGGAGTACTCGATGTCACCGATAGCTTCAACTGCACGGTCTGCCCAGGTATCAAGATTGTCGTACAGTCCAAGGCACACCCAGCACTTTTCATCATCTTTCTTGATTCCAAGGCTCTTTCTTGCAAAAGCACTGCTTGGAGCAAGTTCTTTTAAGATGCTGTCATCTCCGCTCTCCTTTAAGAGAAAATCTCCTTCCATGGCAAGGGAGAGCTTTACTGCCTGTCCCCTTTCCACATTTGTAAGACCTGTGGATAACTTGGCAAACTGCCTTCCCATGCAGTTATCACAGATAGGTCCTTCATTGATTATCTTTTTAGCAGTTTCAAGTATGGTCATTTGATCACTTATCAATAGTATCTATATAATGGCACGAAATGGTTTACCTGTAATTAATCCTTTTTGGGTTGTTCCAGTCTGTCCAGATCGTTCAGTATGATGGTTATACAGTGGTCGGAATGAAGTGACAGGGGGCCGATGGATAACGTTTTACTGGCACCTTTGTTTATTATATCCTCTTCTTCCTCTGTAACGCCCATATGGTCACCAAGCACGAAAACAGCATCATCGGCAAGATCTTTAAACGTTCTGATATCTTCTCCGTCCTCTCTGAGATAGTATATATTCCTGTTATCGTCAATAAATTCCTGCATGAGCTTTTCCAGTCCGCCACGACGGATCCGGACTCCAGGGGTGGAACGTGTCTCAAAATCCGTTGCATCCTTCTCCAGTGCTTTTTTTATCAGTGAACCGCTGCTTCTCTCGTCAGGGTTGAGGTACCTCAGTTCTTCTCCGTTGAAACGGACTATCTTGCCCGGATCGGGTTCTCCCAGCAGTACCAGGTGAACGTTAATGTCTCGTCTCATGCCATGTGAGAGGAACAGTGCAGAGTTTATACATCTGCAAAGTATGTCCATACGTCCTGCGGATCCAGGCAGGTCGTTAAGAGAAAAGTCGCCTTTCGTCAGTGCTTTATGGCCTATTATAACAAAATCTTTCATATTATATGCTCCCGGATATGGCTTTACTTTCCTTCCCTGATCAGCAACTTTGCAAGGGCTGCTGCAATGTCCCTGTAATCGTGTCCTTCCTGTGCAAGCTTTCCAACCCACTGGTCGTACCTTTCAAGGTTTCCTGATCTTATGCTTACTCTGACAGTATCCGCTATCTGTTCTTCTTTAGTATTGCGGACATCCTTTTTGGAAGGGATATCTCTTGGAAGGATTTTTGTTTTAGTGTGTCTCTGGATAGCTGTCAGTTTTCCAATCTCATCCTTTGTCACAAAAGAATATGCAGTTCCCGGCCTTCCGGCCCTTGCGGTCCTGCCTATCCTGTGTACATATGTCTCTATCTCCTGTGGCAGGTCGTAGTTCACAACCGCCTCGATATTATCGATATCAAGACCCCTAGCTGCAAGATCCGTTGCGATGATTATGTTGATGTTCTCATTACGAAGGTCATCAACTGTGTTCTCACGCTTCTTCTGCTTTTTATCGCCGTGAAGGGTTCCCACCGCATGTCCGCGGGATTTAAGTTTAATGTACAGTTTATCAACCTGTTTTATCGTATTACAGAATACAAGTGCAAGCTGGAGGTTCTCTATTTCTATCAGCCGATGCAGAGCTTCCAGTTTCATGTGCTCCTTCATCTCAAAGTAATACTGTTTCACTTCAGGCACTGTCATCTCCTTTCCTGTGATCTTAACGTGTTCCGGGCTTTGCATGTATTTGTCAGTAATACGAAGTATGGGCTTTGGCATTGTTGCTGAAAAGAGTAACGTCTGCCTTTTTTTGGGTGTGAGTTCAAGTATTTCCTCTATCGATTCCCGGAACCCCATCTTCAGCATCTCGTCAGCCTCGTCAAGGATCATTATTTTGATTCCGTCCAGATTGATGCTCCGGCGCTCGATATGGTCCATGAGCCTCCCGGGGGTGCCCACAACTATCTGAGCACCGCTCTCCAGATCCTGTGTCTGCTGGCCCATGGAACGTCCTCCGTAGACCGCTGCAATCTTCAGTCCTTTTCTGTGCTTTGAAATTGATGCAAGTTCGTCTGCCACCTGGTTTGCCAGCTCTCTTGTGGGACAGAGCACCATTGCCTGTGTGACCTTCTTATCCTGGTCGATAAGCTCTGCAAGTGGTATTCCAAAGGCTGCAGTCTTGCCGGTACCGGTCTTTGCGTGGCCTAATACATCTCTGCCTTCCAGTATTTGTGGAATAACTTTACTCTGGACTTCTGTCGGTTCCAGGTAACCCATTTCTCTTATACTGCTTAGGGTCTCTTTTGAAATCCTGAGGTCTCTGAATGTCTTATTTTCCATTTTTCTTCACTCTTTAGTGCAACATATAATTTGAATCAGTAATTTTCCGTAATCCGGGATATTCTAATTAGATCCCGGCAGTGTATCGCTCGGATATTTCAATGGCGATTCTAGCGACTTCTCCCGCGTCCTTTCCGAGAATCCTTATCATTGGCTCCTTGCCGGGTCCGCCTTTATCATATATTATGTCCGGCACGGATCCGTATCGCTCAATCGCATCGCATGTGCCCCAGTCCATTGTCTGGGTCTTTTCAGGCTCATCGCCCCTGTCAAAGGATGATATTCCAAGGCCCATTTCCCTGCATATGTTTACGATATCTTCCGAATACTTAACGTTCACAGCAGCTCTTGTAAGGGGGTCATATTTCATGGCTGCCAGTATTATGCGGGCAACATGGCTGCTTGCTCCGAATTCAATATCTCCGACGACTTCAGGCTCATCCTTCAGTCTGACTATCCTTCCTGCTACTGCTGCAATATCGGAGATATGCCCGGCGCCCGGTAATGCCATTGCAATGTTTGTCCCGACCTCCGGAACAAGTTTTCCAAAACCGGAGGATTCGGTAATATTTCTGACAGCATTTTTCAGATTTTCCAGTACTACATACTTCCTGGCATCTGCCAGTGTTCCAGCAAGCGGATTCACAGGTCCTGCTCCCTTGCCCACTTTCTGGCTGCCAAGAATTGCCCTGACGACGAAGTCCTTTGCAGCCTTTGCGGCTTCCGGCAGTTTCATTCCCTGTGCAAGATAACATGTAAGTGCGGAAGAATATGTGCAGCCTGAGCCGTGTGTTCCTCCTTTGACAAACTCTCCGGGAATCACGGTAAACTTCTTGGTCTCACTTTCATAGATTATATCCGAGGCGTCGAGATGTCCACCTGTTACTATAACAGCTTTGACTCCGGTTTCTGCAATGATCTTTGCAGCCTGCTTTGCTTCCTCGATGTTTGTGATCTTAATGCCGGACAAAGCTACAGCTTCATTGATATTGGGTGTGACAGCATAACTGCCTGGCAGCAGTTTCTCTTTTAGGGTGGATATTGCTTCCTTTCTGAGCAGGTCCCCTCCGGCCTCTGCGGCCATTACAGGGTCTACTACCAGTTTCAGATCGTACTTGCTGACCATTTCGGATACAGTTGATGTGATCTCGGGGGAGGAAAGCATTCCTGATTTTGCCCAGCGGACATCCATGTCAGTGCATACTGCATCTATCTGGTTCCTGATCACCTCTTCCGGCAGATCAAAGGCACTCAGGACTCCCTGAGTGTTTTGCGATGTGACTGAAGTGATGGCGCATGCTCCGTGCAGGCCAAGAGCCGAGATCGTTTTGATATCTGCCTCTATGCCTGCGCCACCTCCTGAATCCGATCCGGCTATTGTCATTACGATGGTTGTTCCGATCATGCATATGTCTCCCTGTACGATTTGCTGTGCACTTTGCTTTATATTGGTGCAGGCTTAAAGCATTGTAAGTTAAATAATAGTTGGTCGTATTTGCAGGTAAATATGTGATGATTCTTTTACTGCATGCCTCTTTACGATAGTTTTATATACTGTATTCACACCATTGGAGCATCACAAGACGTATATGTACGCAGACAAATTAAGTACGTGTAATCAGATTTATTCAGATTTATTTAATGAGGGCAAGTAATATGGGAAATAGACCTCTTGATATATTGAACAATGCGTTGAGCACTCCTGTAATCGTGAGATTGAAAGGTGCAAGGGAGTTCAGAGGTAAGCTTCAGGGTTACGATGTTCACATGAACCTTGTACTTGATGAAGCCGAAGAACTCAAAGATGGAGATATTGTGAGAAAGCTGGGTAGTGTTGTAATCAGAGGCGATAACATAGTTTATGTTTCTCCCTGAAGCAAACGTAACTTATAAAAACTAATAAGCATATCAGGGCATTCCAGCCGGTATGTAAGCTAACTTATAATTCAGATCAAAAGGTGATAATAAATGTCAAAAGGTACTCCCTCAATGGGTAAAAGACAGAAGCGCACGCATGTAACATGCAGGCGCTGTGGTAGTGTCTCACTTAATATTCATACAAAACAGTGTACTTCCTGTGGATTCGGGAAGACACCCCGCATGAGAAGTTACAAGTGGCAGGCAAAGTGCAAATACTAACTGCCTCTTCTCTTTTACACGCCCGGGATCAAAATGCGTGAAGAATGTGGTGTTGTGGGTGTGGTGAAACACGGTGATGAAAGCCATCCCGTGCCAGCCGCGCTTCAGATGTACTATGCCCTGTATGCATTGCAGCATCGCGGGCAGGAATCCTCGGGAATAACCGTCCACGACGGCAAAGAGCCCAATACCATCAAGGGTATGGGACTTGTGCCTGAGGTTTTTAAAAAAAATGACCTTATCGAACTTAAAGGTAAAGTCGGTGTAGGTCATGTACGCTATTCTACGTCAGGCGACTCCAGACTGGAGAATTGCCAGCCATTTATCGTTAGATATAAAAGTGGCAGTGTTGCCATAGCCCATAACGGAAATCTTGTAAACAGTTCGGAGCTTCGGAAAAAACTGGAAGCAGAAGGCCATCTTTTTGTTGCAAGCTCTGATACCGAGGTCATAGCACACCTTCTTGTGAAGGAGCTTTTGAAGTATGATCCGGTAGATGCTATCAGGCATGTCATGAAGCAGCTAAATGGCTCTTATTCGCTTGCCATTCTTATAGATGACACACTCATGGCCGTAAGGGATCCCTTCGGATTCAAACCTCTCTGTATAGGAACCATAGATTCCGGATATGTTGTGGCCTCGGAAAGTGTGGCAATTGATACCCTGAACGGTGAACTGCTCAGGGATGTCAAGCCAGGTGAACTTGTTATATTCCGTGACGGTGAGATCGAGTCACACCAGCTTTTCAATGAGCCATGTTCCGCACACTGTGTTTTCGAATATGTCTATTTTGCACGACCGGATTCAATAATCGATGGTAAGCTTGTCTATAAGGTTCGGGAGAGAATAGGTGAGGCACTTTCGAAGGAATATCCGGTACATGCTGATATGGTATCTCCTGTTCCCGATTCGGGGATCACTTCTGCAATCGGATATGCCCGTGAATCGGGCATCGATTATGAAGAAAGCCTCATGAAGAACCGTTACATAGGGAGGACTTTCATCTTACCGGGACAGGCCATGCGCGAGACCGCGGTTCGTCTTAAAATGAATACCATTGACGAGAACATCAAGGGTAAGAGTATAATCCTGATCGATGACAGCGTTGTCAGGGGGACTACCTCAAGGCGTATTATTGACATGATCAGAAAAGCAGGTGCAAAGGAAGTCCATGCCCGAATTGGCAGCCCTCCCATAGTTGCTCCCTGTTATCTGGGAATAGATATGGCCTCAAGGGATGAGCTGATAGCCGCACACAAGACCATTAAGGGTGTTGAAGCTGTCATAAGTGCCGATTCCCTTGGTTATCTGAGCATTGACGGCCTGGTGGAATCAATAGGAGTTGACAGGGATGACCTCTGTCTTGGCTGTCTGACAGGAGCTTATCCTGTGGATATACCGGGAGAGAAGATGTGCAACCGAAGGCAATTAAAGATCAATGAGTTCCAGTAACTGTCCATAAATTGTATATACAGTTAAATACTAGGAAAATATACTAATATTCAGACAGATTGTCTGTCTGTTAGTTTGAGATCTTCATTTACAAGGCCTGTACCACCCCTTGTGAATGAGGGGGTGGGGTACCCCAATCTTAAATTGTTTCTCGATTTAATTTTATCTTTTCATTTTCAACCAATTTGATTTCAATGATCTTAAAATATCAGAAGATGATCTCCAAAATGTGACTATACTGAACTGGTTTCATTGTATTGTCAGAAAAAGGTTTATGGGGCCGGGACCGAGAATCGAACTCGGATCGTAGCCTCCACAGGGCTACAGGATAACCGCTACCCTACCCCGGCTTGAAGAAGGGTTTTTCTTTGAAAGCACCCTATAGATGTCCGTTTCTTACATAAATCTTTCCTTTGAAAAAGATTGTGGGTGGCACGAAAAAGTAAGATTCATTAAGAATATCACTTTCCAAGCTTTTCAATCGCAATTTCCGCAGCTTTCTTTCCGGAGAGCATCATACCACCGAATATTGGTCCCATCCTCGGCGCACCCGCAACCGCGTTTGCTGCCATGCCGGTGACGATAAGTCCTGGATATACTTCCTTTGTAGTCTCCATGAGTATGCGCTCTCCCACTTCGGCCCACATGGGTTTCTCTCCCACGACACCAAGCTCGCCCAGTTGTGCACCAGGTACCTTGCGCTGAACTGTGCTGCAGACAGCCGCATCATGTCCCGTACCGTCAATGACTACCTTTGCACGAATGGAAAGTGGGTCCACATGAAGCCGGTTCATGGATACGGGTCCCCAGTTGATAACCAGACCGCAGACCGCATCATTCTCACGTATCATCACATCTTCCACATCTATCAGGTTGAAGATCTCAGCACCTGCGGATGTGGCACCTGTGATGAGTCTTCCCACGGATTCAATGGAGCTTGCAACATAGTATCCCTTTTCGTACTCATGATAGTTAATGCCGAAATCATCCAGGATGTGCTTTGCATCTTCCTGAACCACAATACGCGGGAACATCATTCCTCCGCCCCACATTCCTCCGCCTATCGAAAGCTTCTTCTCAAAAATAACGGTCTTGACTCCTGCATCGGCCAGGTATCTGGCAGCAACCAGGTTTGCAGGTCCTCCGCCGACAAGTGCTACATCAACATCCGTATAGTCAAGGAAGGTTTTTGAATACTCCTCGACTATGGCCCTTGTAATAACGAGCTCATCCAGTTCCATAAAAATGCCTCTTATTTTGTCAGAATTATGGTCTGATGGCAGGCATTTGTCTTAAAGATGTTGGGGCCAAACTCTCTTCGGGGACATTGTTTTCAGGCATGCTGTGGTCTGTGAAGTCCGTGCATTTCTTCAGCTTGACCCAGAACCTGCTTCCCTGACCTTCGGGATTGTCCTCCACGCCAACCTCCGCCTCGACGATCTCGGCTATTCTTTTGACTATGGCAAGACCCAGTCCCGTTCCTTTGACACCTTTTTTATTAACACGCTTGAAACGGTCGAATACAAGCTCCTTTACATCATCCGGTATCCCCTCTCCGGAGTCGGTCACTTCCACCTTCCAGTAGTAGTTGGTGTCCACGACATCAACTATAATGGGTGTGCCCTCGGGGCTGTACTTGATTGCATTGGAAATAAAATTGGCAAATATCTCCTCGATTATCGGATTGAGCATGGAATAGTAAGTTCCCTTTGCTCTCATATCAAGTGTCATCTGCCTGTCCTCGAGCTTGTGCTCGAACTGCTCGATGACATTCCTGAGGATTGCACCTATCTCCATTCTCTCAAGCCGGATGTCCTCGGTGGATTCCAGTTTGGCGAACTTGGCAGCGATCTCTATCATTTCTATCAGCTTGTCGTTGTTGCGCTTTATGCTGCTCACCATGTTCTTCTTTTTTCCGTCATCCTCTATTTCCATGAGCAGGTCAGTGAATCCTTTTATATTGCCCGCGGGATTCAACAGGTCGTGTCTCATAATGTCCGTGAAAAGGTCCTTGAGTTCATTGGAGTGGCGCAGCTCTTCTTCGAATTTCTTTCTCTCACTGGTGTCCATGGTGGTGCCTGCAAGTCTGGAGGGTTCACAGTCACCGGTCCACTCCACGACTTTACCCCGGCTGAGTATCCACTGCCAGTTCTTGTTCTTGTTCTGCATCCTGAACTCTGATTCAAAGAAGGGAGTTCTGTCATTTAAGTGAAGATCGATTTCACTCTTTACGGATGGCAGGTCTTCATCGTGTATCATATTCAGCCACGAGTCAAAATTCGGCTTGATATCACGAGCTTCATATCCCAGCATTTCCGCCCATCTGTCATTATATATCAATTCGTTAGTATGTATGTTCCAGTCCCACATGCCAAGGTCAGCACCCCTGAGTGCGAGTTCCACTCTCTCCTGTGTCTTTTTCAGGATTTCCTCGACTTCCTTTCGTTTTGTTACATCACGTACGATCGCAAGTGCATAACTGTTATTCTCATGATCTGTGAAAGTGACATTGATCTCCACAGGAATGACTCTGCCATCTTTTGTGCTGATAGTTTTGTCAATATCAAGGAATCTGTTCCCGCATATGTCCTGTATATCCTTCTCCCAGAAACGGCTTCCGAATATCTGCTCGCTCCTGTCTCCTGTAAATTCCATAAACTCATCTTTAGAATATCCAAGTTCCCTGCAGGCAGTTTCGTTCACATCGACAATAGTTCCTTTTTCAGAATCTATTACAAAGATAAGATCATTTGATTCATCGATGAGGCTCTTAAACAGGCTGAGTTCGTTCAGGAAGGATTTATGCTGCATTGCCATTCCCACAAGCTCCGAGAGGATCTTCAGGGTCTGCTTCCACTCATCACTGCAATCCTCCGGGATATCGGTATTCTCGATCCCTATAATTCCTGTTACCTTTTCATCAAGCTCTATCGGGACAAGAATAAGTGAATCAATGCCCCGACTCTTCATAATGTCCTTTTCTCTTGATGCTACATCCGGTAGTGAATCTGCTTCAGGGATTGTGAGTATCTGCTTTTCATATATCTTCTCTGCAATCCATGGTGTACTGGACAGATTCAGGTTCTCGAACATCGCCTTTTTGCTTTCGCAGTTATCACTATTCCAGTGGTGTGTCATATGAACAGAGTTCCCGTCCCTGGCAATCAAAGCAAGGTAATTACGTTCACAATTACAGAACCGCCCCGTTCTCTGCAATGTCTCTTCTATAGCTCCGTCAACGTCTTTTGGAGCGATAAACAATGAGATGAGTGAAGTGAGTGTGTTCTCGATCTTCGAATTTTGCTCCATCAGGCTGCTGACCTCTTCCTTTTCATTCTTGAGCTCCATAATCCTTGCTTCAAGCTCCAGGTTCATCCTGTCAATTCTGGAACTTGCATAGATTATGGCTGCAAATGTTATTGCTATCAGGACAGAACTCAGGACTATCATGTCCATCTGATCTGTCACGATAAATGGCGAGATGATGATTATGCCAAAAACACATACAATAAGAAAGAATACACTATTGGCTAAATTCGGAATTTTCATGCCTTCACTTTCTTCAGAAAGCCGGGAGTCGGATTTACTCATGTTTTCATTAATATATTGACCTTTAACATATTTATATATTATTAAATATTATATTTTTTGGAGAGAATTAAATACACAGAACCTGAACAGTATTCTTTCCTGCGGGAAAAATTGTTGAACTTTATGAGGCAATGTTGGGGTTTAAGGGTTAAGTTTAATATCGCTTCAATTCATTCTAGACATAATATACCGGAAAGGGATGATATTCATAGTACGGACTGCCCAGAAAGTTAATACCAAAGTAAACAGGGATCTTAGTAAGAATTCTGTTGAAAGTACCGCTGATTTTCTTTTTCTTGAACCTGCAGGCTACCCCATGGCCAGTGTTCTGGAAGAATACCCGATCATTGAGAATCCGGGTGTGTTCGAACACTATGCACGGGAACAGTGGAACGGCATGATAGCCCGCAAGGGAGAATACCTTTTTGACAGACGGATGTATCCGGACTTTGCCTACCGGATCAATGAAGTGGAACCTCCAGAATCTGTAATAGGTTTCAAGACCCGTATAATCGTCAAGGAGATCACGGTCAGCAGTGCACCCACGGTTGAGTTCACAAGCGATGTGTCTTTTGATGACGTTGTGGGACAGGAAGGTGCACGGCGCAAGTGCAGGCTCATTGAGCGTTTCCTTCAGGAGCCCGGGATGTTCGGACGCTGGGCGCCGAGAAATGTGCTCTTTTTCGGACCATCCGGTACCGGTAAGACCATGTTTGCCAAGGCCCTTGCGAACAAGACCCATGTGCCCATACTTCCGGTCAAGGCCACAGAGCTGATCGGTGAATTCGTGGGAGAGGGCGCCCGCCAGATACACCAGTTATATGAGCGCGCCCAGGAAATGGCACCATGTATAATCTTCATCGATGAGCTGGATGCCATTGCACTGGACAGGAGATACCAGGAGCTGCGGGGTGACGTCGCAGAGATAGTCAATGCCTTGCTTACGGAAATGGACGGCATTGTCGAGCGTTCCGGTGTGTGCACAATCGGTGCCACGAACCGCAATGACACCATTGATTCGGCCGTACGAAGCAGGTTTGAAGAAGAGATCGAATTTACCCTGCCGGATGAGAAGGAACGACTCAAGATCCTTGAATATAATATCAAGACATTCCCTGTTCCTGTGGAAGATGTGGATCTCAGAGCGATTGCAAAGATGACAGAAGGGCTTTCAGGAAGGGATCTTGTGAGCAAGGTCCTCAAAACAGCACTCCATAATGTGATCGTTGAGGACCGGGATTGCGTAAATCAGGATGATCTGCTCAATTCTGTCAAAAAGCTTAAAGGTGTTCAGAAAACATTAGATCCTGAAAGGCTCTACATTTAAGGATTATCTTTTTAAATCTGACAAATATATCGGAGAGCTATGTCTGAGGTAAACGAATCCGACAGATTTGAATGTGTTGTCATCAATGTGATCGACTCTCTCATGTGGAAAGGAGTCGTAGTCGAGGAAACAAGGTCCGGAGGGCGTGTGTATTTCGGCAAGGTCAAGCCTGATAATTTCAACTATGGCCCCGGTGACATCCTGTATCTGGGTATGAAGAAACTTCCGTACGGAACCGAGGAAATGAGCGCGGAAGTCTCTCTTTACGACGCCGAGGACAGGAAACTTGACTGGACCTTCATCTGAAGATCTGTCTTTCTTCTGATCTCAAAAATCATTTTTTGTCCGGGTAAGGGACTTCGATCTCCATCATATCCTCGGCAACTGTGACGTTCCCGAAGACCGCTTTTGCCTCTTCAAGCAGTGGTGTCACATCATCGGAATAGCGGGAGCTGATGTGTGTTAATATCAACTGTTTTACACCTGCCTCTTTTGCAAGCAGGGCTGCTTCTTCTGCGGTCGTATGCATGGATTCGATCGCCCATTCCTGCTGGTCCTTTGACAGGGTTGCGTCGTGGATAAGCAGATCAGCATCCCGGCTTGCCTCCAGTATGCCACTGCAAGGGCGGGTATCTCCGCTGTAGACTATTTTTCTGCCAGGGCGTGCGTCACCCACGACATCTTCCGGCAGAATGGTTCTTCCATCGAGCTCCACGACTTCACCGTTGTGCAGTTTTGAGAACAGGGGTCCGGGGGGTACACCGAGTTCCATGGCCTTTTCACGGTTAAATTTACCCGTACGCTTATCTTCAACCAGGGCATATCCCAGGCTCGGTACGCTGTGTTCTGTTCCTATAACATGTATCGAGTACCCGTCCCGCTTTATTATATCCCCGGCTTCAAGGTCTATGCCTTCTATTTCAAAACGCAGTTTGTAATATCCAAGTGCACTCAGTATTCTTACGAAATCATGCACCCGGTGAGGACCGTATATCTTCAGGGTCTCTGTCCTGCCATGAAATGACATTGTCTGTATAAGTCCGGGTATGCCAAGTATGTGGTCTGCATGAAAATGAGATATGAATATGGAGGACAGCGCCTTCATTCCGGTCTTGGCCCGCATCATCTGCTGCTGTGTTCCTTCGCCACAGTCAAAGAGCATTAGTTCACCTTCACGGTTGACCATTGTAGCCGAAGTGTTGCGGTCTTTTGTCGGGAGGGAACCGGCTGTACCGAGAAAAATTACACGAAACATGGGTTCTATTTAGTGATTGCAATATTTATCAATTACTTTATGGATTCGGTGATTAGGATGCTCTGTATTCTACAATTTCTTAAATTGCTTCAATTCTGCAAGGGGCGTTATGAATCCATTCGAAAAGTTCATATAGAATCTTATTATTAATGGTACGTCCATAAGTCATATTTGTTTAAAGAACAGAATCAAGTTCACTTTTCACACTAATTAAGAGGATATATCATGAAATGGCAAGGCAGATCCAAGAGGACATATACAGGTGCCAAGATCAAGGCAGCACGTGGTAAGAGAAAATACGAATTAGGCCGTGAGTCTGCTGACACACACATAGACGACACCAAGAGGAAGAACATTTCCACAACCGGTGGTAACAGGAAGGTCAGACTTCTGCAGTGTAATGTTGCAAATGTCACCGATTCTCAGGGGAAGTCACAGCAGTCAGCAATTGAGAATGTAATTGACAATGCTGCAAATGAACACTATGTCAGGCGTAACATCCTTACAAAGGGCTCAATTGTAAAGACCGCTCTCGGCAATGCGAGAATCACAAGCCGTCCTGGTCAGGATGGTGTGGTTAACGCAGTATTGCTCGAATAAGCGAAAAATCTCTTTATTTTTTCTTTTCTTATTATGGGGTTGCTCAATATGGACGAAAAAACACGTCATATCCTGGAATGTCTCGAAGAAGATGCGAGAATTTCACATGAGAAGATCGCAACCCTCACAGGCATGCCAGTTGGAGAGGTTAGCAGTATCATCAAGGACATGGAGAATAGCGGTGTAATACGCAAGTATAAGACCGTGATCGACTGGGACCTTGCGGGTGATGAGAACGTATACGCTATAATCGAACTGAAGGTAAGTCTTGAACGCAGCCTTGGATATCAGGCCCTTGTGGAACGCCTGTATAAGTTTCCGGAGGTCCGCTCTGTAAGACTGCTCTCAGGTCAGTATGATCTCTCGCTCACGGTTTCCGGCAGTTCCATGAAAGAGGTTGCCTTCTTTGTTGCGGAGAAGATATCAACCCTCGAACAGGTGCAGCACACAGCCACGCACTTTGTCCTGAAAACCTACAAAGAGGACGGAGTGATTCTCTATGAACAGGACCATCTCGCACGTCTGCCTGTAACTCCTTAACTCTGTTTGATATTTTGAACACAGGATGTATAATGTATGAGAAAAACATGCCATCCCTCAAGATTTGTCGCAGATGTGATTAACCGGGTACCTCCTTCCGGTATTCGTCGCTACTTCGACCTTGCGTCCGAGATAGATGATGCTATATCCCTGGGTGTGGGCGAACCTGATTTTGTTACTCCGTGGCATATCCGTGAGGCATGTATACACTCTCTGGAATGCGGGGAGACTTCATATACTTCCAACTACGGTCTCATGGATCTGCGTGAGGAGATTTCTAAATCATTTTCCGGTAAGTATAATATAAGTTATAATCCCGAGTCTGAAATACTCGTAACATCCGGTGTAAGTGAAGCACTTGATGTTGCAATCCGTTCTATCACAAATCCCGGTGATGAGATAATCATACCTCAGCCATCATATGTCGCCTATGTACCTTCTGTGATGTTTGCAGGAGGAGTACCTGTTCCTGTGATGAACAGTATCGAGAACAACTTCACGTTGCTGCCTGAAGATCTCGAGGCCGCTATCACGGATAAGACCAAGGCTTTGATCCTGAACTATCCGAACAATCCAACAGGTGCCACCATGAGCCGTGAGGACCTTGAGGCTATAGCTGATGTGGTCGCGGAACATGATATTATGGTCATCTCGGATGAGGTCTATGACTGCCTGACATATAACGGCGGACATACATGTTTTGCCTCTCTGGAGGGAATGCGCGACAGGACAATATTGCTCAACGGTTTTTCCAAGGCATATGCAATGACGGGTTTCAGACTGGCGTTTGCCATGGCACCTCCGGATATCATTGCTTCAATGATGCTCATCCACCAGTACTGCATGCTATGTGCGCCTATAATCGCTCAGCTTGGCGCTATCGAAGCCCTGCGCAACGGCACGAAAGAGATGGAGAAGATGGTGCGTGACTACGACAGACGCCGCCACCTTATTGTCAGCGGACTGAACAAGGTCGGTCTTGACTGCTTCGAGCCCAAGGGTGCGTTCTACGCCTTCCCTTCCGTCAAGAATACCGGCTTAAGCTCCGAGGAATTCGCCGAACGCCTTCTGTTCGAGCAGAAGGTTGTCACCATTCCCGGTAATGTATTCGGCGAGGCAGGAGACGGATTTTTGCGCTGTTCCTATGCAACTTCCACGCAGGAGATAGAAGAGGCACTTGCAAGGATCGAGGCTTTTGTGGATGGATTGTAATACCAGATAACCAATCCGTTCATGCAATTTTCATATACTTTTACTGACTATTTTTTCATTTGTTTTTGACCACAAAATCATTTTAAGGAAATGTATATTATTTATATATCATAATATTATTATATGAATAGTCTATACTCTTTGAATATGTGAATTCAGAATAGGCTTTATATGCCGCTTGGGAAAAACATAAATGCTAAAGGTACTGATTTTTGAGGACAGTGGGAACGGCAGTGTTTTCAGGAAAAAGCTTGGGGATATGGGACATTCGGTATCTGTCGTGTCTTCCGATAAGGCCGATGTTCCCGGGCAGCTCAGCACTCACGAACCAGACATTATCTGTTTTTCTGCGAAAAGGTATGACGATAAGGTTCTCGATGAATTAATAATATTCAGTAAGCAGAAACAGATTCCTTTTATTGTTGCTGTATCAGATCTTGACGATTCATTGTTTGATCGCCTTGACGGCTTGAAGTTTGCTGAGTACATAAAAGAACCTTTTAGTAAAGCTGAACTCAGTTATGCTATTAAGAAGCTACTTGAGCTTAAGTCAGACTTTACTGAACTCCATGATCAGAAAAAAAGGTATAACGGTGTGGTCGATAATCCGCTATATGGTTTCGCACGGCATGAGGTCATAACGAATGAACAGCTGGAACCCATTGATTACAGATTCCTTGAAATCAACAAGGTCTTTGAAGACCTAACCGGGCTTAAAAGGGTTGAAGTAATTGGGAAAAAAGTCACGGAGGTACTTCCTGATATAGGGAAAGACACCGAACTGATAGAATCATATGGAAAGATTGCTCTGGAAGGTACGACAAAACGTTTTTCTGAATATGTACCTGAACTTGGCCGCCATTATGATATTCATGCTTATTCTCCTGAGAAGGGGCAGTTTGTCACTGTTTTCATTGATGTTACAGAAATTAAGGCTGTAGAGAAGGCTCTCCGGGAAAGTGAAGAGAAGTTCCGTCTTATAGCTGAAAATTCAAATGATGTAATATGGCTGATGGATAAAAACGGTCAGTTCCTCTATCTGAGTCCTTCAGTGGAAAAGCTCAGAGGCTATACTCCTGAGGAGATAATCGACCTCCCACTTAATCAAAAACTCACTCCCGAATCCTTTGAATATGCCAGTGGTATACTTGGAACATTTGGCAGAGATTTCAAAAAAGGAATACTTCCGGACACTCCGCGGATAATTGAAGTAGAGCAGCCATGTAAGGATGGGTCTACCGTATGGGTGGAAATCCACATTAATCCCGTTCTTGATGAGGAAGGAAATTTCAGGTTCTTCCTGGGTATCAGCCGCAATATCCATGAGCGTAAGAGGAACGAGCAGAAGCTGGAAAAACAAAGAAATATACTGAATTCAATTTTTGATCTTGCACCTACTCCAATGCTTCTCATCAATCAGATCGGTGTTATTGAGGATATTAATTCTGCTTGTGTTAATGTCACTGGAAAGGATAAGAGCTCAATGCTTGGTCTAAGAGCCGGAGAAGCTTTTTCCTGTCCGAATTCATTTAAGGGCAATGGCTGCAGTACTACAGAGGACTGCAATAATTGTATTTTTAAAAATACTGCCATGGAGACTATCATGAGCCGCACGGGCCTTTCCAGAAGAGAGGGTAGTTTTACTATGGTCCTGCCTGATGGTTCTGAGGAGGTCAGGAATGTTCTCATCTCCACTTCTTATCTTGATATGGATAACAGTGCGAGGGTGATGTATTGTATACACGACATTACTGAGAGCAAAAAAGCTGAGAATATATTAAAGGAAAGTGAAGAACGCCTGCAGACTCTATATGGTAACATGCCCGGCGGAACTCTGATCATAGGGCAGGATTATATTATAGAGGATGTGAACCAGCGTACCTGTGAGATCACCGGATTCGAAAAAGAGGAACTCATAGGACAGCCCTGCGATATAATATGTCCCAAGGGTTCTCTTTCAAAGTTGTGTCCCATCTGGGTCGAAGGTCAGGAAGGTTTTCAGGGTATGGATACCGCTGTCAAGCGCAAAGACGGAACTAAAAATCCTGTTCTGAAAAACGCCAAGAGAATTACTATCGACGGAAAACCGTATATTCTTGAGAATTTCCAGGACATCTCTGGACAAAAGGAAGCAGAAGAGGCTTTAATTAACTCCAAGATGATCGCTGAGATGGAAAGCAGGACAAAGAGCGAGTTCCTTGCCAGTATGAGTCACGAGATCAGAACTCCGCTTAATGCGATTATAGGCTACTCTGATATGTTACTTGAAGGTATGCTGGGAGAACTAAGTGATAAACAGTGCAGGTCAGTGGGGCATATTTCCACAAGTGGAAAGCATCTTCTCGAACTAATCAACGATATTCTGGACCTGTCCAAAGTGGAATCCGGCAGAATGGAACTGAACTATGAGAGTTTCAATGTGTCTGAAGTCATTGAAAACGTAACGGGTATTGTTACTCCTCTGGCGAAAAAGAGCAGAATAGAACTTAAAACCTCTTTTGAGAATAGGGGAATGTTCGTGACTGCCGACAGAATACGCTTTAAGCAAATCCTTTACAATCTGGTCAGTAATGCAATCAAGTTCACTCCCGATAACGGAACTGTTGAGATCAATGCAATTGAAAAAGGTGATGCACTGGAAGTTTCGGTAATTGATACGGGCATAGGTATATCTCCGGAGAATCAGCAAAAACTGTTTGACCCCTTCAGTCAGGTATATTCGGATATGTCCCGGCAGCATGATGGGACCGGTCTTGGTCTTTCACTTGTGAAGCAGTTCGTTGAACTGCATGGTGGCAATATCAGTGTTGAAAGTGAAGTTGGTCGGGGAAGCAAGTTCTCTTTCAGTATTCCTGTTAGGATTAATGCTGAAAAATAAAATCAGTATATCTAAAGTAACATTTTTTCATTTGACATTTGCTATCATCAAAATAGCTGATATCCATATATTGCGAGCTCCGCAAGTATCAGGGTTAGTGCAAAGTTTCCTGCAAGCAGAGGGGGAACCATTTTTTTTAGGGGAAATCCCATGATCGCAAGCACAATTGCAAGTATGTCACTTGGAAGTGGGGTCAGTGAATAGAAAAAGATCAGTAGTATGATCGTCCTGTCACTGACCTTTTCCACAAGCTGCAGGAATCTGTTGATGTATTTCCCATATGTGGGAGTTACACAACTTCTCCCTTTTTTGCCGACAAAGTAGAATACAATATCTCCCAGTGTCAGTCCCACGCTTGCAAAAAGTGCAAGGTATACAGGATTCACTCCACCGAGAGAGATTGTGACCAGCGCAGTGTAGAAAGATGTTGAAGTGAATGCAGACACTCCGCCGCTTGCTGCAAGAAGGAATACGATGAGGTATGTGTTTTGCACTCCCAGGAACTCGACTATCTTTTCAGGCGGGTAGTATACAAGTAAAACGGACCATGCAATTATGAATATTGCCAGTGATATTGCAACTAATATATCTCTTCTTTTGGAAGAGCCTGTATTGTTGACAAGTTTACACGAATTTACATTATCTTCCGCATAATCTGTGTCACTGGTCATATTTGCAGATGGCATTGCCTGGTATAGAATGACCGATTCCCATATAATTGCTGTCTTTTATGGATATTTTTTCAGCAGTTCAATAAATTCAGTCGCTTTTTTCGTCAATCGCCGGATTTATGGATTCAGGTAAAAGGTTCTTCGGTGTTAGGTATTCCTCATGAAACATTCTTGCCATGAGTATTACATACGATAGCAAGAGGGGACCTATGACGATTCCCAGCAGTCCGAATAGGTTAAGACCGATGATCACTCCGATCAGTGATACAAGCGGATGGATCTTACCTACCTTTTCCTGTATTGCGGGACGGAGGAAGTTATCGACAGAACTCAGTATCACACCACCTATCAGTACTCCTGCGGCACTAAAATAATCCTGCTGCAGCAGCTGGAATATGACTGCAGGTATCCAGATGATGGGAGGGCCCACAACAGGCAGGAAAGAAAGGACCGCAGTGATAAACCCCCAGAGCACGGCACCTTCTATATCCAGTAAGTAGAATGTTAGCGCAAGTATCCCTCCCTGTACGGCTGCAATTACGCCGGAGCTTATCATGGTGGTCTGTACAAGTAATCTGAATTCTGCAAGAAGGCGATCTGTATTCTTTTCATTGAAGGGAAACGCTCTCTGAAGATCCTTTAAAAAAGCTGAATTCTCACCTACGAAAAGGTAGAAAAGCAGGAAATACATGATGATGAACTCAATTGCTCTTCTCCCAACTTCCTGTATGGCATCCAGTACCATTACGCTGAAGTAATTGGCAATTCCCGTAGCCAGCTCCAGCAGTCTTTCCTGCAGGTTAATCTCTACAGGTAGTAGTTCTCTGCTTACCTGAAGTACGTGGATATTGACGGCTTCCGCATAGGCAGTGATCTCATCGATATTGAGCAGGGCGTTCTGTGCCTGGAAGACAACTATTGTGAACAATACATAGAGGGGAATAAGGATTATTATTATCGATAAAATAATCATTGTAATTGCAGCTATGGAAGGCCTGACCTTAAGACGGGACGTGATAAGATTATACAGTGGCCTGAGTAGCACATATAATATGAAAGCACCAAAAAAAGCATTGATGTAAGGGTATAGTGCATAGGCAAGCACGACCGTCAGTATGGCCAGTACCAGCAATGCCTGTGACATCTTCCCGAAGCTTTCCATGCTTCTCTTTTACACTATCCTGATA